>Ga0265322_10000132_pt1 | contig 34731 bp, 32 predicted proteins | sample 41222metaG_FD_193584 | JGI IMG/M metagenome (GOLD analysis project Ga0265322, IMG submission 193584) | Rhizosphere microbial communities from Carex aquatilis grown in University of Washington, Seatle, WA, United States - 4-12-22 metaG | ecosystem: Host-associated > Plants > Roots > Rhizosphere...
GTCAGCATCGTTATCTTTTCACCGGTCTGTTTCATAGTTGTCACCGTTTTTGTCGTGACAACGCGTTGTTTTTTTTCCGCCGAGTGTTTCATAAGGCACCTTCATGAGAAAAAATCGTTGAAGAAAAATTCACATCATCGATCGTAATATCCTTAACCGATGAATCGGAGTGTTCATGAAAGCCGCGTCGAACGGCTTCCGCTGTTTCGTCGAATGAAACCGGTCTGCCGAGTATGGTTTCTACATCGATGGTATGTTCCCGCAAGAAATTGGTGATGGAATCCTGATCTTCACGTGTTTGCGTGTTGAGAAAATCGGTGATTTGCCGGTGTTGCGGTCCCAAAAGAATTGATCCGTGTTGAAGAATGACGTTGCCGAACCGGCGTTGTGCGCTGCCGACGAGTTTCCGGCCGTTCCATTGAATTTCGGATTTTGCCGAACTGGAAAAACAGGGAATCGATGTCGGGTCGCGATATAATTCGCGGAAATTCGGATCACTTTCAGAGAGGTCGGCATGAACGCCGAGATATTCAAGGCCGTGTAACAATCGTTCATGAATGAATTGATACCATGCACGCGGACTCATGATTGCGATCGGACCGACGATGCTGTATGTAAGTTCGTGAGCATGAAATATTGCTTTGCCGCCGGTCGGTCTGCGGACAATTTCATAATGGGCTGAAGAGATGGACTGCAAATCAAAATCTTCCATGGATTGATTGTAGCCAATGGAAACAGCAAAGGGTTGCCAGCCGTACACGCGTAGAATCGGGGTGTCGCTCAGGTTGTGAAATTGTACTGCAAGGTGTTTGTCCAATTCCATATTGAAGGAACCGGTCTGAAATCCGGTATTCAAAAATTTCCACATCATCGCCGTACCCAGATGATGCCGCGCTTGCTTTTTTCTATAAACTCGATGACATTCCGGATTTCTTCAGAAATCGTGAACTCGGATTTTATCTTTTTGATCGCCTGTGTGACGTTGAGACCCGAATGGTAAATCAAATGATAGGCTTGTTCGAGATTTTCAATAATCTCTTTTGAAAAATTCCGGCGCTTGAGCCCCACGATATTCAATCCGATGAAGGCAAGCGGTTCTGAGCCGGCGAGAACGTACGGAGGAACATCTTTTGTGGCGCGAAACCCGCCGCCGATTATCGAATGACGGCCGATGTGCGAAAACTGGTGAATGGCGACTATTCCTCCTACCACGGCATGATCTTCGATGATACAGTGACCTCCCATATTTACCGAGTTTGCCAGTATGACATGGTTGCCGACGGAACAATCGTGTGCAACGTGCGTGTATGCCATGAAGAAACAATGGTTGCCAACGACTGTTTTACCCGTGCTTCCTGTTCCGCGGTTCAGTGTGGCATATTCACGAATGATGTTGTGATCACCGATCTCGAGAACTGTGACTTCGCCGTGGAATTTTAAATCTTGAGGAATGGTCCCGAGGACAGCGCCATGAAAGATCCTGCATTCGCGCCCGATACGCGTTCCATTCGCAATGAGAATGTTTGCGCCCAGTACCGTCCCGCTGCCGATGACAACGTTATCTTCCACGATAGTGTTCGGTCCGATGGTGACGCCATCACCGATTTCGGCTTTGGAACTGACGATTGCCCTGGGGTCGATGGAAGTAGCCATGGTGTTTTTTTAGAAAAGAATGCCGTTATGATTTTTTTTCAGTGATACTGTTGCGTTCGACGATCGCCGCGCTCAATTCAGATTCTGCGGCAAGCTCACCGTCGACAAATGCTTTCCCTTGGAGTTGAGCGATCTTTGAACGCCGCGCAACCAGCCGAACTTCCAGGACCAACGTATCTCCCGGAACGACTTGCCGGCGGAATTTTGCATTATTGATCGTGGTGAACATCGCAAGCTTTCCTTCGGGGTTTTCCAGTCCGTTGAGTAGAAGAATTCCTCCGACTTGTGCCATTGCTTCAATAATCAGCACGCCGGGCATGATCGGTCTGCCGGGAAAGTGTCCCTGGAAAAACCATTCATCGATAGAGACATTTTTTACTCCGACGATCAATTCGTCAAGTTTAAAGTCGATGACCTTGTCGATAAGGAGGAACGGATACCGATGGGGAAGAATTTTTTGCAACGCGATACTGTCGAAAACAACACCTTCTTTTTTCTCAAACTGATATTTTTTGACAAGTGCTTTTTGTTGGTAGAGTTTCCGCACTTTGCGTGCAAATTCAACATTGCTTGCATGTCCGGGTCTGGCCGCCAGGATCTGTGCTTTGATCGGAACACCGATCAAGGCGAGATCACCCATAAGATCGAGCAACTTGTGCCGGGCCGGTTCGTTTTTGAAACGTAATTCTTTGTTGTCGAGAATTCCGTTTTGTCCCATGACCAGTGTTTTCGTGATACCCATACGCTTCATAATTTGTCGTGCCTGTTCATCGCTGATATCCTGATCGATAATCACGATGGCGTTGTCAAGATTTCCGCCTTTAATCAGCCCTTGCTGATGAAGCGTCTCGACTTCATGGAGGAAACAAAAAGTCCGGGACGATGCAAATTCCGTGACGAATTCCTTTTCCAGATCGAACAGCCCGGTATGCTGGCTTCCGAGGGCGGGATTTTGATAATCGATCATAACCGTGAGCCGGTAGTCGTCGGTGGGAAGCGCAACAATATCGACACCTTTTTTTTCGTCGGTGTACCGGACCGGCTGATCGATGATCAGGTAATCCTTGTGTGCATCCTGCACCTCGAATTCCGCTGTGGTTAATGCGTCGACAAACGGTTTTGAGCTTCCGTCAATGATCGGCGGTTCGATATTATTGAGCTCGATGATAATATTGTCGATCTGCAAACCGATACAGGCGGCAAGGACATGTTCAACGGTATGGACTTTCGCTTCGCCGATGCGAAGTGTGGTTCCTCGTGCAACATCGACAACGAAATCCACCAATGCCGGGATTTCCGGTTCGTCCGGAATATCGATCCGGCGAAATCGGATTCCGTAATTTATCGGTGCCGGTTTGAATGTCATTGTCGTCGCTACACCGGTATGAAGTCCGATGCCGGAGAGCGTGACCGGTTTCTTTATTGTCCGTTGCTGAACGAGCATGCCTGTCCTTTTATTTTGTTGACGATAATCGGGTTTCGAGCGATTGAATTTTGTCCTGCAGCGTCCGAATTTTTTCGAATAATTCCGGAAGCTGCTGCAGAAGGGCTTCAATTTTCCATGTGGTTCGAATTTCCCGCGCCGGATAGCCCATATATGTTTTTCCCGGTTCGGTTATCGATTTGGGCACGCCGGATTGTGCACCGATGGTCGTATGATCGGCAATGTGAATATGCCCGGTGAGCCCGACCTGACCTCCGAACTGGCAAAACTGGCCGACTTTCGTACTTCCGGAAATTCCCGTTTGTGCGGCGATTGCAGTATGTTCTCCGATAACGACATTGTGAGCAATGTGGATGAGATTATCGAGTTTTGCTCCGCGTTTGATGGATGTTGCCCCGATGGTGGCCCGGTCAATTGTACTGTTGGCGCCAATTTCAACATCATCTTCGATGATGACGATTCCGCGCTGCGGAATTTTTTCGTACGATCCGTTTTCATTTTTATTAAAACCAAACCCGTCACTGCCGATCACTGCGCCGGAGTGAATGATGGCGTTGTTTCCGATCGTACACTGCTCTCTCACCGTCACGTTGGCGTACAGCATACAACAGTTTCCGATCTGAACATCGTCGCTGATAATAGTTCCGGCATGAAGCGTTGTATGTTCTCCGATGCGGCATCGGTTGCCGATAACCACCAGAGGACCAATCGCTGCGGTCGGATGGATCGTGGCAGAAGTCGAAACAATTGCGCTTGGATGAATACCGGCGGTCATCGGCGAAACCGGCGGGTGAAACAGATCGATCAGTGTAATGAACGCATGATACGGATCGCCGACACGCACAACAGCTATCGGAGTTTGGCGATGTGCCAATTCTTCAAATTCTGAATCGTGTGCCACCAATACGGCCGAAGCATTGGTCGTTGCCAGGTATTTTTTGTATTTTGGATTTGCAAGAAAGGTAATGTCTCCATCGCCGGCATCTTCAATTTTTGCGACGTGCCTGATTTCCATGTCGCGGCTGCCGACGATTTCCCCTTTTACAATTTCAGCGATTTCGGATAACCGCATTCTCACTTGTTGAAAGTTGTCAGTCGTTCAAAGACTTTCATGGTAAGATCGTACTTATCGTTCGTATACATCAACAGGACATCACCGCTTTTATCGAAGATATAATCATAACTGTCTTCTTTGGCGATATCTTCAATGACCTTGAAGATTTTATTCTGCACCGGCTTCATGAGATCGTTTTGTTTCGTGAACAGTTCGCCGTTCTGTCCGAATTTTTTATTGCGGTAGTCGGCGATCTTTTTATCGAGGTCCTGCAATTCTTTTTCCGATTGTGCCCGGAGCTGGTCGGTCAGAATGAGTTTTTTCTTGTCATACTCTTCGTATTTCTTTTGCCAGTCGTTCTGCATCTTTGCCAGCTCGCTTTGCCATTCGGCAACGATGTTGTCGATTTGTTTTTGAGCATCCTGAGCTTCCGGTAATTTATCCATGATTGCCTGGGAATTGACCCAGCCGATTTTTGCCTGGGCATGGCTCAAAGAAAACGAGCAAACAATACATGCCAATATAATGCCGATCTTCAAGAAAGTTCGCATAGTGTACCTCAAAAATTAGTGAGTTGTCTCGCCCCGTTTTAATCGATCGATGACTAAATTTGTGTAATCGGATTTTGGTTCGCCATACAACAATACCATAATTTGGTCGTTCCGGTCGAACATGAATTGGATTTTTTCTTTCTTGGAAAGTTCTTCGATGATCTTCATGACTTTTTGCTTGATAGGGCGGAGGAGCGAATCCGTTGCGACGGCAAGCTGCCCGTCGTTCCCGAATTTTTCTTTCTGGAATTGTATCACGCGTTGCTGCTGGTCCTGGAGATCGGCCTGCCGGCTTTTCTTCTCGTCATCTTTCAGCAATGGTTCTTTTTTCTGATACTCTTCGTATTGTGTTTGAAAATCTTTCGTCATTTTTTGAAGTTCCTCTTGCCATCTCTTTCCCATTTCATCCAGTTTTTTATTTGCTTCCTGTGCTTCGGGGTATTCCGCGAGAATTTTTGCAGAATTGACGAACCCGATCTTGGGATTTTGCGCCAGTGCCGGCGCAATGAAACAGAGTGCGATAACAACCATTGTTGCTGTCCGAACGATACGATGTGTCACGATTTCCTCTTAGATTGTGAAAAATGAATGATTGTCTTTAAAACCCACGACCGAATTGAAAATGAAAATGCCAGCCATCCGGTAAGCCGTCTTTCGGATAAACGTCATCCGCTCCATAACCATAATCGAAACCGATCATGCCGATCGGCTGGATCTGGAGCCGGGCGCCGAAACCGTACGAGCGTTTCAAATCGAGAAAATTTGCATGTTGAAAATCGGAATAGATATTCCCGCCTTCGGCAAATGATAAGATATAAATCGGAATCGGGTTTAACGTTACGGCAAGCCGAAGTTCGGCAGTATGTTTACTGAGAACGAGTCCGCCGAGTGATTGTCCGGCATTGTCGACAGGTCCGACCATGCGATCTTCGTAACCGCGAAGCGGCGTCGTGTTGGCATAACCGATTCCGGTGCCGCCCATGAAGAAATATTCGAGAAACGGGATCTTCGGATCGCTGCCGATACCGTCGACATATCCTAATGATGATGAGATTGCCAGTACCAAACGTCCGCTGGTGGAAACCGGCGTGTACCAATCGGCATTGAATAACCATTTGTCGTAATTGACGTTGCCGAGGTGAAGCGGTCCGCCGGAGAGTTCCACCGTGAGAGCGATACTGGATCCGGTGGTGGGGAAAATCGGACTGTCGGTGCTGTTGCGCGAAATTGTCTGTGCAATGCTGACCTGTGTTGAAAGTCCGATATCATATAATTGGATTCCGCCATTATTAATGACATCGTTGCGCTGAATGCGTAACGTCCAATCGGCGCGAAAATAATTGTCGGGCCAGTTCAGCCGTTTTCCGATCCGTGCTGAAATTCCTGTCTGCTCATAATCCGCAATGTACACTTGCCGTGTGTCGAATAAACTGATTCCTAACGTTGTCGGCCGGCCGTACAACCACGGTTCCGTGAATGAAAGGGAAAATGTCCGGTAAACGGTCGTTGCACCGAACTGCCAGTCAAAACTGAGGATTTGCCCGGCGCCGCCTTCAAGCGGATCGGACAAGGAAAAATTATTGATGGAAAATCCGAGCGAGCCGGTCACGCCGAATGCCCCGCTGTAACCGACGGATGCGTTGACATTGTCGCTCGATTTTTCTTCAACTTCATAAACGAGGTCGACCGTTTCGTCGTCAACAAGACGTGTGTCCGGTTTCAACTTTTCCGGGTTGAAATAATTAAGCTGTGATAATTGCCGGAGACTGCGGTAAATATTCGACCGGCTGAAAAAATCGCCGGGACGCGTAAACAGTTCGCGGCGGATCACGTTGTCGTGTGTTTTGGTATTGCCCCGGATGTCGACATGACCGACGCGGAATTGATTGCGTTCGTACACATGAATGGCAATATCGAGACTATCGGCTCCAACCCGCTGCATACTCGGTTCGATGTTGAATTTAAGATATCCATTATCCAGATAGAGCGATGCCACATCGTTTTGTTCCTGGTTGCCCCGCAAATTTTCCTCAAATCGGTCTTCATCATAGATCATGCCGGGAAAAAATTGCAGCCGCTGGTTCAGTAAGTCCGCCGTATATACCGTGTTACCTTCCCATGTAATAGTGCGAATTTTATACTGGGCGCCTTCGTGAACGGCGATCAAAACCGAAATGTGTTTTTTATCGGGACTATACCATGTGGAATCGGAGAGGACTTCCGCGTCGATGTAGCCGTTTTTTTTGAAAAATTTAATCAGCTTCACTTTGTCGTCTTCAAACTTCTTTTTTTCAAATTTCGGATGCGACCAGATCTGCCACCAACTTTTTTCGTGTGTGTCGTCCAGCTGTCCTTTCAAATCGTCTTCTGAAAAAGCGATATTGCCGGTAAAATGAACCCGGTCAATGGTAACGCTCGGTCCTTCATCGATATTGAGTGTAAGAACCAGTTTGCCGGTAGAATCAACCATCGACGTATCGGTTTTTATTTCTGCAAGCAAATGTCCTTCTTCTTCATATAAATGCTTGACATTCGTGATGATCTTATTAATGTCTTCCGGTGTGATAATCTGACCTTTGACGGTAGTGACTTTTTTCAGGATGTCGTCTTTACTGACGTCGCTGGCGCCGTTCACTTCGACATGATCCAAGCGGGGATATTCTTTCACTTTAATGGAAAGGTAGATGTCGCGGTTGATTTTATTATCGATGAGGATTTGTATGTCGGAAAATATTTTGAGAGCCCAGAGGCGGGCAATAGCGCCCCGGGTTTGATCGCCGGGAATAGTAATTTCATCGCCGACCCGTAATCCTGAATTGGCGATAATAGCGCCGCTTTCGGTGCCGGTCCGGCCGTTGTTCCCTTCGACCGATATTCCCGCGATACGATATGTTTCCGCGTTGGGACGTTCTTGTGAATAAACGAAACGGGGGCAGACAAGGAGAATGCCCAACAGCAAAAGCATTATAAATCGATGATGCAAAATATTATAGTCCTGCAACATGTTTAAAAAGGCGCCGTGCGTATCCCGTTTTTGATTTGGGCGAAGCGACCTGTTCGCTGACCAAGCCGAACCGTCGCTCACGTTGTTGGTACTCGGCGATTGCGTTATATAAATCCTTTCGACGAAAATCCGGCCAGCATGCCGTACTGATATAAATTTCTGAATATGCCAACTGCCAGAGCAAAAAATTACTGATACGGAATTCTCCGCTGGTCCGAATCAGAAGATCGGGGTCGGGGACGTCGGCCGTCGAGAGATACCGCGTTATGGTTTTGTCGTTGATCTCTGACGGTTGTAGTTTTTTATACTGAACATCGAGAGCAATTTGCTGGGCGGCTTTCGTAATATCCCATCGTCCGCTGTAACTGAGGGCGAGGAATAATTTCAAACCGGTATTCTGTTTTGTTTTTTCAATTGCATCAAACAATTCGTCCTGCACTTCTTGCGGGAGAGAAGTTGTCTCGCCGATGGTATGAACGCGGACATTGTTCTCGTATAATTTGTCCGTTTCATCGCGCAGGGCATGCATCAGTAAACGCATGAGAAGTGATACTTCATCTTTCGGGCGTTTCCAGTTTTCAGTGGAAAATGCGTACAATGTTAAATATTCAACGCCGAGTTGACCGCTTGCTTCGACGATATCCCGAACAGATTCGACACCTTCCGTGTGGCCTGCAATGCGCGGTAATCCCCGTTTTTTTGCCCAGCGTCCGTTGCCGTCCATGATTACGGCAATGTGTGACGGAATGTCGCCGTTGCGCTTTAATTCCAGCTGAATTTTCTTATCCTCACCCTGAGCATTCCGTGAGATCACTCTGACAAGCCCTTTTCTTTCGGCGGAAAATCTTATGAATTGTTATCAAAGTTACGTGATTTTGAGACGAAAGTCAAGGAAACGGAGGCCATTCCTTTCTCTCTTTTCGTAAACGTTGGAAACCGAACTTTCATTCCATTTTCGGTGCACGGTTGATTTTCCGTACGAAAAAAGATATATTGATTTATCACAATTTAAAAAATTCCGTTAACGTTCCTCAGAGGAAATTATGAAAATGGGTATGCCGAATATGCAGGGAATGATGAAACAGGTTCAAAAAATGCAGGAAAAAATGGCTCAAGTGCAGGCCGAACTCGAACAAAAGTCGGTTACCGCCGAGTCCGGTGGAGGTATGGTAAAAGCTACTGCCAGCGGCAAACAACAGCTAATAAAAATTCAGATTGAAAAGGAAGTTATCAACCCGAACGATGGCGAAATGCTGGAAGATCTTATCGTCGCCGCCGTGAACAAAGCCCTTGAAGAATCGCAGAAGATGGCACAAGACGAAATGAGTAAGGCGACTGCCGGGCTCATGCCGAATATTCCCGGATTGAACATCCCCGGTTTTTAATCAAAATAAAATTCATATCCTGAAGAACGGATCGACTACTGAAATTATCCCGTGCTGCATATTTCTGATTCACTGAACCAGCTTATCGAAGAACTTTCGCAACTTCCCGGTATCGGAAGGAAATCGGCGCAGCGGCTTGCCTTGTATATTCTCAAACTTCCGAAAGAAGAAGTCGGCAATATCGCTCAGGCATTAGTGAATATCAAAGAAAAGATGCGCTATTGTTCATCGTGCTGGAATTTTACCGAGTCCGATCCGTGTGCCCTCTGCGAAAATCCGAGACGAAGCCGGCAAACGATTTGTGTCGTTGAAGAACCGAACGACGTGATTGCGATCGAAAAAACAAACGAGTATCGTGGTGTGTATCATGTCCTGGGCGGTTCGCTTTCCCCGCTTGAGGGAATCGGTCCGGATGATTTAAAAGTAAAAGAACTTCTTACGCGGATCACGCCTTCGACGGAAGAAATAATCCTTGCATTGAATCCGGATATCGAAGGTGAGGCGACGACAATTTATCTCACGCGCTTGTTGAAACCTCTCGGTGTGAAGATAACACGCCTTGCCCGCGGCATTCCGATCGGCGGCGACCTCGAATTTTCCGACGAGGCGACATTAACACGTGCGTTGGAAGGAAGAGTTGCAGTGTGACCCGGAATGTCTTCTGTTTGATGTTGATCGTTTGTTGCGGGGGTTGTAATCTTTTCCAGACACGCGATCCGCAGCCGCCGTCGCAAGCTTCTGTCGGCGTGACACCGCCGATTACGCCGGAGATTGTTTTGGCGAATCTCCAGCTATCGATTCAAAATCATAACACGGATAATTACATGCGCTGTTTTGTCGACACGACGATACCCGGTGCGCCGGTTTTTACGTTTGTCCCTTCAGCGGATTTCCAGGGCATCTTCAGAAACTGGCAACTGGAAGACGAGCGACGGTATTTTCAAAACCTCGGTGCGCCGACGTCCGGCAGTCCGTATCTGACGACGTCCGACGATCAATACATTAACCAGGCATCCACAACGGCGGAATACACAGCGGATTATATTCTGTTCTATCCACATCATCAAGCCGGCGTACCGACCGAAGTTCGGGGATATATGCATTTGTATTTACAAACGGACGGTCAACACGGCTGGTCGATTTACCGGTGGGAAGATACGCGCACGACAACCGATTCTACCTGGAGTTATTTGAAAGCGCATTTCTGATACCGTGAGAACATTATCGATAACTATGCTGGCGGGGTATGTCCTGTTGAACCTGAGTTGTTTGAACCCGTTTGCCCCGCATCTGGAAACACAGTTATCGGAAAATACGTGCAGCGATCTCACGCAAATCGATAATGTGTTTTGCACGTTTCGCAATGCATACGCGTTTAAAGATACGACATTGTATGGTTCGATTATTGCACCGGATTTTACATTCAGCTTCCGTGATTACGACAATGGTGTCGATGTCACATGGGGAAGAGATGATGAAATGCGCTCGACGTACGGATTGTTCCAGAGCGTACAATCATTGACCCTGATCTGGAACAGCGAGATTTCATCCGACAGCGGTGAAACTCAGAGGACGGTCATTCGTGGCTTCGATCTCACCGTGACATTTAATCCCAGCGATATCGAGCATGTCGATGGTTATGCAGATATGACTTTTGAACGCGCAACACCCGGTGATCCCTGGAAAATTTCCTTTTGGCGTGATGAATCCAATTTTTGAATGAAAATAATATGAGTATGTTTTCACCATTTCGGGAAGCGTTTTCAGGGTTTCGGCGCGCAAAATTTGCCACCGTCGGTTCCATCGTGACGATGATGCTCGCATTGCTGTTGCTCGGTTCATTTTATATTATTTCGACGAACACCTCCCGTATCGTTCACTCGATTCGCGGGAAAATCGAAATGGAAGCCTTCCTTACCGAGCCGGTTACGAGCGATCGTGTCGAGGAAATCCGTAAACACCTTCTTGCCATTCAAGGCATTGCGAGTGTGCAGTATATTTCAAAAGATGAGGCAGCAAAGATTTTTAAGGAAGAATTCGGCGAAGATATCAACAAGGTTCTTGATTTTAATCCCTTGCCGCCGTCATTTAAAATTAGTTTGAAAGAAGAGTCTCAAACGAGTGTCAAAGCAGGCGACATGGAAAAAAGTATTAAAGCCGTTACCGGTGTTGATACTGTTATTTACCGAAGGGAGATGCTCGAGTTCGTCGAAAAACAGGCGCGCACGTTGTATGATATCGGGCTTGTTCTCGGCATTCTCATCGGTATCTCGGCAATATTTCTTGTCGCCAATACAATTCGCTTGACGATGTATGCAAAGCAGACCTCGATCGGAATGACGAACCTCCAACGCGCCCCGTTTATTATCGAAGGAATATTTCAAGGAATCATCGGCGGGCTTCTTGCGATCGGTTTGTTGTATTACACGCTCACATCTGCAGCGGGGATCGTTTCACCGGAGCTTGCCGATTTTTTGAAAGTGGATCAATCCATGTACGGTCTTATTGTTCTCGTCGGCGTATTGCTTGGATTATTCGGCAGTACGATTTCCGTGATGCGGTTCAACAGAAAGAATATGGAAAACCGGAAAGATGCTCAACCGAATCCTGTTTCATCATAGATCAATAATTTTTTCATTGCTCCTCTCAAAGTTTTTTTGTATATTAAAACACGTTTTTTTAACCAATCTTTAAGGAATTTCAAGAAATGGCTCAACATCTCTCTGCAGAGCGTCAGGCACGCCGGGCGTTGAAACATCGTGAGCGCAATCGTGCATACATGTCCAAAATGAAAACTGCCATCAAACGTGTGCGGAATGAAAAGGACAAGACAAAGGCCGGAGCGGAATTGAAGAAGGTCGTGAAACTGCTCGATCAGCTTGCCGCTAAAGGTCTTATTCACGGCAACAATGCTGCGAATAAAAAATCCAGTTTAACGAAATACGTTACTTCTCTGAAGTAAGAGAAAAGATTTCATGACAAAAAAGTCCGGTCCATGATCGGACTTTTTGCGTTTTTTATTCTTTGATTTTTTCCTGCCGCAGATTTTCCAGTTCTGCAATTCTTGTATCGCACTCGGCGCTTCGTTCGGGGCGATATTCTTTCAGCAATCGATACGTAATAATCGCCTCATCATACGCTCCCTGAGAAGCGTAAATTTCCGCAAGCGTTTTACTGACAATTCTTGTTTCATGGGAATCTGCTATGTCGATGACATTCTGCCCGACAGGAGTCGGTGAATCGACAGTAACCGGTTCTTGAACTGTTGCTTGAATAATGTTCTCCGGCTCGGCGGAAGTTTGTTCCTGAAAGTGTTCGGCCGAAACAGGTAATAATGGTGGAAGTTTTTCCGCCGGTATGAGAACTTGTTCCGAAAGAGGAGAGATATCGTCCGCTAAAGACTCAGCAGGTTCGGGGACGCTGGCTGAAGTTGCACTCGTTGTCGCATCGTCGAAAGATTCAGCGGGAGGATTGTTTGAATTTTCTTGAGGCTGATTTGTTTCCGGAAAAATTTCTTGAGGGATTTCTTCCATCGGCTGTGCAGGAATATCCTCGACCGCAACCTCATCCAGATTGTCAGTGATTGTCTCGGTTTCGTTCGGAGATTCTTCCGGATGTGTCTCAATCGCATCATCTGCCACAATTTCATTTTCAGGAATTGCGGTAGGGGAGAATTCCGAAGATGGAATATTTCGTTCGATAGTTTCTGTAGAAGGTTCGATGTTTTGTTCTTTTATCGTTTCTTCACGAGCGGTCAATGTCGAAAGAAATCTTTGTACGGTATCATGAAAATCTTTCACCACAGAGCTGTCAGGGAGCAGATTCTCCGCTTGTTCAAGAGCGGTCAGCGCAGACGGATAATCCGATTCGGCGGTATAGCAACGAGCAAGGATGAGGTGGGCGGTGGCATATTGAGGAAATCGTTGTATGCCGGTTAAGCAAATCTCCTTAGCTTCTGCGATGCGATGTTCGGCAAGATATTCGCCTGCCAGTCGTGCAAAAAGCGGAGATTCCGGTCGATGAGAAAGTTTGGACTCTAAATCTTCGATTGTCAAGGTGTCACTGTCATCAAGACAACAGACATTTTTATGGATTTACTAGAACTGTTTCTTTGACGTCGTTCAATGGACCGTTTTGCAAATGCTTGGAATGGATCTTTCGTTGTGCAATCGCGATTCTGCGAGCCATCCATGCATGTCGCAAAGAAAGCCATGCCACTAAACCGAAGCCGACCGAAAAGAGCAATTGGAACGGCACGGCGGCAAGCTCAAGATAATAAATCGATGTAGCAACGCCGAAGAAGCAATACAATGCCAATATCAATTCGATGATAACGGTGCCGTTTACATTCATCAACACATACTTCTTGTCAAGCCAATTATCTTTTTTATTGACGACGGAATATTTGGGCGTGCGCACAAATTCGGATTTTTTCTTGAAGAGACCTTCGAAAACGGCTTTCGTGTTGTTGACGGCAAAACCCATATTGCCTGCCATGAATAACGGGAACAACAGCATGCGGCGCTGCCAGTCGTGGTACACATCCTTTTGGGAATACAAATAGAACAGGAACGAGCCGATGAACGCGAACACGAACACCGCCATGATGGCGAAATAGGTTTCATATCCGCCCTGATGTTTGATAAAGATCAGGGGGACATTCAAAATTCCGGCAACAAGAATAAATGGAAACACGATATTATTCGACAGATGAAATGTCGCGTGAATTTTCTTTTCCATCGGTAATGACGATTTCCAAACTCTCGGAAGAATTTTTATCGCCGTCTCGATGGCGCCCTTCGTCCACCGGAATTGTTGCGATTTCAGTGCATTGATTTCCGACGGTAATTCTGCCGGTGAAGTGACATCCTTCAAAAATTGGAATCGCCATCCGCGCAACTGTGCGCGGTAACTCAGGTCGAGATCTTCGGTCAGCGTGTCCGCTTCCCAGTTACCGGCGTCGAGAATGCATTCCTTGCGCCAGATGCCCCCCGTGCCGTTGAAGTTGATGAAGAATCCCGCTTTGTTGCGGACATTCTGTTCGATCACGAAATGGCCGTCGAGCGCCATTGCCTGTGCACGGGTGAGGAATGAATATTCACTGTTGAGATGTTCCCATCGTGTTTGTACGAGCCCGATTTTTTTGTCCTGATAAAAATACGGCAAAGTCTGCATCAGAAAATCTTTTTTCGGAATAAAATCGGCATCGAAGATTCCGATAAATTCCCCGCGGCATGTGACAAGTCCTTCCTTCAACGCGCCGGCTTTGTATCCTTTTCGTGAGTTTCGCCGAACATGCTTGATGTCGAATCCTTCATCCTGTTTTTGCATGACGAGTGTTGCAATGATGTCTACCGTTTCGTCGGTTGAATCATCGAGTACCTGTATTTCCATCTTTTCTCTCGGATAATCGACTCCACAACATGCATTAATGAGGCGTTCAACAACATAATATTCGTTGTATACCGGTAATTGAAGGGTAACAACCGGAAATTCCGGGAGAGGACCGGCTTTCGGAGTTTTTGTATCGCGATGTTTGATGTAATAATAGATCATCACGAACCCGCTCGAACCGAATAAAAACAGGATGGAGAGGGAAATAAAATATGACCAGATTATAAAATTTTGCATTGAGGTCGGTTCTGCCTTTTTAAAGTGAACAATAATGATTCAAAGCGAAACTCACATTCTACCAATTGGAAACCGTCGCGAGTAAAATATCGTCGGTGATTTTATCGATGGCGGTCGTAATTGCCGCCAGACGCTGTGACAGATCGCCGCCGGCAGCGTAATCACCCCATTCGGAAAATTCTTTTTCATACACTTTCTTTTTCTTGACCAAATCCTGGTAGACCACTTTCACGGTCAACGTAATTTTCCGTTTCGTTACCGTTTCTCCGGAGGCGATGACCTGCGGTTGGTCGGGCATCGCAACGATGGTTCCTTCCAGTACCGAGTCGGAATGTGTTTTATCCGCAATTCCCAAACTATTATCCTGACGAAATTTATCGATCAATTTATTCGTCAGTTGTTCGCGCAAGCTCGGTTCGCCGGACCCGCTTTGATCGTCGAATAACGGAATGCCGATGGTTTTCAGATGCGGCGGCACCGATGATCCGGTGAAGGAATAACATCCGCTGTATATGACCGCGACAATGATCAGAAAAAAAACAACAATCGGTTTCATCGATCCAGTCCGTATTCTTTAATTTTGCGGTAGAGTGTCCGTTCGCTGATTTTTAAAGCCCGGGCAGCGAGACGGCGGTTGCCTTCAAATCGTTCCAGCGCTCCGGCAATCATCCGCTGTTCCATCTCGTCGATCGGGACGACCGCTTTATTGTTGTCGTGACTTTCCGTATCTACGGTTGCTTCAAGAGCCCTGTTGTTGAGTGTCGACGAGAGATCTTGATGCTGCTGTCCGAGGATATGTTTGATTTCCATGATATCGTTTTTCATTTCCAGGAGAGCACGTAAGATCAATTCGCGTTCTGCCTGATCGGGAGTTTTATGTGTGAAGACCGGAAGGTTCCGGCCGTTGTCATGAAAGTCCTTCAGATATTTCCGGACGTCGTTGCTGTCGATGCGTTTGCCGCGTTCGATAACCAGCATGCTCTCCAGCACGTTTTTAAGTTCGCGCACGTTGCCGGGCCAGCGGTAGTTTTTGAGTACCGCAACCGATTCTTCCGTAAATCCGCCGAAGACAATTTTATTTTTTTCCGCGATCTGTTTTGCAAACTCGTCGATGAACAGCGGAATATCTTCCTGCCGTTCGCGAAGCGGAGGCAGGTTGATATTGATCGAGCGTAAACGGAAGAATAAATCGCCGCGAAAATTTCCATTATGCACTTCGGTTTCAAGATTCTTGTTCGTAGCGGCAATAACGCGCACATCGACTTTCCGCGGCGTCGCCGAACCGACACGCATATATTCGCCGTTTTCCAGGACACGCAAGAATTTTACCTGCGTGGCAGGCGGCAGTTCTCCGATTTCGTCGAGGAAGATCGTTCCCGTGTCGGCAAGTTCGAAATATCCTTTCCGCGTTTCTCCCGCACCGGTAAACGCACCGCGTTCATGACCGAACAACTCGCTTTCAATAATTCCTTCCGGGATTGCCCCGGCATTCACGGAAATCATCGGCTTGCCGGCGCGATTGCTTGCCCGGTGAATTGCTTTCGCAATGACTTCTTTACCGGTACCGCTTTCGCCGGTGATGAGAACGGTCAGTTCGGTCGGCGCAACCTGCCGGATGACATGAATAATTTCATTCATCTCTTCCGACTTACCGATGATACCGAACTGCTGTGTATCTTCACGATCCATTCGTCTTAATACCTTTCCAGAAAGAATGAATCGATCTTATATTTTGACTTTATTTCTTTTGCCACCGTGCGTGCGTCTTCCGGCGTCTTGTAATTTCCTACCCACACGAGAAATAAACTTTTTCCGTTGCGAATCTTATTCGTGATCTCGACCGTATATCCCGAATCTTCAAAAAATGTTTTTTGTTTCTGTGCATTGACGATGGTTGAAAATGCACCGGTTTGTAGCGTGTATGTTTGCTGAACGGGCGGTGGCGGCACTTTTGTAATTTGCTGGCTGTCGGCTAAAACCGGTTCAGCCGAAGGAAGTTTCACCGGAGGTTCTTCCTGTTTCGGTGTTGCTACCAATTCTTTGCCGGTGACGTGAGGTGAGTTGGGATATTCTTTTTTGAGCTGGGCCATTTTTAAATCGGCTGTCCGGTACAGTCCAAGCGCATAGTAGTACTGATAGATGCGAAATAACGCATCGTCAGCCCATTCGCTCTTCGGAAAATTATCGACGACACTTTGGTAGAATTTGACGGCTTCAATTCCGTCGGAAGCGAGTCGTCCTTGAAGGTACATGATGCCCGGAGTATTCTGATATTTCGTGATAAGGTCCGGAAGAACTTTTTTTACTTCCGCAGATTGCCCCTGATCGATTTTCTGCAGGTAGGAATGTATTTCATCTGTCGTTTGAGAATAAACCGAGAAAGTCGAAAAAATGAATCCCAGTATTATCGTTATGCAGTATAATGAAAATTTCATGCAGCTTCCAGGGCAGAATTTTTTTCCACGGCGGAACCGAATAATGTGGCAGAATTTGTCCGATCGATCGTGACCGTAAGATAATCACCCGCAACAGCGTTCGTTTTCGGGAATATCACCATTTTGTTTCCATCCGTCCGTCCCTGCCATTCATCGGAAGACTTTTTACTTTCACCTTCTACCAAAATCGAAACCGTTTTCCCAATGAGCTCACTGTTCTTTTCTGCGGAAATCCGGTTTTGCAGTTCAACAATTTCATTGATTCGCCTGGTCTTAATTTCTTCAGGGATATTATCACTCATCGAGAACGCCGGAGTATTTTCGCGGGGAGAATATTTAAACATGAATGCGCCGTCGTACCGGATTTCTTCGAGTAAAGCAAGCGTCGCCTGATGGTCGGATTCAGTTTCAGTGGGAAAACCGGTAATGATGTCGGTTGAAAGAGTCGTATCCGGGAGAAAATTTCTGATTTTAGTTATCAATCTGACATAATGATCGCGCGTGTACGTTCTGTTCATCAATTCCAAAATGCGATCGGAGGCAGACTGTATCGGAAGATGAACATAATTGCAAATGTTCGCATGAGCGGCGATCGTCTCAATTAATTTGTCCGACATATCCTGAGGATGTGAAGTCGTAAACCGGACACGCACGCAGGCATCTACACTTGCCACTGACGTAAGCAGATCGGCAAAATCAAATTGTTCATCACGGTATGAATTGACATTCTGACCAAGAAGAGTAACTTCTTTGAATCCGCGCGAAGCAAGAACTTCGACTTCTTTTACGATGCTTGAAAATGTCCGGCTGCGCTCGCGGCCGCGAGTGAACGGAACAACACAAAACGTGCAAAACTTGTCGCATCCGCGCATAACGGAAATCCATGCACTGATGCCGTTCGTCCGCAATGGTGTGATATCGTCGTAGGTTTCAACGCGTGAAAGCTGTACGGCAATTCCTTTTTCCCCGTGCCAGGCAGCGTTCAGGAGTTGAGGCATCTTGCGGTATTCATCAGGACCGACAATGATGTCGACCATTTGCCCGACGCCTTTTGCCTTTTCATCCGATAATTTTGAGCGCATCCGTTCTGCCATGCAACCGATGACGCCGACGAGAATTTCCGGGTTTTCAAGTTTGAGCCGCTTGAATTCTCCGAGCCGTCCATACACGCGTTGTTCGGCATTTTCCCGGACACTGCATGTATTGACAAGCAAAACATCGGCAGAAGAGAGCGAATCGGTAAATTCGTACCCGCCATCTGCGAGGACACTCGAAACAACTTCGGAATCAGCGATGTTCATCTGGCAACCGTATGTCTCGATGTAGACCCGTTTCTTTTTATTTTGCGACATGAAAAGACAAAATTAGCCCTTGAAAATTTACAAATCCGCTTAAAATTAGAGGCACTATGCTTGGATATGAAAGATAACCATAAACTGACAGATAGTCAAGAAATCGCAAATCGATCAAAAGAAGTTTTCATATATCGAATGAAAAACAAATTTTATTGAACGAGCATGTTGACAAGACGGCAGAACTCGATAAATATTTTAAAGTGCGTGGAATTGGAAGATGTTCCTTTTCTCATTCATGTAGAAGAAAATGATTTTCAGGTTGATGGAAAAATTGATTGTCTGCCTGGATTTTGAACGCGATGACTTGCCCGTTGAGTATGAAGATTGTTTGAAACAAAAAATATCGAAAGATGATTTGAATTGATACTGTCAACGAGACATTTGGTTTTGAATTTGAAATAGCGTGATCTCATTTGCTTTTCCATCAGAAAAAGGCGAACTTTGGTTCATTCGTTTCAACACATGGAAAAATTATGGTCCCATCTAATCTTATACACTCAGTCAAAGAGCAAGCAAAAAAAATCAAGAAGACGGTCGTATTGCCCGATGCGCTTGATGTACGCGCACAAAAGGCGGCAAGAATTTTAACCGACGATCAGATTGCCCATCCCATTTTGATCGGCGCTGAAGATGAAATTCGTTCGGTGGCTTCTTCAGCAGGCGTCAATCTCGGCGGAATTCGTATCATCGACCCGCTAAAGTCGGAAAAGCTCTCCGACTTTTCCAATATGTTCTTTAACCTCCGGAAAGCCAAAGGCATCACGATCGATGAGGCTCGAAAAGCAATGATGCATCCGCTCTTTTTCGGCGCGATGATGGTGCGGGAAGGAATGGCAAACGGCAGTGTGGCAGGATCGCTCTCGACGACCGGTGATGTTTTACGCGCGGCCATTCAAACAATCGGTTTGAAGCCGGATATCAATATTGTTTCAAGCTTTTTTTTGATGGTATTCCCTCATAAAGTATTTTCCTTTGCCGATTGTGCCGTTGTTCCCGATCCGACGTTCGAACAACTTGCCGATATTGCACTTGCGACGGCAGAAAATCACCAAAAGCTGACCGGAGAAGAACCTCGTGTTGCAATGCTTTCGTTTTCGACGAAAGGAAGCGCCAACCATGTTCTGGTTGAAAAGGTCCAGCAAGCCACCGCAATTGTAAAACGGAAGGCGCCGCGTCTTATCGTTGACGGCGAACTTCAGCTTGATGCCGCAATCGTTCCGAAAGTTGCTACGGCAAAGGCACCGGGAAGTCCGGTAGAAGGCAACGCCAATGTATTGATATTTCCCGATCTCAACGCAGGCAACATCGGATACAAACTTGCACAGCGACTCAGTGGGGCGGAAGCGATTGGTCCAGTCGTGCAGGGGCTTGCAAAACCGGCATTCGATCTTTCCCGCGGATGTAGTGTTGATGATATCGTCAACACGGTAGCGATCAACTGTGTTCTTGCAGTGTAAGTTGATTGTTCATGGCGGAACAATTGTCTGTTCCCGTGCGGCGTCATGTGTTTATCGATGTCTATCGAAGCGCCGTCATCTTGTTGATGTTGGAAGGACACACGCTCCGAACGTTCCTGTCGCGCGACCTTCAGCAGACTTCTTTTTTTCAAATTCATGAATTCATTCATGGACTGAGCGCTCCGGCATTTTTATTCGGCGCGGGATTGACGTTTGTCATTTCGACGCGTCAACGGTGGGAAGCATTTCATCATTGGGGCGATCCTCTCGCCCGGCGCATGAAACGCATTGTGATGATTATTCTGCTGGGCCTCGCAATCCACCTTCCTTTTTTTTCCATTCGGAAAATTATTTTGGATGGAACGACATCCGATTATCTTCAGCTTTTTCAATGCGATGTTCTCTACTGTATAGGAATCGGTTTATTGATTCTTCATGGCTTGGTCTTTTTTTTCAAAACAGAATCGCGTTTTTACGGACTCGTTGTTTCCGCCGTGGTGACCGTCTGTTTTCTTACGCCGTTAATTTGGAGTGTTGACTTTCTCTCGTATCTTCCGCCAATGGTGGCACAATTATGTAACGGGATGCATGGATCGCCGTTTCCATTATTTCCGTATGTCGGCTTTCTGTTTGCAGGAGTGGTCGTATCGTGGGAATTCCTTCTTGCCGTTCGGGAACAGCGTGAGCGGCGATTCATGATACAGCTTACCATCATCGGTTGTGTGCTTGTCCTTGCCGGAATATTGTTCGACGTTCTTCCGGTAAAAATTTATCCGGTCTATAATTACTGGTTTACAAGCCCGAATTATTTTCTCGTTCGGATCGGTACGCTGCTGACAATTCTGCCGCTCTTTTGGTTTTTGGGAAAAGGATTTAAAAAATCAAAACCACTCTTGACGGTGTTGGGCAGGGAATCGTTGTTTGTGTATGTTCTGCATCTTGTGGTCTTGTATGGATCCGCGGTGAATCCGAATGAAAACCTTCAGGTGATATTCGGACCGGAACTTTCCATCCAACAAATATTTTTGATTTTTTTCATTTTTGTTGCAGCAATGTTTTGCGCTGCTATGCTCTGGAATTATTTGAAAGAAAAATATTTTAATTTTTACCGGTTGGTACAGCTTGCCGGCAGTTCAATGTTTCTCTATTATTTTTTTACCAGAGATTTTTAACAGCTCGATATTACGGTAGGCAGATCGCTCCCAGTGCGGTGAGTTTTCGGGCACCCGTTGAGCCGGGAATATTTCCGGGGTTACCGGAAATCGTTTCGTTCGCAAGTAATGCAAAACAAATTGCTTCCTTTGCATCGGATGAAATTTGAACATCGTCAGTAGTTTTCATTTCCATTTTTCCGAAATATCGTCGTAATGCGTCCATCATATAAGGATTTCTGGTCCCCCCGCCACTGATGAGGATTTCGTCCACAGAAATTTTTGGCAGAACAAATCGAAGATAACTTTCAAAAATAGAAAGCGCGGTAAATTCCGTCACGGTTGCGATGATGTCACGGGAGTGTATACCTCGAGAATTTTGCAACAAATTTTTTACAAATTCTTTGCCGAATAATTCTCTGCCGGTGGATTTCGGAGGTTTCATGGTTAAGTATGGATGCACTCTGAGTCGATTGAGCAAGGCCGGTACAATTTTTCCCGATGAAGCAATGATGCCCCGGGTATCGAAATTCTTGTGATACAGTCGTTGAACAAGAGCGTCGATTACCATGTTTCCCGGACCGGTGTCAAATGCAAGAACCTGATTGATTGAACAGCTCCGCGGAAGGACAGTGAAATTCGCAATGCCGCCGATGTTTAAGACGAGCCGGTTTTTTGTTTTCGATGTGAGCATAAGAAAATCGAATAGAGGGACGAGCGGTGCGCCGCTTCCGCCGACGGCAATATCTCCCATCCGAAAATTTCCTACAGTAACGATTCCCGTTCGTTTGGCAATCACGGAAGGATCTCCGAGTTGAAGCGTGGCCCGTATTTTTCTACCGAATATTACTTTGGCAACCGGCAGGTGTTGGACTGTTTGTCCATGCGATCCGATAAGATCGATTTCACTCAACCGTTTGCCGGCAGATTTGGCAATTTTTCCGGCAGCTTCTGCGAACAATTCAGCAATGAGTACGTTCAATCTCGTCAAATCATCGAGACGTGCCGTATCGGGGTCGGAATTCTGCAGAAGAAATTTCTTGTACCCGCGCGGGAAGGAATATATGGCAGATGCAATTTCACGAACGGTGGTCTGCCTGCCGTTGCCGGTGATTTCAACAACGACAGCATCGATACCGTCGGCAGATGTCCCGGACATAAGTCCGATAGCCGTCTTTGTTTTCTTCCGGAAAAATCGTTCTAACGTTTTCACGTTGGTGCCTGTTGAAATATTTTTTATATTGTTTGAAAGAAAAAATGATTGCGTGATTTCATGAAAGAAAAAATCGATTCTTCCGGCGAAGAACTGCTCATCGGCGCTCACCAGTCGATTGCCGGCGGAATCTATAAAGCTTTCGAACGTGCGAAACAAGCAGGTTGCCGCGCTCTTCAGGTTTTTACAAAAAACTCGAACCGGTGGAAAGCCGGACCGCTCACCGCCGAAGACATCGCAAACTACAAAACCGCCGCATCGAAATCAAATATCCGCCATGTGATTGCACATGATTCCTATTTGATCAATTTGTGTGCAGTCGATCCCGTCATTCTTCAAAAATCCCGGGAAGCGTTTGTCGATGAATTGCAGCGATGCGAATCGCTCGGAATTCGCTTTCTGAATTTTCATCCCGGCGCACATGTCGGTGCTGGTGAAGAAGCAGGTATCCGTGGCATCATCGAATCGCTCAACCGGGCGCATGAGCGAACGCCCGGCTGTTCCGTTCTGAGTGTTCTGGAAACAACGGCAGGGCAAGGAACCGTTCTCGGTCATCGTTTTGAACAACTTCAAGAAATCATCGATGGTGTCGACGATCCCGATCGCATGGCGGTCTGTATCGACACGTGTCATATTTTTGCCGCCGGGTACGATATTCATTCGGCAAGCGGGTATCGCGAAACAATGAAGAAATTCGATGAGATTATCGGGTTCGATCGACTCGTTGCAATGCACTTCAACGATTCGAAGAAACCGCTTGGCTCAAAAGTGGATCGGCATGAACATATCGGCAGCGGATATATCGGCGAAGAAGGTTTCCGGTTATTGATGCAGGATGACCGGTTGAAAAATATTCCAAAAATATTGGAAACGCCGAAGAGCGAAGATTTGCATGAAGATATTGCCAATTTAAAATTGTTAAGGTTCTTGGCGAAGAATTGACCATCTCCGGGATTTGATGTATATTGTCGATAAAGCAAGAAATCTTGATGATGAAAACAGAAATACCGACACTCAAAGAGATTCTTTCTGAACATACTCATGAAGGAACCCTCACCAAAGATTTAGGCAACGGAAAACTTGAATGTTTTTCCTGCGGCCACCGGTGTGTGATTGGCGATGGGAAAGAAGGAATTTGTCGGGTTCGTTTTAACCGGGGTGGTAAGTTATACGTACCGTGGGGATATGTCGGCGGGCTTCAACTTGACCCCGTGGAGAAAAAACCGTTCTTTCACGCATTACCGGGAAGCCGCGCACTGAGTTTTGGAATGCTCGGGTGCGATTATCATTGTTCCTATTGTCAGAATTGGGTAACCTCGCAGGCATTGCGAGATCCGGAGGCGATTTCCTCTATCGAATTTGCCGATGCGGCCGATCTTGTTTCCCTTGCATTGGAACGTAAAGCAAAAATTATTACGAGTACCTATAACGAGCCGCTGATTACCAGCGAGTGGGCTGTAGAAATTTTTTCATTCGCCAAACGGTATGGATTGGTCACATCGTATGTATCGAACGGTAACGCAACGCCCGAAGTTCTCGACTACATTCGGCCATATGTAGATTTGTACAAAGTCGATCTGAAAGGATTTAATGATCGCCAATATCGGAAGCTCGGCGGAGTCCTTCAGAATGTGCTGGACACGATTCAACGATTACATAAATTAAATTTTTGGATGGAAGTCGTGACACTTCTTGTTCCCGGTTTCAATGATTCGGAAGAAGAAATTCGGGAAATAGCGGATTTCTTGGTCGCAGTTTCCCCCGACATTCCGTGGCACGTTACGGCGTTTCATTCCGATTATAAAATGACCGATGTTGATCGTACATCTGCCGGAACGTTGCTTCGTGCGGTGGAAATCGGATATGGTGCAGGACTCCATTATGTCTACGCCGGAAATCTTCCGGGTGATGTCGGAAAATTTGAAAACACCTATTGTCCTTCATGCCATTCAACAGTGATTGAACGAAAGGGTTTCACAGTTTTGCGAAATATTCTAAAAAATGGTGTATGCCCGAAATGTTCTACGGCTATTGCCGGATTTTGGGAAATGCCGGTTTCACGAAATTTTCAATAAAAAATGTTATATTGGGAAAATGAAAAAGAGCCGAACTCCAAAAAAGAAGCCTGAAGAAATCGGGCAAACACCGCTGAAAGAACTTCCGATGTCATTGGAAGACTGGGAAGAATTTTCCCGAGGCGTTTCTTTTTTTAATAATAGAAAATTTTGGCACGCGCACGAAGCGTGGGAGCAAGTATGGGGACGTCATACGGAAGACGAGCGTTTATTCTTCCAGGGGCTGATTCAGCTTGCTGCCGCGTATCATCATCTCGTGACGAAAAAGAGTTTTGCCGGTATGATGAATAATTTTGATAAAGCATACGCAAAGTTGACTGTTTTCCAGCCGGATTATTTAGGAATTACGGTGAAGCCGATTTTGGAATGCATCGATGCCGGGAAAAAAGAAGCGAACCGGCTGGGTGAAGATGACCTCGAAGAATTTTCGTATGATCTCGTTCCGAAACTCCAGTTTCATCGGCCGGGTAACCCGGACCTCCTTGTTGAACTGAAGGAAATTTGCAATAACGAACGGTTTGCAGAAGGCATCAGGTTGTTTAACAAAGGGTATTTCTGGGAAGCCCACGAAGCGTGGGAAGATGTTTGGCGTGAACAGGAGGGTGAAGCGAAAACATTTGCTCAGGCATTTGTCCAGATGGCGTCGGGTTATAATTTTCTGAAAACTTCAAAAATGACCACCGCACTGTACTTGTTTGAAAAAGCCGTGATCAATCTTCGGACATTCGAACATCTTCGTTCAACGGTAAACTTGGCTGGCTTACGCGAAGATTTGGAAAATACCCTCGGACAAATTCGTGAGTCGGCAATTAATTCATCGGATGGATTGAAGCTGTCTCACAAACCCGCGATACAGTTGACAACGGTTGAAAAGTAAACGAGAGATCACGTTCCAATTTCTGCCCGAACCTTTTGTTCGATCACAAGATGATTTTCTGCGGAAATGTTCAGTTCCTTCCGCAAGCGCCCAAGATGATCGCCTTCTTCGGGGGAAAGATTGCCGTCCTTCCACGCTTCGCGCACAGAGTCCGTATATACTTCGAGTTTTATCTGAGGTTCGAGCGAGCGGTGTTCTTCCGCTGTGATCTGTAATTCATTACGGAATTTTGCGACAAGGTTATGTTCCGCGTGATTGAGAGTACCGTCGCTCCATGCATCTTTCAATGCACGATGGTAACTGTCGAGATACAATTGCCGCGGTACCTGTTGTAGTCCGGAAAGCTGCTCTTCTTCGAAAGCCTGTTGTTCTTTATTGATGAGTTGCTCCAGTTGGCGTGCTTCCGTATGCTCGGGTTCAATCGAGCAAACCTTCAAGACTTCCAGTAATGCATCGTCGAAGGATTTCTGTACCATATATTGCTTTGCGCTGGTAAGCGATTCTTCGAGTCGTTTTTTTCTCGCTTCCTGTTTGCCGCGTTCTCTTGCCAGATGCAACGCTTCTTCTTCCTGTTTCCTTGCCTGTTCTTCTTCAACGCGTTTGCGAAGTTCTTCTTCGAGTTTTTTACGTGCTTCTTCTTCCACGCGTTTACGGGCTTCGGCTTCAAGGCGTTTTCGTTCTTCTTCCGCTTTTCGATGAGCCTCGGCTTGTAAACGAAGTCGTTCTTGTTCAGCTTGACGGCGATTTTCAGCTTCCAACCGTAATCGCTCTTCTTCAGCTTCTTTTTTGCGACGTTCTTCTTCTTCCATGCGTCGGCGCTGTTCCGCTTCGGCTCGTTCACGGGCTTCTTTTGCTAATCGTTTTCGTTCTTCTTCTTCCTCTTCTTTACGTGCTTGTTCTTCGCGTCGATGCAGTTCATCGCTGAGCCGTTGACGTTCTTCGGCCGCTTTTTGTTGTGCTTCCTCTTCAAGAAACCGGTTTCGTACCGTTTCTTCTTTCCGGAGAAGTTCTTGTTCGAGTCGATTTTGTATTTCCTCGGCACGTTGTCGTTCCTGCTCGGTCCGAAGCCGATCTTCGTCATCCAGTTTGTAATGTGCCTCGGATTCTAACGAGCGGCGCCGTAATTCTTGTTCATGCCGTTTTTGTTCTTCTTCGATCCTTTTTTTCTCTTCTTCAATTCTTTTCTGTTGAACGATTAAGCGTTGACGAAACTCGTCATGCTCATCGGATGATTTTTGTTGTTGCTTGGCATCTTTTTTTTCTTCCTGAACCTGAGGTGTTTTTGACTGATCTTCTTTCTTGGGTTTGAGCATTGCTTCCGGGTGCTGTTGTGCGTAAAGAATCCGTTCTTTGTACGCACGGGCGTAAAAATTCGTTGGATCGATTGCCAGAGTTTGCTCTACTTCTTTCAGTGCAGCGGGAAGGTCGCCGAGCTTATAAAACCGGTCGGCGTTCTTGAGGAGCTCGCTTGCCTGTTTTTTTCGCTGGTTTTCGTCTTCTTTAGATTCTTTTTTCGGAATAAGATTCTTTATCATAAGTATAGCCCTTGATGTCTGCGAACAACCGTATCTCTGTCTATCGATTGATCATGAATGTTGTATAAAGTTTTTGGGGAGATCATTCTGCCGGCTCCTCAATTAACGATTGGTATTCGGGGATGTCGCGCAAATTAAAGAAATCCGCGTTGATAAGCTGATCGAAGCGATAATGAATAGCCAGTGCCTGTTTCAATGCCTGGACCGCTTCTTCTTTTTTATTCGGGTCAATTTCTTTTTTCTTTCCCGAGTACATTTGCAATGAATACATCTGGGCAACGGCATAATGGACATCGGCATTACGCGGGTCTACTTCAAGAGCTTGCCGTGCGTAATTGATTGCTTCGGGGAACTGCCCGAGACGGGTCAATGTCAGCGCGAGGTAAACGAGGGCTTTTCCGTTTTTCGGATGTTCGCGGATGTCTTTTCGCAATACATCGATAGTATTTTTTAACAGGACATTCGCTTCCTGCCAGACCCCGAGAAGTTGTTTGAGCCGCGCCAAACGATACATCGTGACAAAATCATTTGGATTCGCAGCGATACCGCTTTCGCAGGCGCCGATAACCTGTCCGTTATAAGTCAGCGAGAGGTCGGGATCGGATGCGACGGCATCAGCGATCGGTCCAATAATATAGTGGACTGAATCCTGGACAAATCGTAATGCTGCTTGATGGTACGACATTCCGAGACGAGGAGCATGAAGGAATTGTTGAGCGATGCCGCAGAATTCGAGAACGTCCGGGTTGAACGGATCGAGTCGATACGCTTCATTGAATTCGTCCGTTGCTTCCTTTGTCTTTCCGGTTTGTAATAACACCTTGCTCAGGTCAAGGTGAGCTGTGCTATTGTTCGGAGAAAGTTTGAGTGCATTGGTAAAATTTGCCGTGGCTTCTTTGAAATCCTTTTGTATGGAAAGAAGCTCACCGAGAACGATATAGCCCTTGCTTACTGCCGGATCGGATGAAATTGCAGACTCTGCCAATTCTCGGGCTCTTCCCAATGCAGTGTCGTACGATGTCCAGCCGTTCTCGTATTCTTCAATGAGGATGTTTGCCTCCGCGGCGTATGCTTCGGAAAATTTCGGTTCATGTTGAAGTGCCTGTTCGAATAATGCAACAGCATTCCGCCGGTTTTCAATCGTCATGCGATTGCTAATTTCCAATCCACGAAGGTACATTTGATATGCGTCGGTATTTCGCGACTCGCGACGGTGCAAGAAAGAATCTGTGCGCCCTGACGACGGAATATTCATTGCATCAGCAACCTTTGCAGAAATTTCATCGGGGACTTGAGATATCTTTTCCATGGGCTCTATGATTCCGTCAGACCATGACGTTTTTCCGACCGAATCGATTAGTTGTAGTGTAATGGCAATCGTATCACCGGAACGCGATACTTTACCTGTTAGCGAGAAAATCGGTCCATCGTGTACGATAGAAAATCCCGCAGCGGCAGCTTGTTGTTTCATGCCGTACGATGATGAAAATCCGGTGGCGGTGACGGACGTAAGTCTCTCGAACCGTTCCGTCACTTCTTCCGCAAGTGAGGATCCCAAGAGCGATTCTTCGAGAGAATTTGTTGTGCTTCCGAAGGGATTGATGACAAGCGCTATTTGCGGCGGCTGAACGGGTTTTCTTAATAGGAAAAATACTATTGCAAGTATAACAACAGCCGCAATTGCAAACCCGATCAGAATGGGAGTATTATTGCTTTTTTGTGAGGGAGATTTTTGTCCGGCACGAAATGTCTGTTTTGCTTTTTTGATTTTTACTTTAGGTTTCGGCTTTGGCTTCGGTTCCGTTGTCTCCGCCGGCTGATCGATTTCTTGCGGAGCATTGGTGTTTTGCGCCTCTTTGATTTTTTGTTCCAGATCGAGCGCATCGACGTTCATCGGATCGTTGACAAGAGCTTTTGCGACTTCAACAAGCGCATGTTCGTAGTCTCCTGCGCTGAAGAGCGACCGGCCTTTGGCAATTTGTGCTTCAGTCCGTTGTTTCCGTTCCAACTCTTCTTTTTGTTTTTCCTCTTCCTTTTGACGCTTATCCTCTTCCTTGCGTTGCTGTTCGAGAGCAATTTGGCGTGCCTCTTCCTCTTTTTTGCGCTTCTCTTCTTCTTTGCGTTTACGTTCTTCTTCTTCTTTGATCCGCCGTGCTTCTTCTTGTTTGCGTAATTCATCTTCACGCTTCCGCCGGTCGGTTTCCGCACGATGATGCGATTCTTCTTCACGACGTCGACGTTCTTCTTCTTCCGATTTTCGACGGGCAAGTTCGGATTGACGGCGCAATTCTTCTTCTGCTTTTCGACGGGCAAGGTCTTCTTTTCGCCGCTGTTCGGCTTCTTGTCTGCGACGGACTTCGATTTCTTCACGCTGCCGGGCTTCTCGTTTCTTTTCCCGTTCCTGACCGAGTGCGCGGTGAAGCTCTTCCTCCTTCGATCGAATGCTATCTTCTATGTGGAGACGTTCTTCCTCGGCTTTCTTTACCTGTGCCTGGAATGAATCTTCCCTCCGGGATTGAATTTGACTGAGTTGCTGCCGAGCACGTTCGTCCAATTCCCCATTGAACCGATGCATTTCCTCCATGAAGGATTGTTGCCGCGCCGCCTCGACTTTCTGTTCCAAATCTTTCGAGCGATTTTGCTCCTCCTGTTCAGACACCCCGATCCCTTTCATTTAATGAATTTTTAACTCAAAAAATATAGATAAATGGGAAAGTAATGTCAACGAACATGTATTCTACGTCTCCTCTTTTTCCTTCGATTTTGAATCATTTTATGAGATTATTGATTTTTAATCGGTCGAATTGTGTTTTGCGATAAAATGACTTGACATGGAAAATATTGTGATGAGGGTCTCTGTGTCTGTAATCACAATTCCGTTGGCCAAGAAATCATTTTAAAACGAACACCACAATGGAAATCAAAACAAAAATCGCGTATATTTGTAGAACTATATTAAAACGAAAAAAGTGTCAATTATGAAGCAAAAATCTCTTAAGTCCAAACACACACAAGAGTCGCTAACCGGTCTTGATCGCCGCTATGATGTCGAACGTTACGATGCGATCGACGTTGATGTACTCGATGTATTTCCGTATGAATATCCGGGAAAAGATATTGTGATCAACATCGATACCGACGAGTTTACCGCGGTATGTCCTTTTTCAGGATTGCCGGATTTTGCGCTGATCAAAGTGAATTATATTCCGAACAAACTCCTCATCGAATTACGATCGCTGAAATATTATTTGCTTTCGTACCGAAACGTCGGAATTTATCAGGAACACCTGGTGAACCGCGTGCTCGAAGATTTGGTCCGGTGCAGTCGCCCGAAATGGATGGAAGTGATAGCAGATTATAAAATCCGCGGCGGCGTTCATACGGTTGCAAGCCGAGAGTGGGGAGTTAAACCAAAGAAATGAGAGCGTCATTTTGAGAATTGAATCAAAACTTATTTACAGGACTGAGATGGCAAAAAAATTTTTCGTGATGGGGTCGGTTTCGGCATTTCTTGCCGTTGCGCTCGGTGCATTTGCCGCCCATGTTCTGAAAGATACGCTTGCAGCGGATCTCTTTAATATTTGGGAAGTTGCCGTTCGGTATCATTTTTATCATGCTCTTGGACTTTTCGTTGTTGCCTGGGCAATGACTCAATGGCCCGGCGCGAATTTTTCAGCGGCAGGATGGTTGTTTGTCGCGGGGACAATTGTTTTCTCCGGAAGCTTATATGTTCTCAGCGTGACCGGCCTGAGGTGGATTGGTGCGATAACTCCGATTGGAGGGCTCTGCTTTTTGGGTGGATGGTTTTGGCTTGCCTGGCGTATGTGGATATCTCAGTGAGAAAAATTTATTGAGTTGTTCCTTTGGACGATTTGAAGCGATGTCGCAGATATTCGATAAGCGGAGGTAACATGGAAATGATAATGATTGCCAATATCACCAATGTAAAATTTTGTTTGACAGTCGGTATGTTGCCGAAATAGTATCCGGCAAAAATAAATGTTCCTACCCAGAGAATTCCTCCGATAACATCAAATCCGAAAAATTTCCAGTATGTCATTCTTGCAATGCCGGCGACGAACGGGGCAAACGTTCGGATAATGGGCATAAATCTCGCGATAATAATCGTCTTCACGCCATATCGTTCATAGAACCGGTGTGAGCGGTCGAGATATTCTTTGTTGAGAAGCCGGACATGTTCTTTGTGGAAAATTTTTGGACCGACGAATGCACCGATCCAGTAGTTGACGTTGTCCCCGAATACGGCGGCACTGAAAAGTAATAAGAACAAGAGAAATGAATTGAGGGAGCCGGTCGCTGCAAATGCCCCTGCAGCAAACAATAGTGAATCGCCGGGAAGAAACGGCGTGATAACGAATCCCGTTTCACAAAAAATAATACAAAAAAGAATGGCATATGTCCATGTTCCGTATTGAATGATGAGATCATTCAAATGAACATCGATATGAAGAACATAGTCGATAAGATGTTTGATGATTTCCAATGAAAATTTCCTGTCTGAATGGTTTTGGAGAAACAATATATGAAAAAAAATAGACGGTGTAAAAAACCGGAAGGTGTTATCCGATCAAGGTGAAGTCTATTTCGCGTTCTTCAGGATCGACGCGAACGACCTGTATGTGCACGGAATCTCCTAAGCGATACCGTTTCTTGGTTCGTCTTCCCGTCAACGCGTAATGTTTTTCATCGTAAATGTAATAATCGTCCTGCATGTCCCGCACGCGGATCAGTCCTTCGACGTTCATATCGGCAATCCTCACGAATAGTCCGAAATTCGTTACGCCGGAAATAATCGCCTGGAACTCGTCGCCGAGGTGTCGTTTCATGTATTCGACCTGCATAACCTTAACGGAAGCGCGCTCGGCTTCCATTGCCACACGTTCGCGGTCGGAAGCGTGCTGGCAAACATCGGGCAAGACTTCCGAAAAATGCTGGCGCCGTTTCAGCGGCATTTTCATTTCGTATTCATGAAGCAACCGGTGAACGATCAGATCGGGGTAGCGCCGGATCGGAGAAGTAAAATGCGTATAGTACTTGAAGGCGAGTCCGAAATGCCCGATATTCTCTTCCGAATAAATCGCCTTCGCCATACTCCGGATCGCTACTTCGTTGATGACGCTTTCCTCGTCCTTCCCGCGGACTTTTTCTAATAATTGCTGGAGCGCTTTCGATTGCAAACCGCCGCTGATGTTGAGAGAATATCCAAGGTGTTCGACAAAAGAAGCAAAGTCCCGTAATTTATCGGGAGGCGGGGCGTCGTGGATGCGATAAATAAACGGACGTTGATGATCTTCCTTTTTGTGCAAGCCGATATATTTGGCGACGATTTGATTCGCCATCAACATAAATTCTTCGACGAGCCGGTGTGCATCGAGTCTCGCTTTTTTGATAATCTCGGTCGGTTTCCCGTGAGCGTCGAAGCGAAATTTTGTTTCCGTGCTGTCGAAATCAAAACTTCCCTCTTTCATCCTTTTTTTAAGAAGGATCTGGCTGACACTGAACATGTCGCGGATAACATCGGCATAATCACCCCTGCCGGTTTCAATAATCTTTTGAACTTCTTCGTATGAAAATCTGCGTTTGCTGTGAATGACGCTTTTCCGGATCTCATAATCTTTTACCATGCCACGATTTGTCAATGTCATGAAGGCAGAGTATGTTAAGCGGTCGACGCCGGGACGCAAACTGCAGATATTATTCGAAAGATTTTCCGGAAGCATCGGGATAACTTCATTTGCCAGATAGACACTTGTCCCGCGCTTTTCGGCTTCGTCATCGAGTTCAGAACCTTCCTGAACAAAATGGCTGACGTCCGCAATATGAACCCCGAGCCGGAACCCGCCGTCAGGCAACGGTTCGAGCGAGACCGCATCATCAAAGTCTTTCGCATCTTCCGGATCGATTGTGAAACAGGTACGTTCACGAAGATCGAGACGTCGCGCGATTTCTTCGGCGGAAATCATATCGTTGACACTGTTCGCTTCGGCAAGTACATTTTGAGGAAAACGAAGAGGTAATTGAAATTCTCTCGCCACGGCGGTCATTTCCGTACCAATATCGCCCGATTGCCCGAGGATTTCAATGATGTGACCCTCAGGATTCAGGTTCCGGGATTCCCACGAATCGAGAAGAGCAACGACCTTTTGGCCGGGCCGAGCGCCTTTTGTTTTTCCCTGAGGAATATACACATCGCGCGGAATATTGCGGTTATCCGGAACGACGAAAAAGAAGTGTTTGCTTTTCTCGAAAATCCCGACGAACGGCTGCTCGCTGCGTTCGATGATCGCAACAATTTCACCTTCCGGTATCGCATGTTCGGCGTCGGCAGCTTCTTCCGGTTGGGCAAATAATGCGATGCTTACCGTATCACCGTTCAATGCGGTTCCTAAAAATTTTGCCGGAATGGAAATGCGTTTCGTTTCCGTTCCTTGTATCTTGACGATACCGTTCCCTTGTTTCGTCATCGACAGAATACCGGTTTCCCGAGATGACGGAGGCGGTGCTGCATGGCCATACCGTTTACCCCGTCCGCGGTCTATAGCTTTTGATTGGTGCAATTGGTTCAATGCCTGGCGAAGGAGGCGGATTTCTTCCTGATTTTTGATCGAAAGCCGGCGGGCAATCACAGTCGGTTTAAATTGCTCGTTCGGATACTTTCGAAAGAAAAAAAGGATTTTTTGTTTAAGATCGTTGAGTATGGTTTCTGTCATAATTCAAAATGCGAATCGGTAATAGAGGCGAGCTTCATTTGTCAATCGTTTATCTTCCGTGTTTTCGCTTGTGACTTTTCTCTGGATCTCGAGAAATAAATTTCGGACCAGATTGATTTGGTATGATAAATTGGTATTGCCGATATCGTTGAAAATTTTTCCGCCAACGCGTAATTGTCCGATACCGGGCGATGTTGTGACGTTGACATTCGTTCCCTCCTGAATAGTACCGCCCTCGTAACTAAAATCCACATCGCGGATAAATGGCAATTCCTCACGCACTAAGTCGGAGAAAATTCCAGAAACCAGGTTCGATGCGACCGATGTTCCCGTCGACGATCCGATATTGGAAACATCCTGCTGTTCTTTGGAAGTCAACTGGTCATGGAATTTTCCCCAAAGGATAAACGAAAACACATCGGATTGTACGTCGCCGCCTTGTGATTGTGTCGACCAGTCGACCCAGTCGCCTCCGGGACGTAATTGTACTTTCATCGACATGGCAAGTTTCGGGTTCAGCCGCGGTCCGGTGATGGCAAGTTCCACTAATACATTTTGATCTGTCGTTTTCGGGGTGGTCGTGGCCTCTTGCTCGATTGTTTGCGGTTCGGTTATTTGCCGGACTCCCTGATACGTTGCCGTAACATCAAGCTCCGGATTATCCCATTCTCCGATGAATTTTAATTTCCCCGTAGCATCGAATTTTCTCACGAAAGAATAATATGAACGGGACCCGACTTCAATTTCACCGTAAATGCTCGGTGTTCCGTTGTTATTGACTGCTGTTACTTTTCCATCGAGTTCTGCATACAATTCTTGATTTGTTGTCGGACTGAAAATCATCCGGACTACCGTCAGGCCCCTGGTTTCAATATTGAGATTATATCGCAGACGATCAAGGAGCGGAGATGCTTTGATGGCAGTAAATTGAAGCGAATCCGAGGATGAATCACCGACGGCATAAAATTTTGAAACCTTTTCCGTTCCGAAATTAATTTTTGTCGTGTCATCGACAACAATATACGGCAGAATTAAATTATTCGAGGTCGATAGTGCCGTTGTCGCCGGTGGGAACGTCAGGTTCGCATCAAGGATATATAATTTTCCGGACAAAAGCGGATATTCCGGTGTGCCGGTGATGTGTAACCCCTCATCATCGGTTTCTGTGAGCAGAGTTACG
>Ga0265322_10000134_pt1 | contig 34526 bp, 25 predicted proteins | sample 41222metaG_FD_193584 | JGI IMG/M metagenome (GOLD analysis project Ga0265322, IMG submission 193584) | Rhizosphere microbial communities from Carex aquatilis grown in University of Washington, Seatle, WA, United States - 4-12-22 metaG | ecosystem: Host-associated > Plants > Roots > Rhizosphere...
GTCCCCTCTCGAGAGGGGACGACGCGAAGCGTCAGGGGTGTGTACTGGTATGAATGGAACACAGTTGTTTCGGTTAGAACTTGTTGAACAAATAATTAAAGCGACACACCCCCTGCCCCTCTCTCCATCGTACAACCCTCGCTGCAGAGGGGAGTTTAAACGCAGAAGTTGAATTTTAGTAAGTCCCCTCTCGAGAGGGGACGACGCGAAGCGTCAGGGGTGTGTCCAAAGCTGGAGTTACTGTGCCCAGGAAAATTATTCCATACAAACCAGCCTTAAAAAAAATTGCCCGCGGCCTGCGTAACAACAGTACGCTTGGCGAAGTGCTGCTCTGGAAAAAATTGCGGAACAAACAAATGCTCGGCTACGACTTTCACCGGCAAAAACCACTCGATCAGTTTATCGTCGATTTCTTTTGCCATGAACTAAGCCTTGCAATTGAAATTGATGGTGCGTCGCATGAAGCTGATGAAGCACAAGAGAAAGACGCTGCGAGACAAGAACGGCTAGAATCTCTCGGTGTAAAGTTTTTGAGATTCAAAGAATCCGACGTTAGAAAAAATATGCGTACGGTGCTGGATATAATTGAACACTGGATAAAAACAAACCCAAGGTAACACACTCCCTGTCCCTCTCTTCATCGCATAAGCCCTCACTGCAGAGGGGAGTTTTACCGCAATAACTGAGTTTAGATACTTCCCTCTCGAGAGGGGACGGCGCGAACTTGTCCACCATCTTTTTGGCGGAAGCGCCAGGGGTGTGTTAAGGAGTGAGTGATACAGAACTGCTTCCGTTTGAAAATATCATTGCATTCCCGCTTTTCGCTGATATCGAATTATAGTTGCCCTGCCAATAGGAAATGTGCTTGCCATTGCCGTCTTGACATCCCCTCAAATTATCAGTACCTTTTTAACATATAGCTGTAAATATATTACACCCAAATCAAGCGGATTGTTTTCCCGCTTTTTCTGTCTATATTCACTCTTATTGAATTGAAGCGCTTTCGAAATGGCAATTGAGAAAATAAAAGAAACTAAGATCGACACGGTTGATTCTATCCCGACAACTCTGCCGGTGCTTCCGTTGCGCGATGTCGTGATATTTCCGTACATGATTTTCCCCGTGCTGGTCGGCCGCGAATCGTCGCTCCGGGCCGCAAATTTTGCGCTGGAGAATGAGAAGTACATCTTTCTCGCCCCGCAGCAAGACCCTTCGATCGACGAGCCGGGCGCCGACGACATCTATAAAGAAGGTGTTGTCGCGAAGATTATCCAGATCCTCAAGCTCCCCAATGGTCTGCTGAAGATTCTCGTGGACGGCATCGTACAGGCGTCAATCAAAAAGTTCGTGACGAACGAAAAATATCTGCAGGCGGAAATAGAAATTCACGCAGGTATTCCTGAAGAAAACCCGGAGATGGATGCTATCATCAGACACGCCTCGACGCTTTTTTCGGAATATGTCCGCGCCAACCGGGCCATTCCTCCCGAAGTAGTTTCTGCGTATGAAAACATTAAGGACGGACAGCGGCGGCTCTATTATATTGCGGCGAATATCGTGCAGAGCGTTGAAGTGAAACAAAAAATCCTGCGCATCCGCAACACGCGCGAGCAGTTTATGGAAGTCATTCGCATCCTGAACAGCGAAATCAGCATGCTGAAGATCGAGCGGGAGATCGATTCGAAGGTTCACGACAACATCCAGAAATCGCAGCGAAAATTTTTTATCCAGGAACAGATAAAAATTTTGCAGGACGAACTTGGCGAGGATGAGGCGTCGCCCGAGCTGGCGAAACTAAAACAAGAGATCGAAAAAGCCAAAATGCCGAAGGAAGTCCACGCGAAAGCGGTCGAGGAATTCAACAAGCTGAAAAAAACTCCCGCGATGTCCCCCGAGTTTACCGTAACAAGAAACTACCTCGACTGGCTGACCGGCGTTCCGTGGCAAAAACGGACAAAAGACAATCTGAAAGTTGACCATGTTAAAGGAATTCTCGACAAGGATCATTTCGGATTGGAAAAACCGAAAGAGCGGATCCTTGAACACATTGCCGTGCTGAATCTCGTGAAAGAGATGAAAGGGCAGATTTTGTGCCTTGTCGGCCCGCCGGGCGTCGGAAAAACGTCCCTTGCAAAATCGATTGCACGGGCTCTTGGTCGAAAATTTGTCCGCATTTCCCTCGGCGGTATCAGGGACGAAGCGGAAATCCGGGGGCACCGGAGGACCTACATCGGCTCGATGCCGGGAAAGATTATCCAATCGATGAAGCGCGCGGGCGTTATCAATCCCGTTTTGCTGATGGACGAAGTCGACAAGATGAGCATGGACTTTCACGGCGACCCGGCTTCGGCTCTCCTCGAGGTGCTTGACCCCGAGCAGAACAGCACCTTCAGCGACCATTATCTTGACGTTGATTACGACCTCTCTCATGTCATGTTCATCACGACGGCGAACGTGCGCTACACGATTCCCCTTCCGCTTCAGGACAGAATGGAGATCATCGAACTTTCAAGCTACCTCGATTTTGAAAAACGGGAGATCGCAAAACGGCACATCATTCCCAAGCAAATGGCGGAACACGGCCTGAAGGAAAAAGATGTTACGATCGGCAACGATGCCATCAACAAAATCGTTCAGGAATATACCCGCGAAGCCGGCGTTCGAAACCTGGAACGTGAGATCGCATCTGTCTGCAGAAAAGCGGCAAAAGAAATTGTTCTGAGCAAACAGAAGAACGGACATAAGCACGGCACATTGAAAAAGAGAGAGCATGCGGCAATTGTCATCAACGCAGAAAAAATTGAGAAATATCTCGGCGTTCCGAAATTCCGTTCCCGGGCTGCGGAGCGCAAGCCGCGCATCGGTTCGGTGACCGGCCTGGCGTGGACAAGTGTCGGCGGTGAAATTCTCGAGGTCGACGTCACGGTGATGCGGGGTCCGGAACGTCTGACGCTCACAGGGCAGTTAGGAGACGTGATGAAAGAATCGGCTCATGCGGCGCTCAGCTTTATCCGTTCTAACGCGAAAGCGCTGAAGCTTAAACCCGATTTCTTTACCAAAAAGGAAATTCATATTCATCTCCCCGAAGGGGCGATCCCGAAAGACGGCCCTTCCGCCGGCATTACCATGGCAATGGCAATGGTCTCCGCGATCAGCGGGAAACCGGCACGAAGCGACATCGCAATGACGGGCGAGATCACGCTCCGTGGAAACGTGCTTGCCATCGGCGGGTTGAATGAGAAACTTCTCGCTGCCAAGCGGAGCGGTATCAAGACCGTCCTTATTCCGAAAGAAAATGAGAAAGATTTGACGGAGATTCAGGATGCGGTAAAAGACGGATTGAAAATCATCCCGATTGAGAAGATCGAGGATGCGGTGAAGTATGTGTTTGGCAGTAAGCAGTAAACAGTAAACATTAACAGTAAATAGTAAGAAGTGTAAAAAGCATTTCACATTTCACTTTTTCACTCTTAATTTTTAATTCATAATTCTTAATTGCCTTCCATGTCTTACCAGGTTACAGCGCGCAAATGGCGGCCGATGGTGTTCGAAGATGTCATCGGGCAATCGCACGTAACCAACACGTTGAAAAATGCGTTGGCGACGAATCGGCTTGCGCATGCCTTCATTTTTTGCGGCGGCCGCGGCTGCGGCAAAACAACAACGGCCCGCATCCTGGCGAAAGCGATCAATTGCCTTCATCCCAAAGATTCAAACCCGTGCAATGAATGCGAGGTGTGCGGCGAGATCACAAACGGACGCAGCATGGACGTCGTAGAAATCGACGGCGCCTCCAATCGCGGTGTAGATGAAATTCGCAACTTGCGCGAGTCGGTTCGCTACGCGCCGGCGCGCGGAAAATATAAAGTGTACATCATCGACGAAGTTCACATGCTGACGAAGGAAGCGTTCAACGCGCTTCTGAAGACGCTCGAAGAGCCGCCGCCGCATGTCTTGTTCATTTTTGCAACGACCGAAGTTCACAAAGTCCCTGCGACGATCCTCTCGCGGTGCCAGCGGTACGACTTTCGCCGCATCACGATTGAAGATATTATGTCGCGCCTGCGATTCATTGCGGGGGAAGAAAAAATCGCAATTGACGATGATTCGTTGATGATCATTGCGAAAAAAGGGGATGGGTCGATGCGCGATGCACAAAGTATTTTCGACCAGGTGGTATCGTATTGCGGCACAACGATCACCGCACCGCACATCATCAGCCTGTTGAATGTGGTTGACCAGGAATTTTTCTTCCGAGTGAGCGATTGTATCAAAGCACACGATACGCAGGCGGCACTTTCCCTTGTGGAAGAAATCGTGCGCAATGGATTCGACATCAAGGAATTCCTCGGCGGCCTTGCCGAACATTTCCGCAACCTGCTCATCGCTCGAACAACACAATCGGGCCGCTTGATCGAAGCCCCGGAAGTCTATCGAGTGCGCTATACAAACGCCGCTTCGCAATTTGATGAACAAGATATTCTTCGTTTGATAAAGCTGACAACCGACCTGGAATCGTCCATCCGGTACAGTTCGCAGCCAAGGTTCAAACTGGAAGTCGGCATTATTCAAATGACGAAGATGGAGCAATCGGTGAAAATCGATGAACTTCTTCAACAGCTTGACGAGTTGAAAAAAAAAATTAATTCTGGAAACCACTCCCCCTCGAAATCATTCAGTCTGAACGCAAGCGAAAGATCTTCAGACCGGGTTCCGGCTCAATCGATACAAATTGCCGAGGAGGCAAAAGCCGACTATGCGTTAAAGCCGCTCAAGAGGATTGCGGACTCGCCAACCCTTTCCCTGTTAAAAACACCGGAAATACCGCCAGCGCCCGCCGTACCGGCGCCGATCATCGACCGAAAAGGGCTTCCGGAAGGTCAACATTTGCTCGAGCAGATAAAAGAAGAATGGGGGAAAATTGTTGATGATGTGAGGAAGAAAAAAATTTCGGTAGGAATGATTTTAGGAGAAAGTTTGCCGATAACTCTCGCGCATGAAACGCTGCAAATCGCCTGCGCTGACGATTTTCACTTTTCTTCCCTCAAGAGAAACCAAATTTTTCTGACCGAAACCGTCAACACGCTTTTGGGAACGAAGCTTCGCATCGAACCGGTGCTTCAACCGGCAGCATTGGCAGCATCGTCCGGTAAGCAATCCTCACATGAAAACGGCGGCACGCCGTTGAACACCCCTCAGACAAAAGACCCTTCTTCGAAGGAACATCCTCTCATTGAAACGCTCTACAGAGATTTCGGCGCCGAACGGGTTTGAACATGAAAATCTTTCCAAAGTTTTATCCTTCACGATGAAATTTATCCGCCTCACATTTTTTTTCCTGCTGCTCACCGCATGCCATCTCCATGCCCAGCAAAAGCTTCTGATTCCGATGGACTTGAAACAAACCGACCACTTAAAAGCGTACGGGGTTGCTTTCTGGGCATTGCAGCATGGAATTCAAATCGACTGGCTGTTGAATTACCGCGGCGGTTCGTTCATGTTCGATTATCTTTCGATGGAGGAAACCGAGTGCCGTATTCGCGGGGTTGCGTTTGAAGTAATCAGCGTGTCCGATGCCGCGCAAATTTACAACGAGATCGGGGGCGAAAATACCAATATGGACGCGGTTCGGCTGGAAAAGGTGCCGAAAATTGCCGTCTATGTTCCGCCCGATTTCAAGCCATGGGATGATGCTGTGACCCTGGCCCTCGAATATGCAGAGATCCCGTACAAAAAAGTGTGGGACGATGAAGTGCTTCAGGGAAAACTTTCGGAATACGATTGGCTTCATTTGCATCATGAAGATTTCACCGGTCAGTACGGAAAATTCTACGCCACTCACCGGAACGCGCCATGGTACGTTGAACAGCAGCTGCTCTATGAGCGCAAAGCGCGGGAGCTGGGGTTCAAGAAAGTTTCCGATGAGAAAAAAGCAGTGGCGCGCGCTATCAAGGATTTCGTCGCCGGCGGGGGCTTTATGTTTGCGATGTGTGCCGCGACCGATACGTATGACATTGCACTGGCTTCCGAGAACACCGATATCTGCGATGTGATGTTCGACGGCGATCCTCCCGACCGCGATGCGCAGGAAAAGCTTGATTTTTCAAAAACGTTCGCTTTCCAAAATTTTACTTTGGAAATGAACCCTCTCCGGTATGAGTATTCCGACATTGATATTCCGCCGAGTGATCCGGTTCCGTTGCGCGACCCGAACACGGACTATTTCACCCTCTTTGAGTTTTCCGCAAAGTACGACCCCGTTCCGACAATGCTGACGCAGAACCACGTCAACGTTATCAAAGGATTCATGGGACAGACGACCGCATTTAAAAAAAACCTGATCAAATCGAGCGTCACTATTTTAGCCGAGCGCGAGGGAACGGAAGAGGTGAAATATCTTCACGGCAACTATGGACGCGGGACTTTCACGTTTTACGGCGGGCACGACCCCGAAGATTACCAGCACGCCGTCGGCGCTCCCCCCACAGATTTGAGCCTTCACAAAAATTCCCCCGGGTACCGGCTTATTCTGAACAACGTACTGTTTCCTGCCGCGAAGAAGAAACAACAAAAGACATAACTCTGTGAACATTTTTTCTTGATATCTACCCAATTGTAAAGCGTTACTTTCTTTCCGGGTTCCGAAGGAAGGGCTTCAGCAAAAGAAGGTAACCAAATGCCGCCTTATGGCATCCCGCCTTTCATTTCTTTGAAGCGGGAGAAATTATTCGAATTCGTAACGCGCGGATTCCAATTCCGAGAAGCTCTTCCCGCTTTCTAAAAAATATGAAAGGCGGGATCCCGTACAGCGGGACTTTGCTTCTTTCTCTGGTATCTGAGAAAGAAGAGGCTGGATAAGTCCACCCAGAGTGAGAGATTTTCAGTTTTTGAACTCTCTTGATTTCTTTGTATCTTCATTCACCGTGCTGATGAATTTGTTTCAGATTCATCGGCAGGGGTTTTTGCGTTTATAACTCGTGTTGCGTAAAAGAACAAAAGCCATTTTATCCATAACGCTGTTTCAATCTGTAACCGATAATTCATGCTTGCCGAACTAAAAAAGAAAATATTTTCTTCTGAGGAATTTCAACGCCTGAGTGTTGCGGAGCCGAGCTTGTCGTCCCCGGTTTATCTTCGCGGTATTTCCGGGTCGCTTTGGGCATTCATTGCGGCATATCTCTATGAAGAGTTTCAGGGGCAAATCCTTCTTGTCGTCCCGGAAAAAGATTCGGCAGAAAAACTGCGCGACGATTGTTCTCAATTGATATCGGAGGCAAATGTCCGCCTGTATGCGGTGGAATCAACCCATGCTGCCCAGACGCTCGACATGACAGCGCCGATAAGCCAGGTTGAATCGCTGAAGGCTTTGTCCGCACAGCTTCCCGGTATCTATATTACGCATGCGGCCGCCCTAACGATTGCCGTTCCCCCGCGAGAAGAGTTTATGCGGGCGGTTATTGAACTTTCCGCCAACACCGAGACAGGTTTTGAAGCTCTGCTTGCGAAGCTTGCCGAACGCGGTTTTGAGCGCAAACCCCTAGTCTAAACGTACGGCGACGTTGCCGTTCGCGGAGGCATCGTTGATATCTTTCCGTTCATCGGTGATAATCCCGTACGGCTGGAATTCTGGGGCGACACGATTGAATCGATCCGTGAATTCGATGCGGTATCCCAGCGCTCTATTCGTGAATTGGAAAGAGTGAGTATCGTACCGAATATTTCACAGATGACCTCAGGAAAAACTGTTTCAGAAGGCACGGGAGAAAGCTCAAGCTCTGTACGGAAAGTTTCCTTTGTAGACCTTTTTACGCAACAGGCCATTTTGCTCACCGACGACCTCTCGCTTATTGAAAAAGAAATTCTAGAACTGGAATCGGAAGGCGTCAGCCTGCAGTATTCGTTCAACGAGATTGAGAAGAGTTTTCGAACGCTCCCGTCATACATTCACTCCGTCATTAACAAATCTTCGAAGGGGACATTCATCGATTTTCAAACAACACCGCAGCCTCCGACAAATGGGAGTATTAAAATTCTTGTCGAACAGGTCAGGGAACTGGCGGAGAAGAATTTCGAGATCAATATCACGTCCGACACCGCGGAAGAATCCCAACGCATTAAAGAATTAATTGAAGAAGCCGGCGGGGCACATGAGGATCCGCAGGAGAAGGACAGCGATGAAGGTCGTGAAGCAGAGCCTCCTCCCATCAACTCTGTTCTGCCGCCGGTCAACTACCTTTCCGAAACCGTTCACTCCGGCTTTCTTTTTCCTTCAGCCCGCATTGCTCTTTTCACCGAGCATGAAATTTTCGGGCGCATCAAACGACGGGGTGCCCCGAAACGCCGGAGCTTCAGGGGAATTTCGCCGAAGGAACTTCGTTCCCTTCACCGCGGGGATTTTATCGTTCATATCGACCACGGCATTGGGAAATTCTTGGGGCTCGAAAAAATTTCAATTCGGGGGACGGAGCAGGAAGTCGCAAAACTCGAATACGATGAAAAGGGAATCCTTTTTGTCAACCTGAATTATATTAACCGTATTCAAAAATATTCCTCGGCGGAGGGACATATGCCGAAGCTCAGCAAACTGGGCGGCGGTGAATGGGAGAAGTTGAAAGCCCGGGCGAAAAAGAAAATTAAGGACATCGCACGCGATCTCATTCTTCTTTACGCAAAACGAAAAAGCGAGCAAGGAGTTCCGTTTTCCCCCGACACACACTGGCAGAAGGAAATGGAAGCCTCCTTTATGTTTGAAGATACGCCGGATCAAGCCGCCGCAACGGCAGATGTAAAGAATGACATGGAAAGCGCCAGCCCGATGGACAGGCTGATTTGCGGGGATGTCGGGTTCGGCAAGACGGAAATCGCCGTGCGCGCTGCATTCAAAGCGGTGCTCAACAATAAGCAGGTTGCCGTTCTTGTGCCGACAACGATTCTGGCGCAGCAGCATTTTTCAACTTTTTCCGCCAGGCTAGGCAGATATCCGGTACGCATTTCATCCCTCTCACGTTTCAAAAGTGCTAAAGAGCAAGCGGCAATTGTCGAAAGTCTTCAGAGCGGCACGATTGACATCGTTATCGGCACCCACCGGTTGTTATCGAAGGATGTGCGCTTCAAAGATCTCGGACTGCTTATCATTGATGAAGAGCAGCGGTTCGGCGTAGCGGCAAAGGAAAAGCTTCGCGCACTGCGCTCAAACGTCGATACACTGACTCTTACAGCTACACCGATTCCGCGAACGCTTCATTTTTCTTTGATGGGTGCCCGCGACCTCTCAATCATCAATACGCCTCCGCGGAACAGACTTCCTATCTACACGGAAATCGCACAGTTCGACAAAAAAGTTGTTCGTGAAGCGGTAGTGAAAGAATTACACCGCGGCGGACAAGTGTACATCGTTAACGACCGGGTCGAGAACATCGATTCGTTTGCGGGAGCGCTCCAGGAATATATCCCGGAAGCGCGGTTCCGTGTCGCACACGGACGGTTAAAAGGGCACGAGCTTGAAAAGGTGATGCTGGATTTTCTTGAAAAGAAATGCGACGTCCTCGTCGCGACAAAAATCATCGAATCCGGATTAGATATCCCAAATGTCAACACCATCATCATCAACAGGGCGGATCGGTTTGGGCTTGCAGAGCTGTATCAATTGCGCGGGCGCGTCGGGCGTTCGAACGTCCAGGCGTATTCGTATTTACTCGTTCCGCCGATTTCAATTCTTCCGAAAGCAACGCTCCGGCGTTTGCAGGCGATCGAGGAGTTTACGGAGTTAGGCTCGGGCTTCAATTTGGCGATGCGCGACCTTGAAATTCGCGGAGCGGGGAATATGCTCGGAGGAGAACAAAGCGGCTTTATAATGGAAATGGGTTTTGAGATGTATACAAAAACGCTCGAAGAAGCGGTCAGTGAACTGAAGAACCAGGAATTTTCAGAGCTGTTTTCATCCGAGCAAAAGAAACTATCCGTTGCGCGAACGGACACTATCATCGACGCCGATGTTGATGCGTATATTCCCGAGTTTTATGTTGAAGATGATACCGAGCGCCTGGATATTTACCGGCGATTGTATAAAACGGAAACCATCAAAGCGGTGGATGATATCCGGTTAGAACTAATTGATCGATTCGGTTCGTCGGTGGAAGAGGTGGAGAATTTGTTTATGCTCTCAAATCTCCGTGCGCTCGCAGCGAAATCGGGCTTTCGGAAAATTGAACTGCATAAGCGCACACTGCGCCTGCATTTTCCTCCGGACACGGAAAAGGAATTTTATGAGAACGGCGCTTTTCAATCCATCATGGCGAAGTCCGGAGAGATCCGGACACACAAAGTTCAATTAAAACAGGAGGGAAAACAATTGCTGGTACAAACCGCCCTCACCAACGAAGCCGGCCCTGAACGTTTCGTCGAAGTTCAAAAACTCATTGAACAATTGTAATGATAGGATTTCCGTGGACAAAATTGCAACCGTTATTTTTGATATAGGCGGGGTGTTGCTCAACATCGACCATGACGCGTTTCCGCGGGTGCTTGGAATTAATCGGAACCGAGTCAGCCTTGCCGATGAGCATGCGATCGAGCATATAGCAAGAGAATATGAAATCGGGCGTATCGGCACGGAATTTTTTTTTGCAATGATGGATGAGATTTTTAAGGGGAAGTATACCCGTGAGGAACTTGAGACCGCCTGGAACGGTATCGTCGTAGAGGAGAATTCAGAGATCATTCCGGTCGTCGATGCAATTCAGGCAAGGTATCAAACGGCAATTCTGAGCAATACGAGTCCCGCCCATTTTCAGAAATCGCTTGACACTGCGGCAATTCTCGAGAAGTTTTCCAGATTATATTTGTCTTTTCGAATCGGAGCTGCCAAGCCGGATCGGAGGGTGTATGAGTATGTTATTCGCGATTTGTCGGCCGAACCGTCATCCCTTCTGTTCATCGATGACCTTCCAGAGAACGTCGCCGCCGCAGTGAAATGCGGCATGAATGGGATTGTTTTCAAAGATGTTTCCAGTTTTTACTCAGAACTGCGCATACGCGGAATCTTGTAATTGGGCATTAGCTTCGTATCGACATAGGCTTACCTCGGCCATACCCGCCACAAAACCCTCAAATTTCTTTAGTTTTCACTTGACTTTAAGTCTTAATTCCATAAATTTCGTGCATCATAGTGGGTAAAAGTGGGGAATTTAACTTGTCAAACCATGTCGTTTTAGAGGATTTTTTGAAGGTCGTGGGTCCTTATGTCGTCGTTTAAAGGTTCGTATTCATACTCAGTAGACAGTAAAGGGAGGATAAATATTCCCGCAAAAATGCGGAAAAATCTTTCCCCGGAAGCAAACGACCTTTTTGTTGTCACGCGCGGATATGAATCATGCCTTTTTCTCTATCCAAATGACGAGTGGATCAAGGTCGAGCAATCGTTGCGTCAACTTTCTCCGGCAGACCCCCGCCATCGGTTCGTTACTCGTACCCTCCTGCAGTATGCCACTGAGAGCCAGCTCGACGGACAGTTCCGAATAATCATTCCGAAGGAGCTCCTGCAATTCGCGAAAATCGAGAATGAAGTGCTGATCCTAGGAATGCTCGAACGCATCGAGGTTTGGGATCCGAAGGTCTACAACGAATATATGACGACGCAATCGCAGAATGAGAGTTATGAAAGTGTTGCTGCGACAATCTTTAAACCGCCGCCGGAATAATTTCGTAAAAACATGTGAGCAGTCCATATCATCTTCCGGTGCTGCGGGATGAAGTCATTAAGTTCCTTATCACCAAGCACGATGGAATATACGTAGACGGCACACTCGGCGGCGGCGGGCATGCCGAGAGTATTTTAGAAAAAATTTATCCGCTCGGAACCCTTGTCGGCATAGACGCCGACGCCGATGCACAGAGTGAAGCCGGAAAAAGGCTGCAGCGCTTTTCCGGGAAGGTTGTCTTTGTCCACGATAATAATGCCAACATCCGGTCGATTCTTCAATCGCATAATTTTTCTTCGATTCAAGGCATGTTGCTCGACCTTGGCGTCTCATCGTTTCAGTTGGACGAGGGAAGCAAGGGTTTTTCGTTTCGCGGCAATAATGTGCTGGATATGAGGATGGACCGGCGCCAGCCTTTCAATGCAGCGACGGTCATTAACACGTACTCGGATGAAGGGCTGGCCGATATTTTTTGGCGGTACGGCGAAGAGAATAATTCGAGAAAGATTGCCCGCGCAATTGTAGAACGCCGGGGGTTGAAAAAGATAGAAACAACGGGAGATCTGGCAGAGGTCATCGAAAGAAGAGTTCCCGGGCAATTCCTGACGAAGACACTGGCTCGTGTCTTCCAGGCGTTAAGAATCGAGGTAAACCACGAGCTCGATTCCCTTTCGAACACGTTGAACGAAGCGGTAGATCTCCTGGCGAGCGGCGGCCGCATTGCAGTTATTTCATACCACTCACTCGAAGACAGGATTGTGAAAAACTTTTTCATGGAACAATCTGCGACAATTATTCCATCCGGGCACAAGCTTGTGCCAGACACGCCGGCAACTCCAACGCTCAGGGTGTTGACAAAAAAGCCCGTCGTTCCATCCCGGGAAGAACAATCGTCAAACCCGCGTTCGCGTAGCGCTAAAATGAGAGTTGCAGAAAGAATCTGATGGCACGAGTCTACAATGAACACGCTGCTTCGACCGTTTCAGACGGACGGTATATTTACAACGGGAATGTTGTTTCGGGTCAAGAGGCGTCTGTTCCAGATCGTAAGATCCGGTCGAACAGAAAAGCTGTCCAACGGAAACATTCAACATTTAATATCGTCAGCGGGCTGTTTTTGGTTGCCGCGGTGAGCTTGCTCTATACAGGAAATGTCATCGCAGTGAATCAGTTGATGAAAGAAGTGAACGACCTCAACAACCGGTACAACTCTATTGTTAGCAACACCGAAGTGCTGAAAGCTGAGATCGCGCGGAAATCAAGCCTCGACAGGATCAGCCTAATGGCAAAAGAAGAAGTAGGCCTGACAAATCCGAAAGAGCCTCCCGTGTGGTTCGACGTAGACCACGACAAGATTGACGACGTAACAAAGAGATAGGTATGTCCGCTTTTGGCACAGAAGAGAATGCGGGGGGAGCGATTGCATCGCCGGTGGTCAATAACGTCAACCAATCTGCCCGGCTGCTGACCACGAAGATTGTGCTCTTGTTGGCCTTCGTCGTCGCTGCTTTGCGATTGGTGCAGATCCAAATAATAGACTCGGGCAAATACCAGGCGATTGCCCGGAAGCAATATGAAGTAAAAATTGTATTGCCATCCACCCGGGGAAATATTTACGACCGGCAGGGCAATATTCTTGTTTCGAATTCAATGTTTTTTTCCTATGCAGCAGACCCGAAGATCGTCGGCGACGGAGCGGCTGCTGTTGCAAAAAAGTTCTCGAGAGTATTCGGAAAGCCGGAACAATTTTATCTTCAAAAAATGCAGGACGAGAAGAGGTTCGTTTGGCTGGAACGCCGCGTGAGCCCCGAGGTTGCTAAACGTCTTCAAGCGAACACGCTCGAAGGGGTTGCGGAGCTAAACGAGCCAAAACGCCTGTATCATTACGACAACATCGGGGGACAGGTAATCGGTTGCACGAACATTGACAACGTCGGTATCAGCGGAATAGAATATTCGTATGATAAGGCTCTGCGCGGTGCCGATGGATTTGTCGTTATGCAGCGGGATGGGATGGGGCGCAAACGGCCGTCGGCGGATTATCCCCGCCAGGAACCGGTGCACGGCCATTCGATCGGACTGACGATCGACGTCGGTTATCAGTCTATCGTTGAGGATGAGTTGAAGAAAGGCGTGGAGCGAATGAAGGCCGCTGCAGGACTTGCAATGATTCTCAACCCGAATACAGGCGAAGTGCTTGCAATGGCGCACATTCCGAGTGTGAACCCGTACGATGTCGCTCATACGGACGCGCAAACATTGAGAGCACGGGCCGTCTCCGATATGTTTGAACCGGGCTCTGTCTTCAAAATAGTTACCGTGTCAGCGGCGCTGGAGCACAAGCTGATCGCTCCCGATCAGATATTTTTCGCCGAGCACGGAAAGTATAGAGTTCCGCTGAACGGCGGCAAGTTTCGGCTCATCACCGACACACATGAAAGCGGCATGATCACGTTTCAGCAGGGATTGGAATTGTCGAGCAATATCGTGATGGCGAAAGCGAGCGACATTATCGGCGCTGAGCGGCTGTATACCCAGGCGCGGGACTACGGTTTTGGCATGCCGACAGGAATTGAGCTTCCCGGAGAAGCGAGCGGAGAATTAAAAAAACCGGTTGAGTGGTCCGGAGTGACTCTCAACTCCATTGCCTACGGCTATGAGATCGCAGTGACCCCGCTCCAGATTGCCGCCGCATACTGTGCGGTCGCAAACGGCGGTATTCTTTTGAAGCCGTATATCATCTCAAAAGAATTGGACGAGTCCGGTGAAGTCGTGTACACCAGACATCCGGAAAAAATTCGCCGGGTCATTTCTGAAGAAACTGCAAAGACGCTTAAAGATTTTTTCATCGGTGTTGTCGAGAGGGGAACTGGCCAGTCGGCAAAAATTCCCGGGATCACGATCGCGGGAAAAACCGGCACGTCGCGAAATTATGTTGATGGCAAGTATGCATCGGGAAATTACAACGCAACGTTCGTCGGATTTTTCCCGGCCGAGAAGCCGGAACTTGTGTGTTTAGTGATCATGGAAAATCCGACGGCTGGAGGGTACACCGGCGCCCTGGCGAGCGCGCCGATTTTCAAAGCGATCGCGCAGCAAATCATCAACAACAACGGATTATTTTCCCGGGCTGCGTTCGCAGAAAAAGGGAGTGATGAAGCGCAGCCGCTCGTCTCAGTTCCGGACGTTTCTCATATGCAGCGGGAAGCAGCCGAAGAGATCCTGAAGAACAGCGGCTTTCGTGTTGCCGCAGCAGGCGACGGCGACGTTGTGGTGCGGCAGGTTCCGGAAGCCGGAAAGAAAATTGAGCATGGAGAAACCGTGCAATTAATTATCGGCCAGTCGAACAGCACCATGGTGAACGGTGGTCCCGTTGTTCCCGATCTTCACGGCATGAGTGTTCGGAGTGCGATCAACAGGCTGACGGCTGAGAAATTTGACGTTGCCGTTGTCGGTTCGGGTATTGTTGTCCACCAATCTCCTGAAGCGAACGCATTTGCAAAGCAGGGAGAGAGAGTAGTTTTGATATGCGAGCCGAAACCCTTGGTATCGGCTCAGCTTTATTGATTCCGCGAATCGAAGTATGACATTATCATCATTGTTGGAAGGTGTTACGGTTTCGAAGATGTTTCAAACAACGTACGGCGGAATGGTTGTAACGCATGATGTCGAGATCAACGGACTCCAATACGATTCGAGGAAGGTCCAGCAAGGCGACATGTTTATCGCCATAAAGGGTGCGTTGACCGACGGCCACAATCATATTAATGCCGCCGTTTCCAACGGCGCCAAGGCCGTCGTGATGGAGAACGATACATTGCTGCCCGACTCGTTTTTTATGCACGCGGGAGTTGTGAAGATCGTCGTTGGCAACTCGCGGAGAGCGCTCGCGGTCATGTCGGCAAACTATTTCGGCCATCCGGCAAAACGCCTGCGATTGATCGGCGTAACCGGAACAAACGGGAAAACGACCACGACGTACCTCATCAGACAATTATTAGAGTTAAGCAGCCCGTCGATGCATGGCAAAGTCGGCATGATCGGGACGATAGAGTATGTGGTGGGTAATGAGAAATATCCCGCAACGCACACGACGCCGGAATCTCTCGAGCTGCACAGGCTCTTTGCAACAATGGTCGAGAAAGGCTGCACCCACGTTGTGATGGAAGTCTCGTCGCATTCACTGTATCAAGACCGCGTGTACGGGCTTGAGTTCGCGGCTGCGGTTTTTACGAATTTAACGCAGGACCATCTCGATTATCACGATACGATGGAAAACTATTTTCAAGCGAAGAAAATTCTTTTTGACAGCCTGCCGTCATCAAGCTGGGCGGTCACGAATAGTGATGATGCCTTCGGGTTGAAAATTGCGCAGGGAACAAAAGCTTCCGTGCTGACCTACAGCGTCAACGGCACATCCGACGTCAGCGCGAGCAACGTTTCGCTTTCGATCAACGGGACATCATTTGTTCTTCGCCATCATGCAGAAGAAATTGAGCTCCACTCACAACTCGTCGGCCGGTTCAATGTTTACAACATTCTTGCGGCCTATTCTGCCGGTATCGCGCTTGGAATTCCGGCACCGTCCATTAAGGCCGGCGTCGCATCCTTTTCTTCAGTGCCGGGGCGATTCGAGCGGATTCTTTCCCCCGGCGGGTGGTCGGCGATTATCGACTACGCACACACGCCGGATGCATTGGAGAAATGCCTGAACACAATTCGCGATGTATTGCCGGCGCAGAGTTCGAATAGGATTATTACCGTTTTTGGCGCCGGGGGAGACAGGGACAAAACGAAACGGCCTCTCATGGGGAAGATCGTGGATGCGCTGAGCGATATTGCCGTCGTCACATCCGATAACCCCAGGACAGAAGATCAGAATGCCATCATCGACGACGTGATGAAGGGCGTTCATCGGAAAAAGGATTTGATCGTCGAACCGGACCGGCGCCGCGCAATTACGAACGCGCTCTCCATGGCTCGTTCGGGAGACATCGTTCTTCTTGCCGGCAAAGGCCATGAAGACTATCAGATCATCGGGAAAACAAAGCATCATTTTAGCGACCGAGAAATTGTTCAAGAATTTATTGCGGCCCGTGTCTCATGAAGCTGTCATTGAAGGACCTGGAAAAGCTTCGGCCGGTTGAGATTGTCAACGGAAAGTTTCTGAAGAATAGGAAAATAACCGGTGTGTCGACCGATTCACGAACAATTCAACCGGGAAACATTTTCATTGCGTTGCGGGGAGAAAAATATGACGGACATCAATTTGTTGAAGATGCCGTCAAGCGGGAAGCCGCCGCAGTGATTGTCGACGCGAGCTGGAGGGAAGAGAATCTTGAATTATTGGGGCAATTGCAGAGCGCCCTGGCGGTAGTTCCGGATACGACAAAAGCTCTCGGCAGTTTGGCAAATATTTATCGAAAAAAATTTTCCATACCAATTGTTGCGGTAGGCGGCAGCAACGGAAAAACAACAACAAAGGAAATGATCAGCGCAGTACTGCGGACAACATATTCTGTGTTAAGCACGGAAGGAAATCTTAACAACCATATCGGTGTGCCGCAGATGCTCTTCCGGTTAATGCCGAAACACGATCTGGCCGTTCTTGAATTGGGCACGAATCATTTCGGCGAAATGAAATACCTGTGCACGGTTATCGAGCCGACACACGCGCTCATTACAAACATTGGCAGAGAACATCTCGAGTTCTTTGGCGATGAAAGAGGGGTGGCAAAAGAAGAAACGGAACTGTTCAAAACGGTTTCCGCAAAAGGTTTTGCGTTCATCAATGCAGACGACAGTGAGCTTGTGAGAGCGGGAAAAAAAGTCCGCCGCACGCTGAAGTACGGAATAGCCAACAAGGCCGATGTGCGGGCACGGCATGTTACTGCTGATGAATATGGCCAGCCGGTGTTTGAAATTGTTGCGAAAAAGAAAATACAGGAGGTTCACCTTTCCGTTGCAGGACCGCACAACGTTTCGAACGCTCTTGCTGCGGCAACAGTGGGGCTGAAGTTCAAAGTTCCCCCCAAAAAGATTGTTTCGGCAATAGAACAATATACCGGAGCCGATAAGCGGATGGAAGTCATCAAGCGAAACGACATCACGATTCTTAACGATACCTATAATGCCAATCCTGATTCCGTTCTTGCGGCGCTAAAAACGCTTCAATCAATGAAGTCTGGGGGAAAAAAAATCGTTGTCCTTGCAGACATGCTCGAACTTGGTGAAAAAGCTGAGAACGAGCATGCAAAAATCGGTCTTGCGGTGAGCGATCTGGAATTTGAGTATTTGTTAACGTACGGCCCGCTTTCTCGGTTCACGCATGAAGCGTCGAAGTTGGCCTTCGCAGAACATTTCGAAGCCAAGGATGCGCTTATCGCATCGCTGAAGAGTCAGATCGCACCGGGAGATGTTGTTCTCGTTAAGGGCTCACGCGGGATGAAAATGGAAGAAGTAACGGCACAAATTTAAAAAGCATGCTCTATTATTTTCTGAATCTTATTGAAAAGCTGTATCATCCGCCCGGTTTTGGCATCGTTCGGTATTTGACCTTTCGCTCCGCGGCTGCTGCCGTCACAGCGCTCATCATCAGCTTTTGGACCGGGCCGAAAATTATCGCCGCGTTGAAGAAACACCAAATTGGTGAAGCGGCAAAGCTCGAGGCGCCCAAAACCCATCTCAGTAAAGCCGGCACCCCGACGATGGGAGGACTCATCGTGCTTGGCTCGGTGCTGATCCCGACCCTATTGTGGGGCGACTTGAAAAACATGTATGTGCTGCTGATTATTTTTGTCACGATGGGTCTGGGACTTGTGGGATTTTTCGATGATTACTTAAAAGTTGTGAAGAAAAAACGAAAAGGTCTCATCGGTTGGTATAAAATTGTCGGTCAGGTAACGGTCGGCATTGTGTTGGGAGCAGCGATGTATTTATCTCCGGAACTCAAAGCAATCGGCGCTAATACCATAACAACGGTGCCGTTCTTTAAAAATCTCAATTTTGATTTCTTCTTCATGTACATCCCGGTCGTCATTTTTATTATTGTCGCAACGTCGAATGCCGTTAATCTTACGGACGGTCTTGACGGTCTTGCGATCGGCACCGTCGGCATTGTCGCGTTGACGCTTGCCGTGATCAGCTACATTTCGGGAAATATTGAATTCAGCCATTATCTCAACATTATCTACATTCGTGGAAACGGCGAGCTCGTCATTTATTGTGCGGCGTTAGTCGGAGCGGCGCTCGGTTTTCTCTGGTTCAATTCATATCCGGCTCAGGTATTTATGGGCGATACCGGTTCCCTCGCGCTCGGCGGGGCTATCGGAGCGATCACCGTTATGATTAAAAAGGAATTAATTCTGCCGATTCTCGGCGGCATATTTTTTATTGAAACGGTATCGGTGATTATTCAACGATTGTATTTTAAATACACGAAGAAAAAATACGGCGAAGGCCGCCGCGTGTTCCGCATGGCTCCCATCCACCACCACTTTGAAATGATGGGAATATCGGAACCGAAAATCGTCACGCGCTTTTACATCATCGCTATTATGTTGATGATAGTCAGCCTGGCGACGTTTAAAGTTCGATAATGATTTCGCCGATGGCGCAGATTTTGCTCAGATGGTCCCGAAGGGATTCCTTCGGAACAGATTGCGCAGATAAGCAACTAGAAGCTATCTCAAAAACTCCAATAAATGTCATTCTGTCCCAAAGGGATCCCTTCGGGAAACGGAGCGAAGCGAAGTGAAGAATCCATGACAATCATGCATTGTGAATCTACGAGGTTTCAGTGTCGTGGATGCTTCTCCCGCCAATCACGAAGTGATGCCTTCGGCAAATGCGGCGGGATCAGCATGACATTTACAAATGTAATCTACATCGAAACCATTTTTGAGATGGCTTCTAATAATCAGTTGATGATTACATCTGAGAAATCTGCAATCTGCGATGAATCAGCGTAATCCGAGTAATCTCCATGGAGACATCATTACTGCGCAACAAAAAAATTTCCGTCATCGGAGCCGCCCGCAGCGGCATCGGGGTAGCGCGGTTGCTCAAACAGAACGGCGCGCTCTTGTTCGTCAGCGATCAGCAGGATGCATCGAAACTTAAAAAAAGTATTTCAGAGTTACAGAAAGAAAATATTGCGTTTGAAGCCGGTAAACATACCGAGCGTGTTTTTGATTGTTCTTTGATGGTTCTCAGTCCGGGAGTGCCGAGCGATACTCCCCTTGTCCTCGAAGCGAAGAAACGCGGCATCAACGTTGTCAGCGAGCTGGAAGTCGCAAGCTGGTTTTGTAAAGCGCCGATTGTTGCCATTACAGGCAGCAACGGCAAAACAACAACAACCACATTGTTAGGAAGGATCTTCAGCGATGCAAAGAAAAAACATGTTGTTGCGGGCAACATTGGCGAGGCATTCTCAAATTTCGTTCTGGATGTGGCTGAGACAGATGTTGTTGTTCTGGAGGTGAGCAGTTTTCAGCTTGATGGTATCGAAATATTTCACCCCAGGGTGTCGGTCATACTCAACATTACACGGAATCACATGGACCGGTACGAGAATTCGATGGAAAAATACGCCGACTCGAAAGCGCGGATTTTCATGAACCAAACGGCGAACGATGTTCTTATCTATAACGCGGACGATGAGTTGACTCGGGCAAAAGTTAAAAGTGCGAAGTGTAGAATGTTTGCTTTCAGTACATCGGAAAAAGTAAACGAAGGAGCATTTCTTGATCACGGTATATTGAGAACACGGATCGGCGATAAAGAATCGGAAATTATTGATGCTGCACAGATCAGTATTCGGGGTGAACATAATTTGCAGAATGCAATGGCAGCGACGTTGGCGGCTCAAGTTATGGGGGTGAGCCCCGCGCACATTCGCTCCACGCTGAAAAATTTTAAGGGTGTTGAGCACCGGCAGGAATTTGTCCGGGAAGTGAACGGTGTAAAATATGTCAACGATTCTAAAGCGACAACCGTCGAAGCCGTATTACGGGCGCTCAGCGCTTTTTCAGAACCGGTCGTTTTGATTCTCGGCGGGAAAGACAAAGGGAATGATTACTCAGGGATGCGTGCCGCCGTGAAGAAAAACGTTAGGGCCATCGTAGCGGTCGGTCATTCGGCAGAAAAAATTATGGAAAATTTTACGGGCACGGTTCCCATGGAACGCGTCGACACCATCGGGAAGGACATTCCGAACATTGCCTCGATGCAGAAAACGGTCGCCGTCGCGTCATCACTCGCGCACCGGGGCGACGTTGTGCTGCTTTCACCGGCGTGTACATCGTTCGATTGGTTTACAGATTATGAGGAACGGGGTCGAGTGTTTAAAACGACAGTGCATTCATTAAAGTCAAACTAAATGCAGGCGCAGCGAAATCATATTGACAGAGTTGTCCTCATTGTTGTGCTCTTCTTGATGGTAGCGAGCACGGTGGTGGTCTACAGCGCTTCGTCGACATGGGCGCTTCAAAAATACGGAGCGACAAGTGGGCTGGTGAACAAGCACATTATAAAAGTGCTGGTCGGTCTTGCTACGATGTTTATCGCAATGAGCATCGACTATAAGTATTACAAGAAGCTGACGAAATTTGCGCTCATTGCCTGTCTCGTGCTCCTATTTTTTACCTTGGCCGTCGGCGGTGAAATAAAGGGGGCGGCGAGGTGGCTTAGTTTCGCCGGATTTAATTTGCAGCCTTCCGAAGCGGCAAAGTTTGCGCTTGTATTTCATTTGAGCGCGCTCCTGGCTGCAAAAGGCTCGAAGATCTATGATTTCAAAACAGGATTTTTGCCGTTGATGCTGTGGGTGGGCGGCGTTGTCGTGCTTGTGATGCTTCAGCCGAACTTCAGCACCGGTGCAATGATTTTTATTCTCGGGATGATGATGGTGTTTACGGGAGGCGCGCGGCTCAAGCATATTTTTCTATCAATGTCAGCTCTCATACCGGCAGTGCTTGTGTACATGGTCAGCGCAGAATACCGAATGAGGCGAATTCTTTCGTTTATCGGGCATGACAGCTCTGCGGCAACGCCGAATAAATCGAACTACCAGCTCTGGCAGGGAATTATCGGTTTCGGCAACGGCGGACTGTTTGGCGTCGGCATGGGTGCGAGTAAGCAGCGCGACCTTTTCCTGCCGGAATCGTACGGAGATTTCGTTTTTTCTATTGTCGGCGAAGAGTACGGGCTTATCGGCACGATAATTTTCATGGCGCTGTTCCTTACAATTCTTCTGCGGGGGTTTAAAATAGCAAAAAACGCGCCCGACGACTTCGGAAAATTTTTAGCAATCGGCATTACATCGACGATTGTCGTGTATGCACTCGGCAATGCGCTCGTCACGCTGGGAGTATTTCCTACAACCGGATTGCCCATGCCGTTCGTCAGTTACGGCGGCTCTGCGATAGTCTTCTCCTCGTTTGCGGTAGGGGTGCTGCTCAATATTTCCGCCCACACGGATTTGCATCCGCGGCAAACGAAAGCAACGGCGGAACCGCTGGCGGTTGACATCAATGAGCCCGCGGTTGGAAAAGTGTACTGAATCGAGGGAATGAGGTACGATGGATGAAATGGAAACAAGGATATGTCAGTTGATTCGCGAACGTTTTCAATCCTTTTTGCAGCCGGCGGAACCGGAGGGCACCTTTTTCCTGCAATCGCGATCGCAGAAGAAATTAAAAAAACTCGCCCCGATGCCCGCATTGCGTTTATCGGCACGAAAAATAAGATCGAGGCGCGCGTTGTCCCTGAAAGAGGGTTTGAATTCTACACAATTTGGATCAGCGGCCTTCATCGGCGGTTAACCGTCGATAATCTGCTTTTCCCCTTGAAGATCGTTGTCTCGCTAGTACAGTCGTTCTTTCTCATTCGGAAATTTAGACCAAACGTTGTTGTCGGGACAGGTGGATATGTATGCGGGCCGATTCTTTATGCTGCATCATTGATGAAGGTTCCGACCGTTGTCCATGAAAGCAATAGCTATCCAGGCGTGACGACAAGAATGGTGGCGTCGAAAGTGTCAAAAGTATTCATCACGTTTGAGGTAACGAAGAAATGGCTGCCCGAGTTTGATTCAAACAAAATTGAACTGGTCGGCAACCCGACCCGAGATTCACTTGGGAAGATTTCACGGGACGATGGGACAAAGTATTTCGGCCTGACACCTAACGGCAAAACGCTTCTTGTCTTCGGCGGAAGTCACGGGGCGGCATCAATTAATTCGGCGATCGAAAAAATTGTCGTTGAACTTGGAAAATCCGGAATTCAGTTAATTTGGCAAACAGGCGAAAAAGATTTTGAGCGGTACGAATTACGCAAATCTCCGAATGTTTGGATTGGAAAGTTTATCGACAAGATGGAATATGCGTACGCTGCGGCGGACGTTGTGCTGTGCCGATCGGGCGCGACAACGCTCGCCGAGTTAACGCGTCTTGGAAAACCGGCGGTTCTGGTGCCGTATCCACATGCTGCGTCGAATCATCAAGAACTCAATGCACAGACGATGGTCGAGGCAGGTGCAGCGGTAATGGTCAGAGATGCAGATTTGGATGCAAAAGCATTAAGCACGATCAAAGAGATACTCTTGAATGACATAACGCAAAACGGCATGAGCGAAAGAAGCCTAAAACTCGGGAAACCAAACGCCGGAAAAGAAATCGCGCAGAAAATCTTAGAATTAGGTTCTCCCAAATTGTAAATCGAAAATAGAGAAATGCAACCGAAAGAATTCAAATACAAACTCGATTTCTACTATCAGCAGGCGCTGATTTATCTGGTCACGCTTATTTTGTACGCCGGAGTGAAAGGGAGTTTCATCGAGAACGAGTTCACGCTGGTGTTCAGAGACCCAATCCTGTACATCATCGGCTTCTTTGTCGTGGTGGCGTTCATTACGTTGGTGCTCAATAAAATCCGGGACCGTAAGCTTATTCTTGACCAGGGCTCGATCATTTTTCAACACAAGTTTACGAGAAGGGAAATTCCATTTTCGGATATCGAATGGTTTCATATCGGTCGGGAACGGTCAGTCCAAACTGCAGGGAGGTTCCAGGTTATCGTCTTCAAAGTAAAAGAGCGGCGGCGATTGTATCGGATTCGCATAGGAAGATATGAGCGGGAAAAGGAGTTAATCTTGGAAATGGAACGTGTCGCTGCCAAGGTTCCCAAAGGAGAGCGGCAGAGGTTCAGGGTGCGGAGTAAAATGTAAAACAGTAAACAGTAAGCAGTAAGAAGCATGCAAATGAAGCCTCGTACTTCTTATGAAAAATTTATTACAAGAATATGTTCAGTTCAATTAAGAAAATTCATTTTGTCGGCATCGGCGGTATCGGCATGAGCGGTATTGCGGAAATATTGATTGACCAGGGATTCAGAGTCAGCGGGTCGGATAGAGCATTGAGTGAAGTGACAGAACACCTCCAATCGCTCGGCGCAACAATCTATGAAGGACACAAGGCGGAAAACCTTGCGGCGGATGTTGACACGCTCGTCTATTCATCAGCCGTCGCCTCAGAAAATCCCGAACTTGCAGAAGCTGAACGGCGAAAAATTCCAAAAGTACGGCGCGCCGAAATGCTGTCAGAAGTGATGCGTTTGAAATACGGTATCGGCATCGCCGGCACACACGGAAAAACGACAACGACATCGATGGTAAGCCTTGTGCTGCTGGAAGGCGGCCTCGATCCGACGGTGATCGTGGGGGGAAAACTCAGCGGACTTGGCGGTACAAACGCTCGGCTCGGCAAAGGAGATTTTATTGTTGTTGAAGCGGACGAATTCGACCGGTCCTTCCTGTCCATTACTCCGACAATTGCCGTGTTAACAACGCTTGAAACAGATCACCTTGACTGTTACAGGGACCTTGAAGATATCAAGGGTGCATTCATTCAATTTGCCAACAAAGTTCCGTTTTATGGATTTATCGTGCTCTGTCTTGATGAACCCGCGCTCCAGGATATCATGCCGCAAATCAGCAGGAAGAAACTTCTGACGTACGGTCTGACTCCGCAAGCGGATATTCAAGCGATCGAGATTCACCACAAAGAAAACACAAGCACGTTCACCGTGGCACGCAGTTTCGAAGACCTCGGACAGATAACGCTGCAGATTCCTGGAAAACATAACATCCAAAATGCCCTAGCCGCGATCGCCGTCGGCTTGCAGCTTGGAGTTCCTTTTTCAAAAGTGAAAGCCGGCATCGAGAAGTTCACCGGCGTGTACCGCCGATGGGAGAAAAAAGGGGAATTCAACGGCATTTCGGTGTATGACGATTATGCCCATCACCCGACCGAATGCAGAGCAACGCTTTCAGGCGTAAAATCTGGATGGCGAAGAAGAGTCGTGTGCGTATTCCAACCGCATCTCTATTCACGCACGCGTGATTTTTATGAAGAATTTGGCAAAGCGTTTCTTCTTGCGGATGTGCTCGTGCTGACGGACGTGTACCCGGCGCGCGAGGAGCCGATTCAGGGAGTTACAGGCGAATTGATCGCCAACGCCGCGAAACAGTTTGGGCACAAAGATGTCCATTATATTCAGGACAAAAAGCAACTTCCGGAGTATTTGAAAAAGAACACCCGCTCGGGAGATATTGTCATCACCATGGGCGCCGGAGATATCTGGAAGTTCGGAGAAGAATTCTTAGAGCAATTAAAAATTAAGAATTAAGAATTATGAATTTGCCAGAGATAAAGTCAAAGCTTTCTATTAAAACGGTGAAACAAAGTAACAACATTCTTAATTTTTAATTATTAATTCTTAATTATAGAATGGTTTCTGTCGAAGACATACGAAAAGTTTTTCGCGGACACATCGCCGTTGCGGAGTCGCTTGCAAAATATACATCGTTTCGTATCGGCGGCCCCGCAGATTTCTATTTAGAGCCTGCGGACAAGTTTGACCTGATCGAAGTCGTTCGTTTCTTTAAGAAATTTGACTATCGGTTCATGATCATCGGAAAAGGCTCGAACCTTCTCATTAGCGACAGCGGATTTCGAGGAGCGGCGATCAACCTTGAAGATGGGATGGGAACGGTGACTATAGAACGCAACGTCATTGTCGCAGATTCCGGCGTTCGCCTGGGCAAATTCGTCGATTTTTGCATCCAACACGAGAAAGCCGGCGTAGAAATGCTTGCCGGAATTCCCGGAACTATCGGCGGCGCGGTGATCATGAATGCCGGGGCGTACGGCGGAGAAATTTCCGACCACCTCATTGAAGTGGAAATTTACCGGGACGATGCAATTCAGAAAATCAAAAAGGCGCAGGCCGGGTTTTCGTACCGGCGTTCGGGGCTCGCCCGCGACGTGGTGTTGAATGCATCGTTCGCGTTGCCGGCGGGCAATGTAGCGGAGCTTTTGAAACGCCGGCGGGAACTGTTGTTGAAACGAAATCAATCACAGCCGTTAAACTTGCCGAATTCGGGGAGCATGTTCAAGAATCCGGAAGGAACATTTGCAGCGAAGCTTGTGGAAGAGGCAGGATTGAAAGGCAAACAAATCGGCGAGGCCCAGATTTCAGAACGGCACGGTAATTTTATCGTCAATCACGGGGACGCGACGGCGCGCAATGTTTTCGATCTGGTGCGGCTTGCTCGGAAGAAGGTCTTTGAACGGAGCGGTATAAAACTTGAACTCGAAGTCAAATTGGTTGGATTCGAGGAAGAAGAAAAAATCGAGGCAGTGAAATGACGGAATCGGACAACAACGAAAAGCCGATGCAGCCGGCACACGGAAAGAAAGTGTACGGAATATTTGCATTGCTGTTTGTCTTCGCGTTGACGGCGTGGCTTGGAACGATGCAATGGAAGGATCATCTCACCGTCAGCGGAATTATTGTTGAAGGCGAACATATTGTGACGAAGGAAGACGTGGTTGCGCTCGCACACGTTTCGTTGAAGACCAAAATGTACGACGTTGATTTGCTGTCGATTAAGAAAAATATTCAGCAGAATCACTTTGTGAAGAATGTGGTAGTGACTCGAGACGCACCTGCAACGATCAGAATTTCAGTTGAAGAACGGGCTCCGATCGCTCTTCTTTCCCTTCCAGGAAAGGCCGATATGCTGTATGTCGATGAGGAAGGCTATGTTCTTCCGCATGTTTCATCGCAGGCAATATTTGACCTTCCCGTCATCAGCGGAATTGATTCGCTCGCTGATGTGACGGTCGGGCAGCGCACGACGCATGTTGACGTGCTCGCGGCACTCGATGCGTTGGAAACCGCCCAGCGTGTCAGCAATGAGCTCTTTCGCCTCGTTTCGGAAGTGCGAATTCACAGCGGTCATGATATGGTGCTGTATTCCGCGGATACGGGCGTTCCGATCATCTTCGGAAGAGGCGACGCCGCCAAAAAAATGGTAAAACTCGACGCATTCTGGAAAAAGTTCATCGCCGAACAAGGCTCTCAAGATATTCGTTACATCGACATCCGTTTTGACGACCAAGTGATCGTTTCATCGGTCAAACCGGCGGATTCCCACACCATCAGGAAATCGTCATAGTCCGAAGGACTCATTCGAAGAAAAAGGAAGCAGCATGGAAAATATTTATGTTGGATTGGATATCGGCACGACAAAAGTATGTGCGATCGTTGCGTCGTTGAGCGATAACAACGAGGTCAACATTCTCGGCATCGGCAAAAGTAAATCTGAAGGATTGACCCGTGGAGTTATCACGCATATTGAAAAAACAATTGCTTCTATTCAAGCGGCGGTCCGCGAAGCGGAACTTCAGTCGGGAGCGAAAATTCAGACAGTGGTCGCAGGAATCGCGGGAGACCATGTCCAAAGTTTTCAAAGCCGCGGGGTCATTGCGATCAGCGGACCGGACCAGGAAATTACGCAAGCCGACGTGGACCGTCTTATCGAAGACACGAAAAAAGTTGCGCTGCCGTCCGACAGAAAAATTATTCACGTCATCCCTCAGGAATTTATTGTTGACGGACAGGACGGCGTGTATGACCCCGTTGGAATGTCCGGTGTCCGCATGGAGGCAAACGTTCATATTATCACCGGGCTTGTCTCGGCGGCGCAAAATATTTTGAAATGCGTCCAGCGCGCCGGCGTTTCGGTGAGCGACATCGTACTTGAGCCTATCGCGTCGAGCGATGCCGTTCTCGACAAAGAAGAAAAAGAGGTTGGCGTTGCTCTTGTGGATATCGGCGGAGGCACGACCGACCTCGCGGTCTTTGAGGACCGTACGATCCGGCACACGGCGGTCATCGGTATCGCAGGAAAAAAAGTAACCGACGATATTCGCCGCGGCCTTGGGATCCTTTCGGACCAGGCGGAGCAGTTGAAGATCACGCACGGCCATGCGCATTTATCATCTATTATGGAAAATGAACCGATCACCGTCCCCGGGATTGGCGGTCGGCCGCCGTTGGATATCGACCAGCGTTTATTGTGTCAGATCATTCAACCGCGGATGGAAGAAATTCTGGAGATCGCGGCGATGGAAATTAAGCGCTCTGGATACCAGAAACATCTCTCAGCGGGAGTCGTGTTAACGGGCGGCGGCTCGCTCATTAAAGGAACGGCTGACCTTGCCCGCGAGGTTCTCGGGATGCCGGTGAAGATCGGAATTCCGCAGGGATTCCGGGGCGGGCTTGTCCGCGAAATTGAAAATCCGATGTACGCCACCGGCGTTGGCCTTGTCCACCATGCCATTAAACATCGGCAGCGGCCTAATATTGAAAATATCAGGGGCACAAAAATGGATGGAAAGTTTCCAACGATCTTGAAAAGAATGAAAGGATGGTTTGACGAGCTTTGATGAGTAGGGAAAATACAGAATACAGGAGATAGGAGACAGAATTCAGAATACAGGAGACCAGTACTTTGATTTTATCTTGGAAAAATTTTCTCTTTCATGTATTCTTTCTCGTGATTTCTGTATTCCGGCAATTAAGTACCGACAGTAAGTTATTCAACACTCAATCTTGATAGACAAACAAATCCGAAATTATTACCATCACATACATCACTCACTAAAAACAAAGGAGTACCATGATAGAACTTGACAACCCCAAAGACGGCGGCGCGAAGATCCGTGTAGTGGGAGTTGGCGGCGGCGGGAGCAACGCGATTGTCAGTATGATTGATAAAGGGCTCAGCGGCGTTGACTTTATTTGCATCAACACCGACACGCAGGCTCTTGAGCGAACGAACGCTCCGAACAAGATTCAGATCGGAAAGAATCTCACCCGTGGACTTGGCGCCGGTGCAGATCCGAGCATCGGTCACCGTGCAGCTGAGGAAGACCGCGAAGAAATCGCGCGAGCGCTGGCGGGAAGTGATATGGTGTTCATTACCGCCGGTATGGGAGGCGGCACAGGGACTGGCGGCGGCCCCGTTGTAGCCAACATCGCGAAGAGCCTCGGCGCACTCGTCGTTGGCATTGTCACGAAACCGTTCAATTGCGAGGGAAAGAAACGGTTAACGCAGGCGGAATACGGCCTCGAAGAACTGAAAAAGCAAGTTGACACACTGATCGTTATTCCGAATCAAAAGCTCCTTTCGATCGTCGAAAAAACTACGCCGCTGGAAGAAGCATTTGAAATCTGCAACCGTGTTCTTCACAATGCAACGCGCGGTATCTCGGAATTGATTACCGTTCCCGGCTTGATCAACCTCGATTTCGCCGATGTCCGGACAATCATGCGCGAAATGGGAGATGCGTTGATGGGGTCGGGAGTCGCGACCGGAGAGAACAGAGCTGTCGAAGCGGCGAACGCAGCGATCTCAAGTCCGTTGCTTGAAGGTGTTTCGATTGCCGGCGCGCAGGGCGTTCTCGTCAACATCACCGGCGGAAAGAACCTATCGCTGGTTGAAGTCGATGAGGCGACAAGTATCATTCATGAGGCTGCAGGCGACGACGCGAATGTTATTCTCGGCGCAGTGATCGACGAGTCGATGACCGAAGAATTAATGGTCACAGTCATCGCAACCGGTTTCAACAGGAAAGCTTCAGCAACGGCGCGTCCGTCGAAGAATGTCCGTGTACTCGACCATATTCCAACAGGAGTGCAGGACTTGAAAAAAATGGACGAACCGGCGTACATCCGCAAAGGGTTCCAAATTCCGGCGCCGACGATGCAGGCGAACGAATCCCGTTTCTCACAGCAAACGTCCGACCGCGGTGATATCGACAAACCCGCATTCCTGCGAAAGATCATGGATTGATGTTCTTGTGAGTGATGTGATGAAACGTCCCGTTCGGCTGAAAAGGCTGAGCGGGACGTTTATGTTTGTGTCCGACATCTATCCAAACCCATTGCTTTCTCCCTTGCTTCTCCCTTTCCGATTCTCTAAATTTTCTGTATGAAAAAAATTATCCTTGGCGTCCTCTGCGTCTTAGCGGTTTTTTCCGCCGCCGCGCAGCCTAAACGCATCGAGTCTCAATTCCGCATAGCACGACTGAAGTATTCGGGGGGCGGCGATTGGTATAATGACCCTTCGGGAGAAGTAAACCTGTTAAACTTCGCGAAACAGTATACCGGCATCGATGCCGAACCTCAGTATCAATTCACGGAAATTTCAGACGACAAGTTCTTTTCTTACCCGTTTGTGTTCATGACGGGACATGGGGGAATTGTATTCTCTGATTACGAGGTGGCTCGGCTGAGGACATATCTTGAACACGGCGGCTTTCTCTACGCCGACGATGATTACGGCATGGATAAGGCGTTTCGCCGCGAGATCAAAAAAGTTTTTCCCGAAGAACAGCTTGTCGAACTCCCCTTTTCTTACGGCATGTACCATTGCGTTTTCGAATTTCCCAACGGCGTACCGAAAACTCATGAACACAACGGTAAGCCGCCGCAAGGATTCGGGATTTTCTATAAAAGACGCCTTGTTGTGTATTATACATACGAATCTAATCCGAGCGACGGATGGGCGGACCCCGACGTTCACAAGGACCCGGAAGAAAAGCGGCTAGAGGCGTTGCGGTTTGGAACGAACCTGCTTTTCTGGGTGCTGACACAGTGAGAAGTGAAAAAGCTTTTAGGTCTTGCCAATTAACCTGCAATAGACACGATCAATGATAAACAGCACGCCAATTTACACGGAAATGCGGCAACGGCTTGGCGAGGCTCGCTCACGTTATTATAAAGAGCGAGCTGTCTATGGAATTCTTTTCGCTGGGAGTGCAGTTTTTTGTCTGCTAGCATGTTTGTCCGCAGCGGAAGCTATATTCAACGGAAGTATTTTTTTTAGGACAGTGATTTTCCTGGCTGGTTCTGCGGTTATTTTTATTCTTGGCGGATGGCTCATTGTTGTGCCGGTGCTGCGATGGGTAAACGTCCTGCAAAGTATTTCAGAGAAGGAAATTGCAGCGCGGGTCGGCGAGAGGTTTCCCGAAATAAAAGACCGCTTGTGGAATATTCTGGATATTTTTAGAGAGCACAACGCAGGAGACAACGAAACCCATGGTTTTCGTCCGGAGTATTCGCCGGAATTGATCGACGCGTCGTTTGCCGATTTACAAAAAGCTGCCGCTCAACTTCGCTTTACGGATGTTGTATCATACGGGGCGGTTCGCAAGGCCGGAAGAAATCTTGCCATTGCCGGCGCTTCAATTATTCTTCTCTTTGCCGTCCCGCAATTTGATCTGTTCCCGGCAGCGTATCGCCTATTTCATTTTCAAACGGAATTTCGCCTCCCGCCCGCATTCACATTTCTCGTCCGGCCGGGTAACACTGAAATTGTTAAGGGCGAATCGGTGCCGGTGTCGGTTGCACTTATCGAGAATATGGGAACGACAAGCGGCCTTCATCGTTCCCTTCCTGGAAGAATTATGCTTTCGATTCGGCAGGCGGATATGTCTTCTGACGAACAAATTGAAATCCATGCCGATTCGTCTCGGCAATTTTATTATACGCTTGCATCCATAAGACAATCAGCGGAATATTTTATGGAGGCGGAGGGCGTTCAAAGCCCGAGGTATACCATCAGCGTAATCGACAGGCCGGTAGTTCGATCCCTCAAAGTACAACTCACCCCGCCGTCATATTCTCATCTTCCTGAGCAATCGCTCGATGAAAATATAGGCGATGTGCTTGCACTGCCGGGTACAACCGTGCGGTGGCATATCAATGCAAGCAAATCACTGCGGCGGGCCGCGCTTGTTTTTAACGACGGGAAGGAACTGACTCTTGATTACCGTGACGGCGCTTTCTCCGGGCAATTCGTTCTCCGCCGTCAGGCGACATACCATGTTAAGCTTGAAGATGACGAAGGATTCGCTAATGTTGACCCGATCGAATTCAAACTTGATGCAACGATCGACGAAGCGCCAACAGTAGCGATCCTGTATCCGGGGAAAAATATCGATGTTGTCGACAAAATGCAGCTGCCGTTGCGGATGAAACTCCACGACGATTATGGTTTCACATCGCTGAACCTTGCGTACCGGCTGGTTCATTCACGGTATGAACAAGCGGACAGCGGCTTTTCATCCATCTCCATTCCAATCACCGGCGATGAAAAAAAATCCACCGACGCCGATATCGATTTCCAATGGGATGTCTCGCCGATGGGCTTGGCTCCCGAGGACGTCGTGGAATACCACGCTGAAGTATTTGACAACGACGAGGTTTCCGGACCAAAGAACGGAGTCAGCGAAACATACTTGCTTCGCCTTCCCTCTCTCGACGAAGTGTTTGCCGATGCCGATAAGGGGCAGGATGATGCGATCGAAAAACTGGATAAATCGCTCGAAGAAGAAAAAGATTTGAAAAAGGACCTTAACGAAATTTCGCAGGAAATGAAAAAGAATCAGCCTCTCGATTGGCAGAAGCAGAAAAAAGCCGAGGAGACGCTCAAGCGCTACCAGGAGTTGACAAAAAATATCGATGAAGTGAATAAGTCGCTCGATACGGTGACGCAGGCGATGCAGAAGAACAACATTCTTTCAAGCGAGACGCTGCAAAAATATACCGAACTTCAACAACTCCTTCAGCGGATCAATTCTCCCGAATTTCAGGAAGCAATGAAGCAAATGCAGCAGGCGATGCAAAACGTCTCGCCGGATCAGCTGCGCCAGGCGATGCAGCAAGTACAATTTTCAGAAGAAGCCTTCCGCCAAAGCATCGAGCGGACGATGGAACTGCTCAAGCGCATCCAGGTCGAACAAAAAATGGACGAGATGGTGAAACGCGCGAACGAACTTCAGAAGCAGCAGGAAAATTTGCAAAAGGAAACGGCTGAAGCCTTATCGTCCGACAAACAAAAAGCAGAAGAACTTGCTCGAAAGCAGGACGACATCAACAAACAATTGGCCGACATGCAGAAGCAGATCGGGGATCTGCGGAAAAAGATGGAAGAATTCCCGACGGAAATGCCGATGAAAGCTCTGGACAAAGCCGAAGAGGCCGCGCACGATAGTGCTATGGAACAATCGATGCAGCAAAGCTCTGAACAGCTTCGTTCGCAGCAGCAACACCAGGCGCTTCAATCGCAGCAAAAGGCGGGTAAAGCGATGCAGCAGATGTCTCAGCGATTCTCGGAAATGCAGGAACAAATGTTGAGCAATGAAACGAACGAAGCCATGAACACATTGCGCAAAGCGATGAAGGATTTTCTGGAGATCTCTCAGCAGCAGGAGGACTTGAAGAACCAATCACGGTCTTTCACGCCGAATTCAGAACAGTTTCGTGAGAATGCGGAGAAACAATTGGGTCTGCAGAATGACCTTGCAAACGTCACGAACAATCTGGTTGCTTTGAGCCAAAAATCGTTTGCGGTTACCTCGGAAATGGGGAAGGCGGTTGGGAAAGCGACGGCCAGTATGACGCAAGCGATGAATGGACTGGAGAGCCGCAACGGCCAGTCTGCGAGTGCGGAACAGGCTGAAGCCATGACATCGTTGAACAAAGCGGCCTCACTTGCACAATCGTCCATGGATGCGATGCAGCAGGGGGGACAAGGCGGCGCCGGCGGTTCGCTGTTGCAGCAACTGCGGCGCATGGCGGGCCAGCAGCAAAGCATCAATATGCAGACCGAACAACTTTCCCAAGGGCAGGGATTATCGCAGCAGCAAATTCAAGAAATGGGAAAGCTTGCCAACCAACAGGAGGCAGTGCGAAAATCCCTGGAGCAGCTTAACAAGGAAGCACAAGAGAGTCAGGATAGGAACAGGATATTGGGAGACTTGCAGAAAATTGCCGACGAGATGAAGGAAGTCGTCGAAAATCTTCAGCAGAACAACGTCAATCCGAATACGATCCGGCAGCAACAAAGAATATTGTCACGCATGCTGGACGCTCAGACTTCGATGCGCGAACGAGACTATGAGCAGCGCCGCACGTCGACGGCCGGTGCAACGCTGGTGCGACGCGGCCCGGCGGAAATTCAGGATGAATCGGCGCAAAACCAGCTTCGGCGGGATCTCTTGAAAGCAATCGAAGAAGGGTATTCGAAAGATTATCAAAACTTGATACGAAAATATTACGACGCGCTGGACAAAACGCAGGGGAAATAACCTTGACAAGGTTAACGGAACGATTGCCGTAAAATTGGGGTTGTCATTCGTAATCATTAGCACGCAATCTCCTCCTTCTCCAACAATGCATCGTTTTGATCTGAAGAATAGTAATAGAGGCGGAACATGGTCATCGTGGTCTTCTTTATAGCGCACTGGTTCTTATCGTTGTTTTGCCAGACGTTCTTCCTGCACCGTTATGCGGCGCACAAAATGTTTACGATGTCTAAGTTTTGGGAGAGGGCATTCTACGTTGCAACGTTCATTACACAGGGATCTTCGTTTCTCAATCCGCGAGCCTACGCGATCATGCACCGGATGCACCATG
>Ga0265322_10000135_pt1 | contig 34378 bp, 26 predicted proteins | sample 41222metaG_FD_193584 | JGI IMG/M metagenome (GOLD analysis project Ga0265322, IMG submission 193584) | Rhizosphere microbial communities from Carex aquatilis grown in University of Washington, Seatle, WA, United States - 4-12-22 metaG | ecosystem: Host-associated > Plants > Roots > Rhizosphere...
CATCCGTGAAGGCGAAGGCATTGCCGTAAAAATCCTTCGTAATCTTGGTGTCGATCTGTATAAATTGAAAAAAGCAATTGAAGATACGGTTCGAACTTCCGGCGGAACGCTCACCATCGGCAACATACCGCTTACGAAGCAAGCCGAAAAGGTTCTGAAGATCACCTATCTGGAAGCAAAGCTGTATAAATCGGACGTGATCGGAACAGAACATCTTCTTCTCTCGTTATTGCGGGATGATGATAATATCGCCGCGCAAATTCTGCACCAATTCAACGTTCATTATGATGCCGTCCGCAACGAATTAGACAATATCATCAGCGGAAAACCGTCGCAACCACCGGCAGCGCCGGCGACAGAACGTCGTACGGAAAAATCCAAAACGCCGGTACTGGACAATTTCGGGCGGGATCTCACAAAACTCGCGCTGGAAGACCGGCTCGATCCCATCGTCGGCCGCGAAAAAGAAATTGAACGCGTCGCTCAAGTGTTAAGCCGCCGCAAGAAAAACAATCCTGTGCTCATCGGGGAACCGGGCGTCGGTAAAACTGCCATCGCCGAAGGGCTTGCTCTGCGCATCATTCAGAAGAAAGTATCACGCGTCCTGCACGACAAACGCGTCGTGACGCTCGACCTTGCGGCATTGGTCGCGGGAACAAAATACCGCGGACAATTCGAAGAGCGCATGAAAGCGGTGATGAACGAATTGGAAAAAGCAAAAGATGTCATTCTGTTTATCGATGAATTGCACACGATCGTCGGCGCCGGCGGAGCATCCGGCTCGCTGGATGCTTCCAACATGTTCAAACCGGCCCTCGCACGCGGCGATTTACAGTGCATCGGCGCTACAACGCTGGACGAATACCGGCAATACATCGAAAAAGACGGCGCGCTGGACCGCCGGTTCCAAAAAATTATGGTTGACCCGACATCGGTCGATGAAACCATTCAAATTCTTAAAAACATCAAGCATAAATACGAAGAACATCACAATATACGTTATTCGGACAAAGCGCTCGATGCCGCTGTTCGTTTGAGCGACCGATACATCACCGACCGCTATCTTCCCGACAAAGCAATCGATGTGCTGGATGAAGCCGGATCGCGCGTGCATCTATCCAATATTCACGTCCCGAAAGAAATTCTGGATCTCGAGGGTGACGTCGAAAAAATACGTCAATCGAAAAATCAGGTCGTGAAACATCAAAACTTTGAAGAAGCCGCCCGGTTACGCGATCTTGAAAAGAAAGTGCTGAACGATTTGGAAATCGCGAAGCGCGAGTGGGAACTGAAAGCGCAGGAAGTGGTTTACGAAGTGACGGAAGAAACCATGGCGGATGTCGTTTCGATGATGACCAGCATTCCTGTCAACAGAATTGCACAATCCGAATCCGATAAATTGTTGAAAATGGAAGAGGCATTGAAAAATGTCATCGTCGGTCAGGACGAAGCGATCTCGAAATTAAGCAAGGCAATACGAAGAACGCGTGCCGGGCTGAAAGATCCGAGACGACCTATCGGTTCGTTCATTTTTCTCGGACCGACCGGTGTTGGAAAAACCGAAATGGCGAAAGCCGTTGCACGGTATCTGTTTGATGCGGAAGAGGCATTGATTCGGATCGACATGAGCGAGTACATGGAAAAATTCAGCGTCTCGCGGCTCGTCGGTGCCCCACCCGGATATGTCGGTTATGAAGAAGGCGGCCAGTTGACCGAAAAAGTGCGCCGCAAGCCGTATTCGGTGGTCTTGCTCGACGAAATTGAAAAAGCACATCCCGATGTGTTCAATATTTTGTTGCAGGTTCTTGATGATGGAATTTTGACCGACAGTCTTGGCCGGCGTGTAGACTTCAAAAACACGATTCTCATCATGACCTCGAATGTCGGGACGCGTGATATCAAATCGGCGGGCGGATTCGGGTTCGGATCGGATACGCCAACCGATAATTATAAAACAATGAAGAACACGATTGAAGATGCCATTAAGCGCGTGTTCAATCCGGAATTTCTCAATCGTATCGACGACACTATCGTTTTCCACAGCCTTGAACGGGAACATATCAGCACCATTATCGATATCCAAGTCCGCGAACTGATGAAACGGATGGCAATGCTGGAAATCAAGATCCAGATTACCAAACAGGCGAAAGAATTTCTCGTCGATAAAGGATACGACCCGGCTTTCGGCGCCCGTCCGTTGCGAAGGGCGTTGCAGAAATATGTCGAAGACCCGATTGCCGAGGAAATCCTCCGGAATAAATTCGGACAGGGCAGCATTATCAAGGTAAAGTTCAATAAGAAAACCGAAACGCTGAAATTCTCCGAATCGGGAAAACCGCATAAAGGAAATATCGAACCGGAAGCAGAACAACGTAACGCAAACGTTTCGTAATTTTTTTATTTCTATATTTTCAAGCCCCCGTCCCGTGACTATACGGGACCGGGGCTTTTTCATTCATCACACATATGGTACTCTCAAAAAAACATCCCCTCATCCGGACATTATCGTTTCAACAACTGCTGAATAGTACCGTCGGCAATTTGAATCTGCGGTTCGATGATGTTCTCCGGGAATGTTTGATCCAGATCCGGCAAGAACTCAAACAACGCGATATCGGATTTTTTCCCCATTTTTATTTCGGCGAAGAGCCCTGGGGCTGCATCAACCGGACCGGCTCGGTGGAAATTCCTTTTTTCCTTGCCAACAACGAATTACGCCAGCTCGCCGAGAAATATTACATTTCGTATTCAAAAAAGGAAATCCTGATGGTGTTGCGGCACGAGACGGGACACGCCATCAATTACGCGTACAAAATGTGGACACGGCAGGACTGGAAATTTACATTCGGAAAATTCCATAAACCGTACCGGCATTTCTATCATTTCAATCCTTCCAGCAAAGATTTCGTGCGGTATCTTCATCACATGGGAAACCCGCATTACGCACAAAAGCATCCGGACGAAGATTTTGCCGAGACTTTCGCTGTCTGGCTCGATCCCGCTTCCAAATGGAAATGGCATTACCGTTCGTGGGATGGTGCTTTGGAAAAGTTGAATTATATCGAACGAATATTCGGTCAGGAAAAAATCGCTGCAAGCCGTCCGTTGAAAGTGCGGTTCGACGAATCCAATAATTACAAAAAAATTCAGTTGACGGTCGCGGAATATTTTAAGATTGAAAAGAAGATCGACCCGCGCGTCAAAGAATATCTTCAGGACCTCACCGAAATCTTCTCTGCCGGCGGCAAACCGCAAACCAAACAGGCGATGCGGGCAGATCTTTTCATCCAAAATTACGCGGAATACCTCGAAAATGAACTGGCAACATGGATTGCCGATACGGACCGGCGCGAGGTGCGTTCCTATCTGCGGGAATTACAAACGATCTGCGCACTCAACAACCTTCAGTTCCGCCCGGACCAGGCAACGGAAAAACTTGTCGAACTGGTCATTGTTGCGACCTATCATCTTCTCAAACGATCCGGTTTTGTGCGATAATATTCTATCGAAAAAGAATTTTGAACGCAAGCGCATCATTGGAAAGATGCGGAAAAGTAATTTTATATATTGATCCGGGAAGTTTCTGTTCTTCGTGCACTGCCCGCGATTGAACCTGCTTCAGATCGAGACCTTCCGGCACATAGAGGACTATGGAATATGAACCTTTCAGCAATTTTTCCGCGGTGACGGAAAGCGTCATTCGACTCTTATCCCACTCTTCATTCACCAGATCGATTGCACCCTGAACGATATGCCGCGAAGTGGAAAGAATAACGGGACGATCCGTTTTTTCATGAATCGTGAGAATGTTCGATGACGTAGGGGAAATAGTCAATGTGCGGTCTCCGGAAAATTCTCCGAGAAACTGATCGGCCCATAATTCATACAGCAAATACGTTTTCTTTTTCGACAATCCAAGTTGTAACGGCTTGATAGTCACTGCCTTTTTTTCACTTGTCCAATTAAATAATCCGACCACATTCCATCGTTCAAACGATTTCACAACCGGAAGATTCCAGATTGCCGGCAAATTTGTCGGTTGGATGTTATAAATTCCGCCGGGTCCTCCGCCATCATACACGCGAACGGCAATTGTATTGACACTATCCCATCGAACAATTTCCCGGGGAATGGAATAGGTTCGAAATGCCGTCCATGCCGAATTGTAATCCGGCGGAAATTCACCGGTCTTCCCTATCGAAATTCCGTTAACAAACGTTTCATCACAATCATCGATTTTCCCGAATGAAAATGTCAGAGGGCCTTTGATCCATGTCGATGGCAAAACAAACTTACCGCGATACCAGACATACCCGTCGACGTTGGGAAATCCTTCATCCTCCCAATGAGAAGGAAGAGTAATATGTTTCCATTCATTATCATTGAAGGAAGATTCCTTCCACGCAAGAGAATCCCCCACGGCAATCTTCCAGATTCTTGGAAGGTTAAGTGCGTGTCCGTCAGATGTTCGAAGTTCGAGCCCCTCGTCACGAGGTTGAGAAAAAAGGTCTTCGGGAGTTGCTTCCCGACCGTAACCGGGAAGCGTCATACGCAGTAAATCAATGCGTTCAGAAGGAAGCGCCGGAAGTTTATCGCTCAACAAATCCATCTGTCCGGAAAGAGCAACAACCGAAGCCCACGCTCGCGCCTGATCGATTGTTAGCGGATCGCGGACAACCAAACAATCCGGATCATTGTACCAAACCGTGTTATGATAAAAAAAACGTTGCGCCGCCGCGTTGACGCAAGGTGTCACGCCATCCCATGATGCATAGACATCGCCGCCGATTCTCATCCCGTCGACATAGCCGACGGAACTTCCCATCGGCGCGCCGCAACCGAGAATAAACGTATTCGACCGCACCCCGCGGCGAATTGCCTGCAAGCCCATCCGGTATGCCTGCGCCGAAGAAACGGGCTGCCAATATTTTCCGCCTTCACCGGCAAAATATAAAAAGTCGATTTTTACATAATCGTAACCCCACGTATTCACAATCATATAAAACAAATTTGAAAGCCACCGTTGTACCTCCGGTTTTGTCGGATCGAGAGAATAAATTTTCCCTCCCCACCAATCGTTGGCAGAAAATTGTTTCAGCGTATCGCCGTCATCTTTCAAAAGCCAATCGCGGTGATGCTTATACACCGTACTGCTTTCTGCAATTGCAAATGGTGCAAGCCAGAGACCTGCCAGTAATCCTTTACCGTGGATCTGATCGACCAGCCATTTATGCCCGTGAGGAAATTTTTTATTCGTATTCCAATCGCCGGCGGCAACCTGGTAGCCGTCATCGATTTGAATGTATTGCAGTCCCGCTTCTTTCAACGATCGTGCTGCAACATTGAGATTCGTCAGGATGCTATCCTCGGAAATATTCTGGTAATAATAATACCATGAGCACCAACCGGTCGGCATCGAAGATATGCCCTCACGTCTCGTCGGCTCTTTACCGTTGGGAGTGAATGCTTTATTCACCGACGGAGCAAACGTTTGAAGATATTCTCCGTATGTTTGCAGCAAATCAATCGCAACAACACCCGCTGATATAATCATCGTATCGGAGTGAATTTCTTCGCCCGGCGGCACGGCAAGCGTTTTGATGTCGGAATTGGACACACCATGCACGGTCGAACTGCTGAAATCCAACGGCCCGACGTGAAATGAATTTACTGCGGAACCGTTTGTAATAAATCCAAACAGGATCGATGAAAATGCATCCGGTTCCGAAAACACCGCCGACCAGTAGCTTGTCTTCGGTGCAACCGAATCGAGTGCAACGATTTCGCAATTACTCCATGACTGGTAACCGTTGGTCTGCATCAACACGGTATTCGATTTAAAGGCGAGATACCCGGCACCCCCGATATCAACAAGATGCAATTCTTTCGTCTTCCACGAATCATGTGAAAGATTTTTTATGCGAGCGGATACCGAAAGAATTTTTTTCAATTCGTATAACCGGAATGTCAGATTCCATTCGGCAAAAGATCCTGTTGAGCGAACGGTTAATGATTTTCCGTTACCGATGGCATCTGCAGCATCTCCGATTTTTGTGCCGATCTCTCCGGTTTCGGTAATGAGATTCAGCGAATCTCCGTTCGCAAACGTTAAACTGATCGAAGCGTTCGACACAATCGGTTTCCATGTGTTGAACATGTTTTCGAACAGACTCCATGTCCGCGAACTTTTGTCGACGACAAGTTTCAGAAGACTGTTTTCAATTTCGACAGACTTCGAGTTTTGGGCTATGCCGTCGTTCAGACAGACAAGCATCACAACAAAGAACAATATTTTTTTCATAGGTTTCACTCCAAAATTCCTTTTGTGTGCGACGACCTATTTTCCGAAATACACTTTCACGGTTTTGGTTGAATATTTTTTTGTCGGAACATTTACCGATTTTCCTGTATACGAAACAGTCGTTCCATCTTCTTCCATAACGTTCGTGGTAAGAACTTTTTTCGGCTGATTCGGCAACGTCAGGACGGCATCAACATCTTTCCCATCCGTTTCATACCATTGTATGATCCATGCGCCGGAATCTTCTGCCTTTTTGACTGTGGTGAGCACAAGATTTTTCGGTTCGAGGCGAATAAAAGATTTTTCTTCCGGTAACGATCCTTGGTGTGCATCAGAGATGACCGCAATTAACGGATTGTTCAACTCATAGCCGCGGTGAATTGTTTGCGCCTGCTTCCATGTTTGCTGGTGAGGATAAATTGCGTATTCAATCGAATGTTTTCCCCGGTCGGCAGTCGGATCGGGCCACACGGGCGAGCGCAACATAGAAAGCCGCATCACGTTGCCTTTGATATCGTATCCGTATTTTGATGTATTCAGCAAGCTGACGCCGTAATCTCCGGTAGAAACATCCGCCCACCGTTGCGCCGGCACTTCCACTTTTGCTTTTTCCCACCGGTCGTCCACGCGGGTTGAGCGCCGGATCGTTCCGTACGGAATTTCGTAGGTAGCAACGCTATCGGTGAAGGACAGTGGAAAAGCAACCTTGATCATCGTTTTTTCTTCCCACCAATCTGCATCCAACGCAAAATGAACCTGATCGTCATCATCGTACAAAGTAATCTCTTGTGTGAAGAATGAGCTCGGATACGTCGGTGTCGGTGGATCTTTTTGCACACCCGGTTTCAGATAATCGCGCGTGATACGAATTGTCGCACGCACCGGACCGTTCTCCACAAACTCAATTTTTCGCAACCGGCTCGGGAATTTCACACCAGTCAATCCAACATTCCAGGCATCCCATGCTTTCGGTTTGTCTTCCAGAATCTGCAACTCGTTGCCGGCACCGCTTAGCAATTCTTTGCCGTTGCGTTTATCGAAAATACTGCTGACCCAGCCGGTCGACGTATCAATGGTAACGCGGAGCAATTGATTTTCGATACCAGTCAATGAAGAGTTAAGATTTGTAGATTTCTTTGATGATGGCTTCGTAACCAAGGCGTATGTCCGATATCCCATCGATGGAATATCGCTTGCCGTAAACAACAATTCCCGATGATATTTATCGACGATCTGAATTTGCGACGGAAGTTCTTTTCCCGACAGATCGAAAATAGAATAGGAATTTTCGTCTCCTTCCGGAAGCGCGAGATGAATAACGTCGGTTCGGTTCCATGAAAGCGTATTCATCACAATAACCGGTTTTCCTTTTTTTACCTTTGACGTATTGACGTTGCGAGCGATGGTTTGCATCGATTGATCGAGTTCGTGCGTTCCGATCATTTTTGATTTCTGAAATTTCTCCGTTGCATCGATATAATTTTCCCGAATGCCCGATCCGGGGAGAATGTCGTGAAACTGATTGAACAGCACATTGCGCCACGCTTCTTCAAGATCGTTCCCGCGATACGGTTTACTAAACAGCGATGCAAGCGACGATAATTTTTCCGCATTCGTCAGCAGCACCTCGCTCCGCCGGTTCCATTCTTTCATTTTTGCCTGCGTGGTATATGTTCCCTGATGATATTCGAGATAGAGTTCGTCGTTCCAGACCGGAAGCGTCGAGAGATCGTGATTCTTTACCCAGTCGAGATATTGCTTCGCCGTTCCGTATTCGATCGTCGGATAAATATCGAGTTTCTTCAACCGCTCGATGCGATCGATCATTTCATCGGAAGGCCCGCCACCATGATCACCGACGCCGAAAAGAATCATCATTTTCTCGAACCCGGTGTTCGCGTCGAACTGCCGCAGCCAATCGACCAATTGAAACGGATTATCGACAGTATTGACATAATCGAACGGAAAATAACTCAACACCCGCGAGCTGTCTGCACTTTGCCACCAGAACAACCGGTACGGGAAAACGTTGTATTCATTCCAGCCGATTTTTTGTGTGATGAATGCATCGATCCCCGCGTCGGTATAAAACTCCGGCATGTTGCCGTTATAGCCGAACGAATCGGGATTCCATCCGATTTTCACATCGGCACCGAGCGTATTCCGGAAATACCGTTTCGCATAGAGCAAGTGTCGCATCCACGATTCACCGCTCGGCAGGTTGCAATCGGGTTCCACCCACATCCCGCCGACTATTTCCCACCGGCCATCCTTCACGCGTTGCTGAATACGATGAAACACGTCGGGATACAAACGTTCCATCCAGTCGAAATATGCCGCCGCGCTTTGTGTATAAGTAAAATCGGGCCGCGCATCCATCATATTCAAAACGGATGTAAATGTATTTTTACACACCTCAACCGTTTCTTTGTCACGCCAGAGCCATGCCGCATCGATGTGGGCATTCGCGTCGAAGAATAATGTATATCGTTTCACAAAGTCCTTGATCGGTTTCAGTTGTGTTCGAACATTATTCAATGACGTTCTGAATTTTTCAACATTTCCGGAACCAAGCGCATCAACATCAACCTGTGTTGCAAGTTTTTGGAGAAGCTCGCTCAGTTTTAATTTTTCTTCACGAGGTGCTTTCGCTTTATCGATTCCCGGGTCTTCCTTTTTACCACCGCTGGTTTGATATGTATCGAACCCGAGCATTTTTTGTCCGACCTTCAGACTTAACGAAAAATCCTGGATCATCGATCGCATTTCGGATGTGTTTTCGGTCTGAATTTCAGCTCGCAATAGCCGGAGAGGACCGCCGGTATTGCACGCTTTGATGACGATAAGAAATTTTTGCCCGGGTTGTGCATTGTCCGTCAAAACAAATTCACCATCCCACGGAAAATATCCTTTGCTTTCCCCATTCACCCAGAGATATCCGTAATCGTCAACTGTCACAAGAAATTTGATTTTACCGCTGACCGGCTGTCCGAGATTGAATCGGGGCAATGTAATTTCTTTCCTGATCCAGCAGGTATCAGGATAGATCGATTGATTCAGCAGCAGGTTTTCCCATTTTGAATCATCGAATCCGGGCTGGGTCGGGTCGCCCGTCATCCCCTGCAACAGTTTTAAATCCGGGCTCACTTTCCAGTGATCGAATGATGATAGACCGAGCGAATCCAACGTTTGTACGAGTTTATCGACATTGGTCTGCGCGAGCAGGAATGATGGAAGTACGAACAACAAGAAAACGATCGAAATTTTTTTCATGGGACAATTCCTCACAAAGAAATGGAAAATAACGAACTGTTGCTGAAATGATTGAACGGGACAATGTACGGTTTCACGGAGAGAAGGTCAAGAAACCATGTATTCACTTAATAGCATCGAGAACTGTTTGCGCCATAGCTGCCCGTTCTGCCGACGGAGATAATACAAGAAATCGTTGAAGATACCGTTTTGCCGCAGGAAAGTCCTTCATTTCGTACGAACATATTCCGGCGTTGTAATATGCTTCGGCAAACGATGAATCGTAAGCGATCGCCTGGTCAAAATAGGGAAGCGCTTCGGCACAGGGCCGATTTTTTCGCAACAACAAGAAACCCATGTTGGACCGGATTGCGGCAGAATTCGGAATAGCTTCTACCCCTTGTCGGGCAACGGCCATGGCATCGTCCGGACGGTTGAGCTTCATAAAGACATTTGATTGAACAAGATACACTTCCGGATTATTTGTCCCCAGAGCAATTGCTCTCTCATTTGCCGGTATCTCTTCTGTTGTATCACCCATCAGATAATAGACAAGACTGAGCTCGGCCCAAATACGGGCTTTGCCGGAATCCACATCAAGATATTTTCTAAAGTATCCGACGGATGGAGCCAGTTGTACGCGATCGCGAAAATAGATTGCCAACTCTTCGTAGGCGTCGGTCAGCCCTGTTTTTCCCCATGTCTGATGATCCGGAAGGATCTCAAACCGTGCCTGCGAGTATTCTTCATTCCCGTTCAGGGCGACCCAGATGGCTACATGTAATAGTGAAATGCCGACGATAAGTACCATAAGACGAATCTTCAGTGTGGAAGCAGAGATAAATTCAAACCACGCGAATCCTGCCGCGGCAATCACTCCGAAACTGTACGTTGCAAGCACATCCCAATCACGACTCATGCCCAGGTCAAGATTCGCAAGAAAGGTAAATACAGTACCGCTTCCCGCAACTGCCAAGAGAAACAGCCATGATCTCTCTATCGTAAAAAATGATTTACGGCACGCAACGGCAACGGTTATCAGCAGGAGAACCGCAAAGGGCGCAAGGAGCATGTAGAGATTGCCAAGTTCCAGAACATGTTCGACGGAGAAAAGAATATATGCTTGTTGAGGAAGAGTCACGTGTGTGAACGGAAGGAAGTGATTTCCTGAATTCAACATCACTTGAGCAAACGTCGTTAAAGAATACCCGCACAGCCAGAATATGCAAACCGTAACAACGATCATGCCGAACACAGACACCGGAACCTCAGACCATCTTTTTTCTTTCACGCAGGCATAAAAATAGACAACGGCCAACGCGGGAAGCATACAGAGCATCGACAAATGGATTGCAAACAGAACTCCGAACGTCACGGACGGAAAGACAAGGTGCATGCGCCCCCGAAGGCATAGCAATGAAAGCCATACGAACAATATCAACCCCGCATACAATGGGGCATAATTCTCGACATATCCGAAAAATAACTGGATACCGCCGGCGCTCATCAAAAACAAAAACATCAACGTTTGTTCAATTGTCGTGCGCACTAAGAGACCAACGATCTTGAACAATAGTATGATTGCTATTCCACCGCATGCGATGCTCACCCACTGAACAGCGAATTCATCCGAAGGCAATAGATTCCAGTGTGAAAGCAACTGCCAACTTTTCCACATTATCAATCCGGGAAGCGGCTCATTCGGATACCCTCCGGCAATATTTTCAATCGTGGACATTCTGGCGAAATCCCGAAGTATGAGTGCACCATCGCCTAACAGGAAAATTCTTTCACGAAAAACCCAGAATAACACCATGATCACGCCGAACACAGCAAGAAGAATACCCCGTTTTCGAGAACGTGGTTGCCGAAAAAACATGCCGATCGCATTTTCAATATCATGAAGGATGCTCGTTTGAACCGACGGTACGAGCAGTAACGCCATAAGAATCGGAATTCCGAATTTAATGTACGGCGGGAAAAAAGCAAGAAAATGAAAACCCCAATTCTGCGAGGTCGGATGCACGGCGGCATAGAAATGAAGAAGGACAATGATCGCGGCAACGGCCGTAATACTTCCCGTGATCAAATGACGTGAAAATGAAGACCCGTTGGACTGTTCTTCGGCTTCCAACACGCATCCTTATCAATACATATACAAATGAATGCCGACAACGATGCGAACGCCGCCGAAATCACCAAGCAGTTCCTGCTCATGAACGCGGCGATAATCGTACACCATGTCTCCAAAAAATGAAACATGTTCGTTCGGGGGCAAATATTCAAATCCTGCACCGCCAAAGTAACCGACTTTTTTTGCCGCTTCAACGGATTGTTCCGGTACGGATGCACTTGAGGATGTTTGTTTGACGGAAACGAGATTCAATCCGCCGGAAAGACAGAAAAACAAGGACCGGGACACCGGTTGCTTGAGCATCAGTCCGGCATGCCAGAAATGTTCATCGAGTGCAAGCGAACTATCGTTCGGCGTGTTGATCAATGCCTCCGAATGAAAAATACCGTACTCGCCGATAAGAAACAGTGACGATTCAATCGGCAGGCTTACACCGAATCCATACATAAGATCGGAAGATGATTTGTATGTATCTTTAAAGTCGACATTGGCAGGAAAAAATAACCCGCCGTATGCCGTGAGGATAAACATTTGCTGCTGCTGAGCAACCGTCACCGATGTCGCAGCAAAAATTAGTCCGATAAATAACAAATGAAATCGAGTCATCATAGTATTCCTGAAATAAATTAGTGAGTTCTCCATTGATCCAGCATCACGGCGAGCAGGATGACGCCGCCGAGGACTACCATCTGAACGTACGAATTCACGTTGAGCAAATTTAAACCGTTCCGTAACACGCCGATCAGCATGGCACCGATAAATGTTCCGACAATCGATCCTTTACCGCCCGAGAGACTTGTTCCGCCCACAACAACCGCGGCAATAACATCGAGTTCATACATCAATCCGGCATTGGGTTGTCCTGAATTCATCCGCGAAGCAAGCAGTATTCCACTGACTGCCGCAAGCACACCGCTGATGATATAAACCATCATCAATGTTTTCTTTGTATCGATACCGGCAAGACGCGCCGCTTCTGCATTTCCACCGACAGCATACACATAGCGCCCGAATCGGGTATGCTTTAATATAACGAACCCGATGATAAATGCGGCAATCATAAAAACGGTGGGAACGGGAATTGAAAACATTCTTCCACTGCCGAGGAAACTGAATGCATCCGGCAAACCCCAGACCGGCCTCCCATCGGTAAACATGTAGGACGCCCCGCGCCAGACGGTCATCAACGCCAGCGTAACAATAAACGGCGTAATCCGGAATTTTGTCACGAAGATTCCCGCAAGTCCGCCGGAAATTATTCCGACAATAATTCCCACGATCATTGCCAGTGGCAACAGAACCGGAAACGGCAAATCAATTTTTAAAAACGATGTTGTCACCACGCCGCTGAATGCAACCAGTGCACCGACAGAAAGGTCGATGCCGCCGGTGAGAATCACAAACGTCATGCCGACTGCGATGATTGCCGTAATCGAAGTTTGGAGTGACACGTTCAGAATGTTATCGGCCGTAAAAAAATAGGGCGAAAGGATCGCGAAGAAAAGAATTTCAATCAACAGTGCAATCACAATTCCGAATTCGCTTATCAGCGAAGTAAAGCTTCGTTTCTTCCTCGCTTCAACCGGCATTATCAACCTCCGGAACGCCACCGGTTGCCAGCGTCATGACGCGCTCCTGACTTGCTTCGGTTCTGGAAAGAATTCCGGCAATTGTGCCATCGTGCATCACCACAACGCGGTCGCTCATGCCGAGCAGTTCCGGCAAATCGGAAGAAATCATGATGACACCGATACCGTCTTTCGCGAGTTGATTGATGAGATTATAAATTTCGTACTTCACACCGACATCGATTCCGGATGTCGGTTCATCGAAGATCAACAGCTTCGATTTCGTAAAGAGCCATCGTGCGAGAACAACTTTTTGCCGATTCCCGCCGCTCAAATGTTCAACCTCCTGTTCGATCGTCGGAGTTTTGATTCGCAAATCGTCTTTGAACCGATTGGCAACGGAATTTTCCTTCGAGCGATTGACAAATATTCCTTTCAGCACTTCTCGAAGATTCGATAAGGAGATATTTTCCCGCACGCTCATCTGCATGATGAGTCCGTATTTATTCCGATCTTCTGTCAAAAGTCCGATACCGAGATCGATCGCTTCACGCGGAGACCGAGGCCTAATTTTTTTTCCTTCAAGAAAAATCTGACCGCTTTCCAGTTCGTCCGCACCGAAAATAACGCGGGCGAGCTCGGTCCGTCCGGCACCGACGAGACCTGCAAAACCGAGAATCTCGCCTTTATTCAGGGAAAGATTGATATCCTTTAATATCCCCGCGTTCAGATGTTCAATGCGGAGAATTTCACTTCCACGTTCAACGGAAAGTTTGGGATATTCATTTTCCAATTCACGGCCAACCATCCATCGAACGAGACTTCTGCGGTCTACTTCACTGATCGGACAAGTATGAATAAACGCACCGTCACGAAGAATCGTCACCCGGTCGCCGATCTCAAAAATTTCTTCCAGCCGGTGAGAAATATAAATAATGCCGACACCTTCTTTTTTCAACCGGCGAATCACGGTAAACAAGGTCTTCAGTTCTTTTTCGGTGAGCGCAGCGGATGGTTCATCCATGGCGAGCACGCGGACATTTTTCGAAAGCGCTTTAGCAATCTCCACCATCTGCCGTTTTGCAGTGCTCAGAGTACTGACGATTGCTGTTGTCGGAATTTCCTCACCGAGTTGTGCCAGAACAGCGCGGGCAGTTTCATGCATCGTCTTGAAATCGATAAGCGGCAAATGTTTTTTCTTCGGCTCATTGCCGAGCAGAATATTTTCGGCAACGGAAAGTTCCGGCACCAGTTTAAAATCCTGATAGATCATGCCGATACCGCATCGCTGGGAATCGGCGGGAGACGAAAACTCGAACTCTTTGCCGTCGATAAGAATCGAACCGGAATCTTTTTGCAAAGCACCGGAAAGAATTTTCATCAATGTCGATTTGCCGGCGCCGTTTTCACCCAGCAGGCAATGCACCTCGCCGGCACGCAGATCAAAACTGACATTATCGAGAGCGAGAACACCCGGATATTGCTTCCGGATGCTCTGCATTTCAAGAAGAGCGGACATTAGTATTGCACCGCAGGTTTGTCGAGTGCTGCTTTGTCAACTATTCCGACTTCAACCGGAACAACTTTCGGTAACGTCGTACCGGAAAAATACTCTTTGATTTTCGTAATCGTCATCTCACCGATTTTTTGAGGATATTGAATGACATCCGCCTTGAGCGGCGTGCCTTTCATAATTGCATCGCGTGCGGGCGGTGTTGCATCGTAACCGATAATCGCAATTTTGTCGCGCTTGAATTGCTGAACCGCATCGAGCGCTCCGAGCGCGGAATCGTCATTGATGCCGAAGATGCCGGCTAGATCGGGATGTGCCTGCAAAATATCGGCAGCCGCCTGCATCGCCTTATCGCGCACACCTTCGCCGTTCACATCGGCAACAATGTGCATGTCGGGAAATTTTGCAATTGCATCTTTAAATCCCTGCACGCGGTCGAGCACCGACGTGATCGTCGGCTGGCCGATAATGGCGATATTTCCTTTGCCATTCAGAAATTTTCCAAGATATTCTCCCGCAAGTCTGCCACCCGCAACGTTATCCGAGGCGATGTGGCAAACCGTTTCGCCTTCCTGAGCGGCAATATCTGCCGTGAAGACCGGAATTTTCGCATCATTTGCTTTCTTGATTGCCGGACCGACGCCGCGTGAATCGACCGGACAAACGACAATCGCATCGACTTTTTGCGTGATGAAATCTTCGATTTGCGCACTTTGCTTCCCCAGGTCGAAATCACCGGCAGTGATGATCAATTTGTATCCGTCTTTGGCGGCTTCAGATTTCAATCCTTCTTCAAGGTCTTTATAAAAGACATGTGCCCTCGTTAGCAGCGACACGCCGATCGTTTTTGTTGTTTTTGATTCTTCTTTCTTGCCGCAAGAAACGACAAACAAACTAAAAATGAGTACCGATAGAATTACAGATCTCATATTCTTTCCTTTTGAAATTTTCTAGTATTTTAGAATTTCCCCGTTTTCCATTTCTGTGCGTACTCTTCGACGTTCTCTTTCGTCACGACATCGACACCGGAATCGATCACGCCGTCGACTTTCTTTCCTTCTTTAATGTCTTTCAGCATCCGGACGCTTTCGAATCCCCAGCCGAACAGTTTTTGTCCTAACAGCACCTGCACATAACCCTGGCGCACGTAATCGAGCTGTTCGGGAAGGGCGTCGATAGAAACGACGGTCATCTCGCCCGGTTTTTTTGCGCTGAACGGTCCGGGCGGCGGCGTGAAGAGCGCCCACGCTCCGGGAAGCACCCAGCCGGTCATTTCGGGATGCGCCTGCATCGCGGTCTCCATCATGCTCACGCCTTTGTTCACGTCGTCGTAACAATATTCGGTCGCCACAACTTTAATGTCGGGATAATCTTTGAGATACTCCAGAATTCCTTCTTTCCGTTCTTCGAGATTCGGCGCACCGGGCGTTCCCATAAGAACGCCGATACTGCCTTTCGTTCCCATCCGCTTCACGAGATATTCCGCCATCATTCTGCCGCTCGGTTTATTGGCGGTACCGTAATACGCGATCCGCTTGCTCTTCGGCGAATCGGAATCGAATGTCACGACCGGAATGCCGGCATCCATCGCCTTGTCGATCGATTCTTTCAGCGCATCGGCATCATTGACGGAAATTGCAATGCCGTCGACTTTCCGCTCGATAAGACTTTCGATAATCTGCGCCTGCTCGACGGCATCCGATTTTACCGGGGCGTACCGTTGTACTTCGATCTTTCCGCTGTCCAACTGATTTGCGGCAGCTTGCGCTCCTTGCCATGCGAGCTGAAACACCGGATTATCGAGAAGCTTTGGCACGAACGCAAAGACCCATTTTTTTTCCTGCTTTTTCGCGCATCCGGAAAGCAGGAGAACGACAACCATCAACAGTAACGAAAATTTTTTCATGTACAATTCCTCTTTGTTATTTTATTTTCTTGACCTTCTATCCAAAATCACGGCAAGAAGAATAACCAGACCGATTGCAACTTCCTGCCAGTACTCGGAAACATTCAGCAGAACGAGTCCGTTACGGAGAATCCCCATTAACAACGATCCGATGATCGTACCGAGGATTGTTCCGCGCCCGCCGGAAAGACTGACGCCGCCGATGACTGCAGCGGCAATAACGTCGAGTTCGTAACCCAGCCCCGCAGTCGATTGTCCGACACCGAACCGCGCCGTAAATAATATTCCGGCTATCCCCGCCGCCAAACCGCTCAGGAGATACACCGATAACTTTATCTTCCTGACATTCACGCCGCTGTACAGAGCCGCTTCTTCGTTGCCGCCAATCGCATAAATATATCTTCCCCACGTCGTGGCTTTCAGAAAATATCCTGCAACCACGGCGACGACAATCATGACGAGAATGGGAATGGGAATCGCGCCGAGTGTTCCCTGCCCCACCGCTAAAAATTCCGGCGGAAGGTTGCGGATCGTTTCCCCGCCGGTCAAACCGAAAGCAAGACCGCGGGCAATGCTCATCATACCGAGTGTTGCAATGAACGGCGGCAATTGAGCGCGGGTAATTAATAAACCGTTCAACGTACCGCAGAGAATTGCCGCACACAGCCCGATGAGAACAGCGACGGCAATACCCGACCCGTGATTCATAAGGACAGCAGTAATGACACCGGTAAGACCGAGCACCGAGCCGACAGACAAATCGATCCCTGCCGTGATGATGACCAGCGCTTGTCCGACAGCCATAATTGCAATGAACGATAGAGCGCGGATAACCTGAGAGATGTTCACCCAGTTTAAAAACGTCGACTCAAAAATTTTCTCGCCGCCAAACGACGATGTCAGGATCGTGAGAAGCAGGATTTCGATAATCAGCGCAAGCCAGATGCCGAGTCGTTTGGATTTCACACTTTTTACTTCAAGAAAATTTCGTATTGAGTTTTCAGCAGACCTATCTTACAAAAAAAGAAGGAAATCTCAAAGGCAAGCAAGGATTCGGAAAAAGCTCAAGAATTGCTGAATTCGGAGCTATTTTTTAAGATTCCGGAAAACCGGTTTGGGTGGAGTTTGTACAAAGGACGCCGTGCCGACCACCGGCAACGAAATTGATGAAGGATGTTGTGTATCAAAAAAAATCTTCACGCCTGCATGGGAAAATACCGGAAGGACGAACGGAAATGAACCGAGAATAGTACGGTTGGTTTTATCGATATTCGTCAGCACAACACGGATTCTGCTTCCGGCGGAAAAGCGATGTGCGTGAGGAATTCCCTTCACCGCGATCCATTTGGCTGAACCTTTTTTCCAGTGCCGGGCAGTAAAGTTGATACGATTAATAAAATATTCGTTACCGAGACTATCGACTTCAAAAATCTGTGCATGTAACGGAAATGTTTTGTTTTGGGAAGAAACAAAAAGTTTCATGCTCGGTTCGCCGATCCAATAAAAATCCGAAGCAAGAGCTGCCGAGGTAAATAAAATCCGCTGTTGAGGAAGCAATTTCTCAAAACGCGAACCCCGGAATCCTTCAATGTATGCCGTGTCAAAAGTATATTTCGGATTCAAATAGAGATTTTCAAGAGTAACCGGCTGATGATGCGATTTGCGTTTGATCTCCGTCAGGCTGGAATCCGGATTGAAAAATAATTCAAGAGAAGAAACGCCTTCGGGCGGAAACGACGAGACGGCGACATCGGTCCAATGAAATTTTCCCAATGAATCGACCGGCAGACTGCTGTAGGCAAATGTAACAGGAGGTTGGGATAATATCCCCGTTTCCCGGTGCATTAAAAATTTTCCAAACCATCGAAAAATGAGATCGGATTGAACGTAACTTTCTACCGAATCATCGTCGGAAAAATGACCCTGGGTTCCGATGTACAATATTTTCGGCGAAATCTGTTCATCAAACATTGCAATACCATTGCTCGGGGAAAAATAATGGTCCTGCCATTTGAGAAATGTTTCGATGGGAATATTCGATGACGTGATATCTGCCAAATCAAGGTCACGGTTTTGAGGAAACCTCGCCAGCAAAGAATCGTATTTATCCTTAACGACAAACGATAACAACGTATCCCGAAGTGACGTATACCGGACGCTCTTCGTTGCAAGAAGCAACAGCAGGGTTCGCCGGACCGAGCCGTTCGTCAACATATCGGATGCCCACTGCGGAACAATCACATCGGTGCAAACAGCTTTTACATCAAGACCATCGACTACTGCCCATAAGCCGTGCAGTCCGCCCTGCGAGCTACCGACAATTCCGATTGCACATGAATCGACATTCGGCATATGTTTCATATACTCTATGACGCTTCGAAGATCCAGCCGTTCTTGAGTCGACATAATTGTCGATGCTCCCGACGAAAGTCCGTGTCCGCGAACAGAATATGCGAGCGTGGCGTAGCCGTTTGCAGCATACACCGAGCAAGAAGGAATTCTTGTTACCTTATCGGTTCCGAAACCATGAATAAAAAGAAGAGCCGGAAAACCGTTCGGCGGAGGCGGCATATTCGGGAAAAAGCTTGTGGCATCAAGACTGTCGGTAGTGCCGAGATGAATAAAAAAATCACTACGCTGTTGAGCATGAAGCGGCAGGATACAGAACAACAAAAAAACGACAAAACTGTTACGGCATTTTGACGGCAAAATATATTCCATTGTTACAATATTCTTCTGTAATGAACGGAACGGTAATGGTATTCGATACCGGATTAACGACTGCACCGGCAACCGGTTTCCACGTCGTTCCATTATATAAAAAACATTGCAATGAACGTTCATCCTTGACGCCGGCTTGAACTTCCCGGTCCTTGGATGAAAGATCATGATACATCCACTCAAAGCTTGCGGAAAATTTCGCGGACGGAGGGAATGTTTCAATCTGTATCCACCGCCGGACGCATCGATTGCTGTCGGATCCGATATGTGGCGGCAGAACATCCGGATGGGCAATCACGCGAACGCTATCCAGTCCGTGCACATTGGTAAACCGCAGCATGGCGATCTGCCGTCCATCGACCCCCATAAAATAGTACGGTCTATTATCTTTCCTAACCGAAAGAGTAACGTCGTTGAACAATCCTTCCGGCGGATTGATGAAGGTTGTAAGGAGAAAATTTCTCCTTGCAGTGACAAAATATTTCAGCGCTTCTTTTGTCTCCAAAAAATCCCGCATCGTTCCACGTTTTTGAGGATCACGTTCGACTTCGGGTTGAATCATTGCAGCAAGACTATCGACGCGCCTATTCATCACTTCATCGGTAAAAATTGTTTGCATTGTCATCTCGACATGCCGGCGAAGTACTTCATGTATCGCAGGAGTTTTCCAGACTCGTTCTTTCAGAACGTTTCGCAATCCCATCAGCGGCGGAAATGTATAACCGAACCCGTCATTCAGCAAGGTTGTTTCCACCGGCAAAGCCGGATCGCCGCTGACGCCGAATGTCAGGTCGTAATCCCAGGGAACAATTACCCATTTACCGTGAGTAGCAGAGTCGTCTTTATAGAGATAATAATTCTTACTGTACGAATCGCCGTTCATCGTCAAAATATTTGCAGTAAACCAGGTGTAGACACTATTCATATCGAACAATCGATTCGTTACCTGTTCGAATAATGAATCCGGAGTCTTATTCAATGTGGAAATCAGTGACTGAAGATCATCAAAATCATCCCCGCCGGCATGTTTGGAATAATACATCTTCAATAATTTCTCCGGCGCTTCCGTCAGATCGCCGAGAGCATATTTGCTGTCAGCTTCATAGAGAGCAACGTGATCCTTTTTTTCATGCCGGGGAAGAAAATATTTGTCGACGTGATCGACAAGCAGATATAATCCCTGCAAATTGTTATTGACCAGGAGGCGAACATATGATGCGTGCGGAGCCAAGGCGTGAAGATCTTCGAACATCATCCAGCATAGTTTTTCCCGGAGAAACGATCTGTCGAGATACATGGCATTCAGATTAATTTCATGTGCGCCATGGAAGAGATGATCTTCAGGAAACCTAATTCGGAATGATCTTTTAGGCCATGAGCGATTCGATCGCCCTTTGAACCGCAACTCAGTTTTCTTCCAGTATTCTTCTCCCCATGAAAATGACGCCTTGAGATAATCGTTGCTGAATACATCGCGTGAATACAATTCCAACGAATCGTCATGAGAAATAGTAATGGAAATTTCCGGAATTTGTGAAAACAAACTGCAGGAAAGGAAAAGTACAAGAGTGACCAACCCGCCGAGCTTCTTCATCAACGATGTTGCGATTGTTTTTCCAGAATATTCTTTCCCAGAACCAGAGGAATCGTAATCCCCACGAGGTACGCTGCGGTCGGAGCGAGATCGACTTGTAATGTTGTATCTGCAACGACGGCATTCTTGGCAAAATTCGGACCCAAGGCAAGCAACATAATATGGCGGCACCCTTCGCACGTATCTCCGTGATCACGAAAACCGCCATGTTGGTCGTCGTGACGGCCGTGATCGTTCGTCACGAACAACGTTGTGGTATTCCGGTACAACGAATCGGACTGAATTTTATTCCAGAGCAAGCCGACAATACTGTCCGCCCGGTGAATCGCTCCGACGTATGCATTCCAATTATTTTCATGCCCGTACAGATCAACCTGCGGCAAATTCACAATCATCAATTGCGGATGATATTGATCGATCGTCTGTGAAACTTTTTCCCACGTTTCAATATCACTCGTATCGCCGAAAACGAACGATGCCCCGTAGGCAGCGCCGTATTGTTGGTCAGTACCATAGGTCAATACATTCAATTTCCTTTTACCGGAAACCACGAAACAGGATTGAGGGGGAAGAGCGGTCTGCTTGCGAAAATATTCGAAGATGGTCGGGCTGTGCGGCCGTTCGGTTCCGTCATTGACAATAAACTGCCATTCGCCCGTCAGCATGGCAGAATGCCCGGGACAGGTTGATGTTTTGCCTTCGTTGCGCATGTTGGTAAAGAAAGTTCCCTGCGCCCGGAGAGTATTCCACATTACCGGAATATATTTATCCTGCGCACCGAAGGTTTCGGAATACCGCGCTCCGTCGATAACGACAATAATAACATGACCGCTTCCGTAGACTGTCGTAACGATAAACACGGTGACAAACAGCATCAGAAAAAAATATTTCAGCATCATATGCATCTTCAATAATTTATATGTTCGGGGTTTCATGTTAATATGAAAATTTTTACATTGTATCCAAAATATCATTTCGTTAAAAAAAATGCCAGAACCAACGGTTACTGCAATACAGGCAATTCAGGCGATTCTTGCGCCGGCACTGGGTATATCTGCAGTCGGATTATTGCTGCTGGGATTAACAAACCGCTATTCCAACATCGTGAACCGCATCCGGTTAATCAACGATGAGAAGCGGCGGTATGCCCGGAGCCTCGGTGAAAAAGGGGACTTAAGTTATACCGATAACGCCCGTCTCATGAGCATCACAAAACAAACCGAGGAGCTTCTCATCCGATGCCGATTTGTCCGCAATGCCATCTTATCTCTGCAAAGTGCAATCGGATTATTCGTCCTCACCTCTGCGGCAATTGCCGTTAATCTTTTCGCGAGCACGGAGTTTCTCCGAATGCTGCCATTCATCATCTTTGTTACCGGGATGCTTGCCGTCTTCATCGGCATCCTCTTTTCCGGGGTAGAGATTCATCGCACATACCGTATTGTGCTCATTGAAGTGCGCGGAGAAGAATAACATCATCACGACAAAATCGTGAGCCGGCAGAGATTATTTTTCGTTGCGTTTCAGAACAAGAAGAGTCATATCGTCGTACTGGGGATAGTCGCCGGTATGAAGTTTCACCGCCGACAGAATATGTTCGATGATTTCTTGTGCATCTTGGCGGCGATTTTTTTTGATGACACCGATGAGCCGCTCTTCGCCGAATTGTTCCTGTTGCGCATTCATCGCTTCGGCAACACCGTCGGAATAAATCACCATGACGTCGCCAGCGTGCAGAGCGACCGATTCCTGTTCAAACGGATAATTTTCCATAATTCCCAAAACGATACCGCCGGTTTTCAGCCGATGAATTTTTTTATTGGATGAATACACGATCGGGTGATCGTGTCCCGCATTGGAAAAACTCAGTTGATGCCGGTCCGCATCAAGGATTCCGTAAAACAACGTGACAAATTTTTCCGAACTGGTGCTGTGGTAGAGAAGTTTATTGGAGCGGGACACACATTCTTTGGCGGTCACGTTCGTCATGGTTTGCGCACGCAACGTTGCCTGAACATTTGCCATCAATAAAGCCGCCGGCAGTCCCTTGCCGGAAACATCGCCGAGACAAATTGCCACCCGATGTTCATCAATCGGGATACAATCGTACGAGTCGCCACCCACCATTTGCGCTGGGATCGACTGGCCGGCAATATTGTAACCGGCAACCTGCGGAATTCTGTTCGGCAATAATTCCTGCTGAATTTTTGCCGCAAGCCGGACTTCTTCCCTCATACGAAGCAGAACTTTTTCTTCTTCATACAGCCGGGCATTCTCGATGGCGATTGCGGCATGCACCGACAGCGCTGCAATAAAACTTTCATCGTCCCGCGTAAATATTCCGTTCCGCTTGTTCAGCAGTTGAAACACACCGATGATTTTACCGTCTTTATTGTTCATCGGCATACACAGGATCGTATCGGTATGATATCCGGTTCTTTTATCGACCTCAGGATTAAACCGCGGGTCCAGATAGGCATCTGTGATATTCAATATGTCGCCGGTAGCAGCCACATATCCCGCTATCCCTTTACCCACGGGAAGACGGATGGTGACGACCTCCGAACCGGTGAATACTTTCGACCACAATTCTTGTTTCACATCGTCCAGAAGATAAACCGTTCCCCTGTCACCATTGACAATCTTCAATGCCGTCTCTAAAATAACATCGAGTAGTTTATCGAGATCGAGGGTTGAGTTCAGTACCTTGGATGCTTCGATGAGCCGTTCCAGCTTATTGAGTTCTGCAGCCGATCGTTGTGCATTCCGCTCAAGTTCGCTCACGAAGTGGTTGTTCAATGACCGGAGCCGAATACTGAGCACTTGCAGGAGACGTATCGCGAACGGATGACTTTCTTCCAACAGTTTTTCAAAATCACGTTTTTGCAATGAATAGGTGATACAATCGTCCATCGCGACAACCCGGGCGGATCGCGGGCGCCCATCGACCAGCTCCAGTTCTCCAAAAAAATCTCCGGGATGAAGAAGGGCAAGCAGTTTCTCTTCGCTGAACCGTCCTTTTTTCAGAATACGGACCCGCCCGTCGGCAATTAAAAACAACTCACTGCCGTTGCTTTCATCTTCAAGGATTATTTCATCCGAACGATAACGTCGTTCCTGCAGTTTCTGCTTCACCGCGTGAAACATTCTATCGTCGATGCTCTCGAAAAGAATATTATGCCGCAACCGGTCGATGATCGGCGTCGTCATCGGAAAGATATGCCCTTTCGCAAAATACAAATCCGGATGAGAAGGTATATTCGGCATTCATCGATCATAAAAAGCTTTGTCCGGCAACAATGCTGTATCCTTCCACCGTCATCTCGGCGCTTGTCGTCACCGGCTTTCCAGTCTCCTGTTCGAGTTGCATTTTCCATTGATAGATTTCGGAAAATGTATGTTTCACTTTTTCCGTCAACTCGTCAAACACGCCGCTGACTTCATAATCATCGGCATCCTGCTTGCTATTCCAAATGCTGATGGATATGAGTTTACCCGGTTCGGTCACATGCTCAATGATTGCCGCATAACGGCAACCTTTGACTGCCCGAAGGCGTGGAAGCATTTCCGTGTTATAAATTCGCCGGAATTCCTCGACCTTTCCTTCCCGAAGTTGCGGAGAAACGATACGCACATAGAGTCCGCCGGAATTGGTCGACGAGAGAATATCCTCCGGTTTCTGCGTCGACACGTTGTACGCTTTGACAACCGGCTCTTCCGGAACGAGCTCGTACTGCACTGTTAAATCCTGCGCAAGATGAATTTTCCATTCGGAAGAATCGGCAAGATACGGTTGAACGTCGTGGAGAAGTTTTGCAAAGACTCCGCTTCGTTCGTATTCTTCAGCATGTTGGGGAGAATCCCATAATGTCATAGAAATACATTCGTTGGCATGTGCAACTCCCTGAACAAGCCCGGCAAAAAGGCATCCGGGTCTCTGATGAAGAACGGGCACAATCTGCTGTTCATACAGCGGACGTAAGTTGTTTATTGCGTCCGGTTTGACGTTCAGATGAACAAAGCGCATATACATGATGTCATTCCTTTCCCATAGGTAAACTTTCTATTAGAATCAAATGAACGAAGATATTCTTCACGCGGGATTCCGTTTTACGACAATCATGGTGATATCGTCCGACTGCGGCCACGGCCCGGCATGCTGTTTCACTTCCGAAACCACGACATCAATAATTTCCGATGCAGAATGCGAACGATGGCGAAGTAACAGTTCGCACAGATGATCTTCTCCAAATTGCTCTTTGGAAGAATTCATCGCTTCCGGAACGCCGTCGGAATAGACAACAAGAACGTCTCCCGGTTCAAAATGAACAGAGTCCTCGGAAAACGGAAACTGGTCCATAATGCTGAGGACAATCCCGCCGGTTTTCAAACGAACCGGATCTTTCCCTTCGGAAAGGAGAAACGGCGGATCGTGTCCGGCATTGCAGAACCGCATCTCGTGTGATCCGTGATCCAGAATACCGTAAAACAGCGTCACAAATTTTTCACTGCTCGTGCTCTGATATAATAACGTGTTGGACCGCGCTATGCATTCCTTCGCGGATGTCATTCCCAGCGTTTGACCCCGCAACGTCGCCTGGAGATTTGCCATCAAGAGCGACGCCGGTAAACCTTTTCCGGAAACATCACCGAGTCCGATCGCAATCCGCCGGCCGTCGATCGGAATAAAATCAAAATAATCTCCGCCCACTACCTGCGCCGGAATACTTTTCCCCGCAATTTCATAACCCGGCACTTTCGGTGACTCCCGCGGAAGAAGCTCGAATTGAATTTTCGAAGCAAGCTTCACTTCTTCCTGCATGACGATCAACGATTTTTCCTGTTCGTAGAGACGGGCATTTTCAAGAATTTGTCCCGATTGTGCGGCTATAATAGAAAGCAGCCGTTTGTCGTCCTCCGTGAAACCGATTCCGTCTGTTTTATCGAAGACGGCCAAAATGCCGACCAGCCGGTTTTTGACGAGGAGCGGAACACAGAGCAGCGAACGAAAATCTCCATCCGCCCTCACACCGGCAAAACGGGGATCGGATTTCAAATCGTTGGCGAGAAGCGGTTTCTTGTTGATCAACATCCAGCCGAGAATATTCTGATTAAGATGAAACTGTTCCTGATCGGAGGTGGAGTTCTGCGCACGAATGAGTGTTTTCATTTCGGTCGGCGTTTGTTCATCCACGAGTGTGATCATTCCCTGCTGTCCGTGAATCGCCCGTACGGACCGTTTGACGACGCTTTCAATAACGCCGTCCAGGTTCATTGTCGAGCTGATCACACGGGCAAGCTCGTTCAGAATAGAAAGCTCGTCAACCGCTTTCCGTAAGCGTTGATTTTCTTCTTGTAGTTGTGTAAGTTGATCCATGAAGTTTGTTTATCAGAGGATATTTCGTTTATACAATCACCCGTTGAAACAGTATTAATGTATTGAATAGCACCGCAAAATACAAACTTTTTTCGGTTTGGTAAATCTTGAAAAATACCATAATTTGATATTGCTTAACCAGGATTTCACAAAATTGATGGAAATTAATGAATAACATTCTCGTGCCGATTATCGTTAAGGAATCACGTCGATGAAATTTTCCTCATTGATAATTCCCCGATGTAAGAACTTTTCGGGATATAAACCCTGTTTCTCGCATGCGAAGTGTTTAGAGCTTGGCTGTCAGCGCGATACGCCGGAACATCAGCTCGGAACAAAAATTCTTATTATCTCTCTCGACGCGTTGGGCAGCGTGCTGGCAAATACTTCCATCCTGCCTGCCATCAAACGGAAATTCCCCGTCAGCACGATTTATTGGATGACGATGGGAAATGCGGAGAAAATTTTATTCAACAATCCGTTCATCGATCGCGTGTTCGTCTGGAATGATGAACACCGGATGATCCTTCGTAACATCACATTCGATTATCTGATGAATGCCGATAAGACAGATTACGCATGTTCGTTTGCCAATGAAATCAAGGCGCATACGAAATTAGGATTTTTGTTGAATGAAGACGGGAAAATTATTCCCGCAAACGACGGAGCGGTTTATAATTATCGGATGGGCAACGACGACGAACTGAAATTCAGAACCAACCGGCGCGCCGGCATCGATATTCTTCATGAAACATTCGAGCTGGAATACCGGCGCGACGAATATATATTTTCCTTCACCGACGAAGAACGTCGTTTCATCGAAGAATACAAATCATCCATTCATTATGATCCGGCGAAAACGTATGTCGGATTTAATACCGGATGTTCGACTCTGTTTCCGAACAAAAAAATGACCATCGAACAACATGTTCGGTTGATAAACATGCTGGCGAACGACGGTCAAATACAATTAGTTCTCCTTGGAGGCAAGGAAGACACTGAACGAAATACAACGATCGTTGAATCGCTTCGTCCGGAAATCCGGAAAAAAATTATTTCAACGCCGACAACAGAAGGAATGAGAAAAGGGGCATGCTTCATCGACATTTGCGATACGGTCGTGACCGGCGACAGCTTCGGCATGCATCTCGCCATCGCACTAAAAAAATATGTCATCGCCTGGTTCGGTCTTTCGTGCTGGACGGAAATCGAACTGTATGATCGCGGCGAGAAACTTATTCCCAATGGACTCGAGTGTGCGCCATGCTGGAAAAAAATTTGTCCCTATCACCTCGAATGCATCGAGATGATCGATCTCGATAAGGTTGTTTCCCTCGTACAACAGTATTCAGCCCAACGGAATTCGCACAAAAACTTGGTTTCCAGGAAAAGATAAGCACTGCCGCAACTCTTCAAAGCAGCGATGACGTTCCGGTTACCGAAACGTCATCGCCGTAAGAAAATCTATGCCGCCGAAGGGGAATTCGGTTTCTTTCCGTACACCGCGGCAACTACAATCCCGAGAATAATATATTGGATGACGCCGTAAATGAACCATTGCAATGCCAACGAATACGGCATCGGGTACATTGCATACGATGCGTACGCCATCGGTGTTGCCATAAGCATGCCGACGTAAAATCCGAACCGCAGACCTTCGCCAATTCCTTTTCCTTCATAACCCTTTGAGAAAATGAGTGTGAAGAAAAACGATATGAAGGCATACACAACGTAATAAATCCACAGCTTGTCCATCATATCGGGACGCATCAGACTTTTCATCGGTTCCGCCTGATATGTTGCGGAAAGTATTACTGCATGAATGAGAAAATCCGTCACGGATAAGGCGACAAACACTGCCACAAAACCGATCCAAAATTTTTTACTCATACTTCATCCTTTCAAAGTAATTGGACAGTACGTGAGAATTACAAAATCGGCACTATGCTACGAAAGTAGAAGGTAAAAGTCAAGAACGGTTACGGTGTGAAATATTGCGCGGGGCGGCGATCATCCGCTAAGTTGTTGAAATCGTTGATCTTTTTGTTGGCGGCTGTTCTGAGATCTATTTCGACAACGCGAACTCCAATTTCGTTTTCTCCCGATCGTGTAAGAATTTCACCCCGCGGTGAAACGATTTCACTTTTTCCGATATAACTCAAATCATATCCGCCGCGATCTTCTCTGCCAATTCTGTTTGCTGTGGCAGCGAACACCTGATTCTCTAAACATCGTGTTATCATCGCATCGGGGCAATACGGCATGACAAGATTGGATGGATGCGCAATAAGCTGTGCGCCGTTCAGCATCAACGTGCGTGCGCTTTCCGGAAACATCCAATCGAAACAGACCATCATGCCGATCTTTCCGAACGGAAGCTCGAACACGGGAAACCCGAGATTGCCGGGTGCGAAAAATAATTTCTCCCTGGAATACAGATGAACTTTTCTGTACACACCGATCAACCCATCTGCACCGACAAGAGATGCAGAATTATATATGCCATCCGATTTTTCTGCAAAACCGTACACAACATAGCACGATCGTTTTTGAGCAAATTCGACAAACCGCTGATGTGTTTGTCCAAGTGTAGGTTCCGAAAAAGCGTGTACCTCTTTTTCATCAATAAAATTATATCCGGAAGTACAGAGTTCCGGAAGGACATAGATATCGGCTCGTTCGGATTCCATCAATGCAAGAGCATCGCGGACATTGGATGCCGGTTGGCCGAACTTCGGGTCTGTTTGAACAATTGCTATGCGCATAATCGTTTTCTGTTGATAACATACCATTTCCGGCGGGAAAATTCAAGAAAAAAGAGTTCTTGCTTTTTTCAAAAACCTTCAGTATATTGTTAGTGCAAATAACAGTACACCGTTTTTGCGCTTTTAAGATTGTGCTGATGTACCGTTAGTAACCTCTTTCAGGTGGGTGTCGCCAGCAATCAAAAATCGCTGCGAATGGTGCAAAACAAAAGCCATTCAATGCGATTTCGTGTTTTAAGAGCCAGATTGTCGGCGTACAAATGTACCGGTCGTTGACCGGGGTTTCATTCACTTAATAGAAAGGAATAGTTCCATGGAAAAAGGAACTGTCAAATGGTTCAACGGAGCTAAAGGTTATGGCTTCATTTCACGTAGCGGCGGCGAAGATGTATTCGTCCACTTTAAAGAAATCGTCGGCGACGGGTATAAGACCCTGAACGAAGGCGATGCCGTGGAGTTTGAAGTCGAGCGCGGTCCCAAAGGACTTCAAGCAGCCAAAGTATCCAAGATATAATCTTACCGATTATGCTTCAACGAACCCCGCCTCTGAGCGGGGTTTGTTGTTTTTAGCAAAACATTTCAGTTGGTTTTTTCAAGAAACTTCATAATATTCCCAACGAACAGTTCAGTATCATTCTCATCAATTACAAGGAGTTCTTCTATGGCAAAGAAAAAACTTCCCCCCGCAAAAAGTTCCAAAGAAAAACCTTCCAAGAAAAAACCTCCGAAAGAAAATAACTGGCTGGAAGCATTGATTCCTCTTTTCAAAAAATACCATGGAAAGAAACACCCGCTCAACTATAGCAATACGTATCAACTGGTACTCGCGGTAATTCTATCCGCACAGGATTCCGACAGGCACATTAACGCGTTGTCCCCGGCGTTCTTCAAAGAATTTCCTTCTCTCAAAGTACTGGCAAAAGCAACACCGGAAAGTTTATATCCGCTTATCGGATCGGTACGGAACTTTGCCAATAAAGCAACGTGGCTTATCTCGCTGGCACAAACTGTGAAAGACGATAAGAATATTCCGACAACACTGGAAGAACTGACAGCACTTTCCGGTATCGGAAGAAAATCTGCAAATGTCATCATCAGCGAAACAGGCGGCACGATGGAAGGCGTGATTGTCGATCTTCATGTTTTGCGTGTCGCACCGCGTTTGGGAATTGCACAAGGAACGAATCCGGTAAAAATAGAAAAGCAATTGATGGAAAAAGTTCCTCAGCAATACTGGAAAGATCTCGGAATGAGCTTAACGTTTTTAGGAAGAGAAATCTGCCGGCCGACAGATCCAAAATGCCCGGAATGCCCGGTCAATAACGCCTGCGAATACTATAAGAATCAGTAATATCTTCTTTAACAGACGACCGCTTCTAAAATACCGTGCACACCATTTCGCCCGCGACCGTCACGAACACGAACAATATAATTCCGACCAAGCCGATAACGATCAACGAGACCAGGCTGAGAAACGTACCGATGATGTTCAGCGTTTTACCTGTCCGGACCGTTCCGTATGACGTGCCGGGAATAAAACCCAAACGTATGTCGTTGAGATCCTGATTTGCCATAACCCATCCTGGAACACCGGTAAATGGACCAAAGATTATGATGGCAAGAATTCCCAGTGCAATGATGACCGGGCCGCGGTCACGTGCAGGAAATTTCATCTGTTGGGAAATGGAAGGTGCAACCGTCGATGCATTCTCGAGTGGAGTTCCGCATTTCTGACAAAACTTCACATCAGGCAGAAGCTGTTCGCCGCAATTTTTACAATACATGGAATATCTCCTTTTTTCCGTCTACAGGAAAACGAAACTCACAAAGAGTTTCACATTTCTGTTAAACGGAATAGTTGCCGGAAAGATTCATCCATTTTGAAGAAATTCCGTGTCATTTCGGCAATTCCATTTGAGAAACTCTCATCATCTTATAAAAAAGCCCCGTACAGAATCCGGACGGGGCTTCACTATCTTCTCTGTTTAAAAAAATCCCACTACTCGATAGAATTTTTCGATTGTTGCAGAAAGTTCATGACTGCTGTATGATTGTTCGTATCGATCCCCTGGTACTGCATTCTGGCTTTCAATGTTCCGGCAACGATCACAATCTTAAATTTGTAATTGGGAAACACATACGTACTTAACGTCGGCACCGTTGAAGTAGCATCAACACCATTGAAGAAGATGTGTAATCTTACTTTTCCAACCATTGTTTGAAAAACAAAATTATAATAGAAGGCATCACTGAAGCTGGGATAACTGTACGGTAGTGGAGCCCATTGAGCAGTATCAAACGGAGTAAAAAATACAAGCACCATTCCGGAATCCAGAATACCTGCCGTAATGGTTGAATCTGCTTTATCGGTATATCGTGTAAACCAGCTCGTATATCCTCCACCGCCCGTGTAGAATGAGTATGAAGAATTCCATAGCCACGCTGCATTGGCAACGGTAAATGTATCCACTTTCACGTTCGCATTTCCTTTGGCTCCCTGGGGACCGACCGGACCGGTATCTCCTTGTTTACACGATGACACAACAATGACGATGACAACAAAGATAAACAAACTGAGAAAGTTCTTGACTTCCCCCGTGAATAACCTCAACAGATGTTTCATGAATACTCCAATGAATGTTGGTTGATGATGATTTGTGTTTTAGCTTTCTTTATAAAAAATCCGCAAACTTCTTGAAACCGTTATTTCGGTAATCCTTTTTTCGCCACCGTTTCCATCACATCACAGAACCGATCAAGCTCGTTCAACGTCGTGTAGACATTCGGTGTGATGCGCAAACCTTTGAATTCGTCGTGAATGATCGGCGTAACGAATAGTTTATGCTTATCGAAGAGATACGTGCCGAGCGCGCCCGGGTCGACGTCGACAATCTCCACGTTCGCGATGCCGCACGATTGATGTTCATCGAACGATGTATGAAAACGGATGTTCGGCAGGTCTTTCAGCTTGTTCATCCAGTACCGTGAGAGATAGCGGAGACGGGCTTCTTTCCGCTTCGGTCCGATGCCGTTATGAAAGAGTATCGCTTCGCCGATGGCAAGTTTCGGTGCGGCAGAGTGCGTTCCGATCTCTTCGAACTTGCGGATATCTTTTGATTCTGTTTTATCCGCCGCCATGAGAGGCCAGAGCTTTTCGATTTTTTCACGTTTCACATATAGAAGCCCGGTACCCTTCGGCGCGTACATCCATTTATGAAGACTCGTTCCGAAATAATCACATCCGATATCCGGCTGTTTGAAATCGAAATGCGCAAATGAATGTGCGCCATCGACAATTACCTCGATTCCTTTTGAGCGAGCCAGATCGCAGACAGCTTTTACCGGCATAATCTGACCTGTGATATTGATGACATGTGCAATCAGTATGACACGCGTTTTCGGAGTGATATTCTGCGCAAATTGGTCTGTAATATCATCGAGATGAAGCGGTGCGATCGGTACTTTGATGAGTTTCAGCTTCAATCCTTCCCGGATTTCCCGCTGACGCAGGGTGGTCAGCATGCGCGGATAATCTTGCGTCGTCGTGAGGATTTCGTCGCCGGATTTCAAATCCATTCCTGTCAATAAAATCTCAAGTGATTCGGAAGCATTGCGTGTGATGGCGATTTCTTCGGAATCGCAGCCGAACACCCCAGCTAATTGTGTCCGGATCGTCTCACACTGTGGTTCCAGGATCTGCCACATGGTGTACGCCGTTAGATCTTCCTGTTCCCAGATATAGCGAACGAGCGCTTCGGTGACAATGCGCGGCGAAGGAGAAACGCCTCCGTTATTGAGATTAGTGATGCCGCGTGTGACGGAGAAAGCATTTTGAATTTCAAACCAGAAATTTTCATCGGTTGCGGCATCTTCCGGCGGAAGATATTCGACGCGTTTTGCCGCGGCTTGAACATTATTGAGAAGTGAAGCAACAGATGTTGTGGTCAGCGCTGCGAGACCGACTCCTTTGCCGACCATGGAAAGAAATGCACGACGATCGAGTTCTTTTTGCAGTTGCATAGAGATACCCTGTCTTGTTGTGAGAAAGGTTGAATGCGCCGTATAATAAAAAAAGGTTGGATAAAAACAAAAACACAAACCTTGCGAAGGTTTCCAAACCTTCGCAAGGTTTACGATGATAACTCAGCTTCCGCGCTGACCGCCGCGTCGCAAGGCGCCGCTTCCGCGTGTACTGACATCTCCACGAAATTGTCCGCCGCCGCTGGAACCACGTGCTTCCGATTTCATTGTATTATGAAACGGATCGTCCGGTTTGAGGATTTTCACGCGGAGAGTTTTTCCCTTCACTTCTTTTCCTCTCAGCGCATCAACCGATGCACGCGCTTCATGTTTCACCGGCATTTCGACGATGCCGTAACCTTCCGAAGCTCCCGTTTTCTTATCCTGTCCGACTTTTGCAGAATGGACGGTACCGAATTTTTCGAACATCGATTTCAAGTCCGCATCTGTAAACTCAGGCGGAATATTGACGATAAGTATTTGCATAGTTGCACCTGTCGTAAAAATTGAACATGGTTGCTGAATGGAAGTTAGTGAATTTTTGGGAGAGACACCAATATTAGTGACAGGTAAAACTTTTGGGCACGAAATTTTGCACCAAAACACAAAAGCCCGACTCTTTTTCAAGAATCGGGCTTTCGAAAAAAACTCCTGGCAACGACCTACTCTCCCATACAGTCGCCCATATAGTACCATCGGCCCTGCGGGGCTTATCTGCTCTGTTCGGAATGGGAAGAGGAGTGACACCCGCGGCATAGTCGCCAGAAAAAATTTATGAAGAATCTCCTCCGGTTAAAACCGGAGGCCATACAATCCTTTGAATGTTCAATTCTATTGATGCATACCAGCCAAAGGCGGGCGACATCATAGTGAATCAATAAAAATTAATGGTTAAGTCTCACGACCGATTAGTACCACTCGACTCATACCTTACGGTATTTACATCTGTGGCCTATCAACGTAGTAATCTCCTACGGGTCTTTAGAGGTCTTGCGACCTGTGACATCTTATCTTGGGCCGGGTTTCGCACTTAGATGCTTTCAGCGCTTATCCCTTCCGGACATGGCTACCCAGCGTTTGCCACTGGCGTGACAGCTGGTACACCGTCGGTCCGGTCACTCTGGTCCTCTCGTACTAGGAGCGACTTCCCTCAAATGTCCTGCGCCCGCATAGGATAGGGACCGAACTGTCTCACGACGTTCTGAACCCAGCTCACGTACCGCTTTA
>Ga0265322_10000138_pt1 | contig 34101 bp, 40 predicted proteins | sample 41222metaG_FD_193584 | JGI IMG/M metagenome (GOLD analysis project Ga0265322, IMG submission 193584) | Rhizosphere microbial communities from Carex aquatilis grown in University of Washington, Seatle, WA, United States - 4-12-22 metaG | ecosystem: Host-associated > Plants > Roots > Rhizosphere...
GGTGCTGTCTTTGGTGATGAAGGCTCAAATGCACTTGTATCAATCTTTTCCTCAGTATCAATACCAGCATTCTGACTTTCAATCTTATTTTCATTCCAGATATTATTTGTTGCTATCTTAACATGTGCCATATCATTTGCATCCATTATATCATTCCAGAATTTCTCAATAACTATTTGTCGTGGATGTATATATTTGTTATAGAAAATTTCTTCTGCATTAGGTGCATCACTGGTATTACCTAATTTACCTGCAACCTGCAAACCCATCATAGAAGCATTTGGAATTCTATGACCTGTTATGATTTTCTGAGTTACACTATCATTAATGATTTTGTATTTAGCAGCCATGCCATTAGCAGTTGTATTGATTGGCTCTACTTTTGGTGCTTCTTCAAAACTATCAGCGAACAAAATAACAGGTTTTCCTGCTTTTCTTGCACCTGCATATGATTTTAATATACGTTTTGCCGTCTTCTGACATTCTGGGTCACTACTATCTCCAAGAATTGTAATAACCATACCAGTATCCATACCATTAGTCAATGAAGATGTAGCATATTGGTCACTGAGTATATCAGTTTCAATAGCTGGTACACATGCAATGTAATCTGGTAATGGATACCAATTAGCATTTGGCTGATAATTTTTATATACATAGATTTGTGTATTACCTGTTGCCAAAAAATTCTGCAGTATTTGTAAGTTTGGGTCGTTGTTATTATTCAAATATCTTGTAAGTATATCATCATACTGCTCTTTCTTCATTTTTGCTGTTTCTGGTGACCAGTTATCAATATATTGAAGTCTCCAAGGTCTGTAAAGCGTCCAGTCAAATGCAAAATAATGACCATAAGATAAACCTTCTCCGTCAGGTGTTTGAACTCTTACCTTGTGGAAGTCCATATGAATTATTTGGTCGATTTTCTTCCAGTCTTTTCTATATACTACTTGTGCACTAAAGCCATTAAATAAAGTATAATCTAAACAGATTCTCTTATTTATTTCCTGACAGTCCATATTAAATTGATTCTTCATAGTAAGAAAAGCAAGAGTCTTATTACCTTTAGTACTTCCTGTATCACTTTCGTCTTCCAAAACTAATCCACCAGCAGCTAATGCATCTGCTTTCATATCAACAATAGCATGATGAAGTGCACTATTATTATACATTTCAATTATCTTCTGTGGATATTCTGGATTGATATTGTCCCCATTGTCTCTCCAAGGAATGTAACGTCTACCAAACTGCACACTAATTCGAGGCACAATACGACTGCCATCTGCGAAAGTTGCTGCTTCAAATTTTAATTCATTATCGTTTTGCTCTAATGAACCAAATTTTATTTTTTTCTTGTCTTCCATGATATGTAATTATGTTATAAATAGTAAGTTATTGCTTATTTTCTGAATTGTCTTGTTTATCACCATCATTAATTTTTCCAACCTGCCATGCTCGAATACCTAAAAGTATTGCAACAAATGATAATGTGGTGTAAAAGAATTCAATTTTTGTTGTCCAAATTGCCAAGTAAATTGCAAGTGCAGAGAATATATATGAAAGTAATTTCTTACTATCATAAGGACTATTGACCAGTAAAAATGATAATAAGAATGTCTTTATTTTCTGTATCCAATTCATATTATTTATATTTTAACTATTCGATTATTGAGTTTTAATACTTTATGATTAAGTTTTAAAACATTTGATACTATAAATGATTCCATAAACATGCTACCCGAACCATTACTATATGATATATTGGTAGAATTTACAAGACTCAAATCATTAGTATTGAATTTAGATATTCTTTGTTGACTACCACTTAAATTATTTACGTAAATATATGTGCTTCCAGTAATATCAGTACTACTATTGAAATTATTAACATTATAAAGACTATCTGTAATAATTGCATCATATGAACCACTTAAACCAATAGCAGAACTTTGAGTAACATAAGCAAGATTTAAATCATATTTATATAATATGCCACGTGGTTGCGATATATATTCATTATATGTCGTGAAATAAATATATTTACCATCAGTTGTAATATAATATGCATTAAAACCAGTCGGTAAACCCAAACTATTTATTGCGGTATTAAAATCTGTTTTATTAAATTTAGTAATACTCACAGTAGTATCGCCATCATCTCTTGCAACAAATATATTATTTGCAACACTTATAATTTTTTGCCATTGAGTATAATTTGACCAAGCATTGGAATATGTTACAACAGATAAATCACTTTTATTTAATTTACCAATATATTTATCTGTTGTAAAATAAAGATAATTATCGTCAATACAAATACCTTTAAAACCATCATGTAAATGAATTGTACTATCACCAGTATATGTTGCTGCAATACTAAAATCACTTATATTATATTTATAAATTATATATGAACCATTAACTGTTGTATATATATAGTTTTTATCTACAGTAACACTATCATTATATTTGATACTTATATTATGACTTGCAAGTAAATTTAATGTCTGCTTATCTAATTCATAAATTTTACTATTTGCAGGAGTACTATAGTTATAATATGCAGCATATAGTTTATTACCTGCTTCAAAAATTGCTTGTGGTAGCATTGAAGTCATTCCAGTTATATTTGAAGTTGCTTCAATACTCATAGTAATAGGATTAATTTTCTGTATTTGAGTATTAAGACCAGCAAAATTATTTTGACCTGCTATATATAAATAATTATAGTACATATTATTTCTTTGTATTATCAATCATCGTCTTATTATCTTTTTTAAAACCTTCTTGGTTAACGAGCATAATGAGTTGATTACGAATCATTGCACTGTCTTGTAATTGTACATTATTAAATTGCTTTGCACGAATGTCTTCAGATATTTTTAACGCACCACCACAAATTGTTACAACTGCTACCATAATACCAAGTATAGTCATTATCAATTGTCTTTTACTTATACCAATCTTTTTTTCTGTTTGTAATGCTTGAATTGCTGGTAAGTGAGGACATGCTGTTACACGATTATTCATATAATCATCAATTTGAGTATATTTAATATCTCTTGTGGACTTCATTTCATCAATATCCTGTTGGTGTTTTAATACACTGCCATTGATTTTATCCAAGCGTTGATGTACACCATCAATTTTAGATTCAATGATAGTATTCTGTGCGCCTACAGTGGCAGACAAACCTTTCATGTTATCCATGATGATTTCTCTTATTTCATTTCTGTCTTCTGTTGATAATGCCATTTAATTAATATGTTAAGTTAATGTGATATAATCTATTAAAGCATATGTTCCTTTTGCCTGACTTGGTATTCTAATTACCAGTGTTGCAGTACCATTCATTTCCCAATCTGCTGCAAGTATTGATTTGGTTATATGTGTCCAACTACCAGAGGTTATTGCTTGTGTTTGCCAAGCATATAAGTATTGTCCACCATTAAATATATTCCAATTTAATGTATAACTTCCACTACCTTTAGCATAGAATGATAGTGTATATCCACTACTGGCATTAATAACAAAATCAACATTATTAAAATCACAAGTAGCAGTGTTAGTACAAACAACATGTTTTACTGAATAATTTCCAGTTTTTCCACTATAGTGATTTGTACTCAATTGTGTAAATCCATATTGATTAAATTTTGTATTACCAGTAGATTCATAAATCATGTATGAATTACAGTTTACATTAATTACATTAGGTATTAATGTTTGTGGTGTACATGATGTTATATTATTATAACCTATATTTTCACCAATCGTATTATAAATAGCAAATCCTGATGTACATGCACCACCAAGAGTAACACCAGTACAATTATACATTTTACCATAATATGCTGAAATAAAATTTCCTGTAGAATTTTTATTTAAATTAAATTTTGTATTAGCAAATACAGGTGCAGGATATCCTTGACTTATACCATTTAAAATTGAACACATACCTTGATTATTTGTAACACCAAGATAATTTATTGTACAGCCACTTAATAAACCAAGTTGATTAATAGGTCCATACGAATCAATAGTTGAATTATATAAATTATTTGCAACTAAAGATGTATTTTGATTTGCAAATATGCTATATGTACCACCTTGATAAAAATAGCAATTAGTAAAACTTGAATTTCTTGTACCATTTTGTCCACCATATAGTGGTGCAACATTAGATTTTCTCATTAATCTACAATTACTCATTGTAATGATTACATCACCTAAAAATCCAATATAATTTGTTGTGGAAGCAAGATTATATGCTTTAAAATTATCAACATAAGTATTATTATTACAAGTATTTATTAAATAATTATTAGCTGTACAATTTTGAATAAATAAATTTTGATATACATTTAATGAATTACTGGCATTATTTAAATTACCACCATGATTAATCCATGAACCATTTTTTAATGATAAACTTGCATTTGCAAATACATAAGTATATCCTATTCCAATAAAATAACTAAATTCCCAATTTGCAAATGCACCAGTACAAAATCCAACACCAGTATTATTTACAACAGTAAAAGTATTTTGAGTTGTATATGTACTATCCCAACCACCACTTATTTTACTTCTAACAATACTAAGTCCACTTCCACTTGTATAACCTGCTTTATTTAATGATTGAGTTGCAACAGTTGGAACACTTGATAAAACTGATGTTGGTACTGTCTCATTAGATGTTTCATTATAATATAATCCATTAGCATCAGCAAAACTTAATGTTATTGTAGTATTTCCACCAGCATATGCAATACTCGCTACTTTATATATTTCAGGTGCATTATTACTAAATGTTGTTTTACAAATATAACTACCTGCAGGTGCAAGTGCAGTATAATCTCCACCTGTACGCACAACAGTTGTTGTTTTATCAACCCATGTCCAACTACCTATATCAGTAAATAATGAATCAATACCTCTTACACGAATTTCATCAGCAGAACTTGTAACTAAAGCTGTTGCAGCATTTATAGTTAGTTTAGGTGTTGCTGCTGTTAATCCATCATTTGAATCACTTCCAGTATATAAATTTAAGTATTTAATTGCCATTATTATTAATTATTAATTGGTTGTATACTGATTTTAAAATCAATATAATTATTATTAATAGTATTATAGACTCCAACTCCAACATAAAAATCATTATATGTGTTAGGTGGATTTGGTGTTATACCTGAACTAAATACCAAGTTACTACCCAAATAAATCTTCTGTATTTGAATCGCACCTAATCTAATTTTATTAATCAGAGAACTTCCAAAATAAGTACTTGCTGCCATTATGTACAGAAATATAAAGTATTGGCATCCCAACTACCAAGTGCAGTATAGGCTGCCTGTGTGCCAGTCCAAAATTGCTTTGCAGCAATTGTACCTGTTGTTATTTTTATATCGGTTGCAGTAGTTGTTACAGTTGTACCACCACTGGCAACAAATCCTTTTAATTGAATCTTATTTGCACTTACACTCGTGTAAATACTATTACTACCTAAGTTTGTTGCACCAGTTATTGCTAAAGACTTACTTGCAAATGTTGCTGGTGCAGTTGTGCCAGTGTAAGTAGATAAAAATGATTTACTTGCAAAAGCATTTGGTGCAGTTGTACCTGTATAGGTACTATAAATTGTAGTCAATAATCTGTTGCCAATACTTGTACTTGTAGCACCTGTGTAATTATTAATCTGTGTCTTGTTGTAATAAGTACTTGGTGCTGTAGTGCCAGTGTAAGTACTGAAAACAGTAGTCAATAATCTGTTGCCAATACTTGTACTTGTAGCACCTGTGTAATTATTAATTTGAGTTTTGTTATAATAATTACTCAAATCTGTTGCAGGTGTATATATGCGATAATTACTACCAACTAATGTAACTGTTGTTGCACCACTACCTACCCAAGTAGGTTTTCCACTAAGTGTTGACCATGTAACTGTTGTACCAGTTGAAGGAATATAACCTACTATTGTACTACCACTACGTTTGAATGTTTGTCCGTCACTAACATGTGCAAATATATCAACAGGTGCTTCATTATACCATGCACTACCACTATATTGAAGAATATCATCAGTACTTGGACTAATAATATGTGTATCAGTTAAACCACTTAAAGCAACAGCACCTGTACCACCAGTTGAACTATAAATCGTAACATTAGTTCCACTTGTTTTTATTTTAGTACCACCACTTGGAATAAATGTATAACTTAATCCACTTGGACTATATATAGTAACATTATTTCCAACTTCTTTAATACTTGTACTTCCACTTGGAATAAATGTATATGTTTTACCACTTGAAGAATAAATTGTAACACTATTTCCTGTTGAAATACTTATTTTCGTATTACCACTTGCAATAAATGTATTTGGTGTATAACCAATAATTGCTGTACCACTTCTACGCAATAATTGTAAATCATTTACCATTGCAAATATATCAACAGGTGCTTCATTAACCCAAGTATTTCCTGAGTATTGTAGTATGTCGTCTACTTGTGGATTAATTATATGTGTATCAGTTAATCCTGATAATGCATTAATAGTTGTACCAGTTATAGATTTGTAACGTAGGTCGGCATAATCTCTATTAATTAATGTTGTACCTGTGAATCCACTATAAGGATAATTATCACTATAGTTTGCAATACCAGTTATATTAATATTTCCATTATTTTCTAATGCAATTGAAGTACTCTTTGTACTATCAACAGTATTACTTGCACTTATTTCAAATACACCACTATATGCTTGTACTGCTGAAACTCCATTTGAATTACTATAAGCGAAATTAATTCCTGAAATATCAAATACTTCTTGAACTGATTGTGTACCACCAGTTGAAATAACTGAATAAGTAATGTTAGTTGGATTTTGTGATAAACTTGAAGTAGTATTTCCGTCAGTTATTTGATTACCTATATTATTGTATGTATAATTAGCTTGTGCTGCTTCTGTACTACCAGTTGAATTAGCATAGTACATTATTGAATTATTGCTTTGAATAATCGTTGTTTTATAATTTCCGTCAGTAACACTTGTAGATAGATTTTGATTCTGAGTATCACCTGTAATTATAACAATAGTTCCATTTAGATTCTGCGTTATAGGCACAAAATTTCCAGTACTATCACCTAATTTTTTCCATGCAGTAGTTTGAGTATAATTATCAACATCAATTAATTGATATAAACCATTTAATGTAGGTGTACTGTCAGTAGCAATACTAACAATTGCACCATTATATAACCAGATATTATTATTAACGTCTTGCCAAGTTGCTGCTTGTGTTAAGTCAGCATAAGTACCAACGACCTGTCTTGCGTCTAATGGTTGCTTTGCCTGTACTTCAAATGTTGCAGCGAAATTGAATGTGCCTTTATTTCTCATTAGAATAATAATTTAATTTGTACAGAACTTCTGTCAACACCATTGTAAGTATATTTCGTGTAATTTATTGTATTGCCTTGAATAACTTCAGTAATACTACTTGTTGTCCAATATGTTTTTGACGTTGCCTGACTTCCACCTTGATATTCCCATGCATTACTTACTGTATTGTAAGTCTGAATTCCTTGTAATGGTCTTGCAGTTGTCCATGCATTAGGTAAAGCAAAACTTTGTTTATTTCCACCTGTCTCGGCAACTACTGAATAAACCAAAGAGTTACCATTAATCATACTTGCTAATGCCTGTTGTGTAAGAGTATTGATAGTTATTGTTGTTGCATAGATAGGATAAACACCTTCTGTGCTTGCAGTCTGAACACCTGTTGTACCAGCAGCAAGTGGTGAGTTATAATTATTACCTTTACTATCTTTTGGTTGTTGTCCTTGGTCATAACTTACAGAACTTGTCCAAGATTGATTACCTTGAATGATTGTATAACTATTTATTAATTGATTATCACTTAATGCAGTTGAACTAATTGTACTTGGAAGTCCAGTACCAGTATAATGATATGTATTAGGCAAACCACTTCGATAACCATTAGTGCCATAAGCAGGACTAATTGAGCCTCTGTTGAAAATTGCTGTTGTATTGAATGATAAACTTGTACCAATTAAATAATATGGTGTAAGTATTGTAAATAAACTATTACTTGGATTAACAAAAGTTGGATATAATACTGGCACAAGTAATTCTTCAAATAGTTTTGAGAATGTTTTTCCTGTTAGCGGGTCACCAACTTGTATTCCACCAACCTGAATTGCTGCAGGACTTTGACCAACATAGATTGTACCACCACTTGTACTTGCAGACAATGCTTGTATTTCTTGCTGCATATTATTTATTGTGGTATTGGTAGTACCTGTGTAAGCACTGAATACTGGAATTGTTACATAGTTGCTTAAATCAGTTGGTGGTGTATAAACAATAAATGTGTTTCCTGAAGGATTTGTAACTATTGTCGAACCACTACCATAAATATGAATTGAAGTTTGTCCTGTACTACCACTATGACTTGTTGTCTGTATTTGTATTTCAGGAGTGAATGCACTATAACCAACTTGATTCCATGCTCTAATTTTATAATAATAATCAGTACTATAAGATAAGAATTTATCAATATAAATATATGATTGTAAGTTACCCAACGAAATGTACGTACCACCAGTATCTATTTTGCGCCATAATTCAAAACCTTGTGCATTGGGAATTCCCATTGACCATGTTAGTTGCGTACTTATTCCGTCAGATAATAAAATGCCATTGAATTGTTGTGGTACATCTGGTATAACTGTACTACCAGTGCTTCCATAGATAAAAGGAGTACTACCACTGGACATAAAGATAATTGGTTGTTGTTGCTGACCAGCATAAACAGTAAGATATTCTTCTGTTATTTGTACTGTACTTGCAGTTACATCATAAATTTGTAATTCATATTGTCCTGATTCGAAACTCAATGTTTGTCCTGAAGTAATTATGAATTTCTGATATACATTAGGTGTAATAGATTGGTCAGTCAATGTTAATTGAACAACATTCGAAGTCTGGATATGTTTACAAGTAAATAAATAATCACCACTATATGTATTTACTGGTGTTGAATTTAATTTGAAAAATAATTCGTTGTTTATTCCTCTGGTAATGTACTTCATGTTTCGAAAGTTTTAAACCAGTTTTCGACATTTTTCAAGCATGTAGAAACTGGTTTTACATAAATAGGAAATTGATTGGATTATTCAAAACAATATAAAAGAAAAAGCAGGTGACGATTGCCACCTGCAGAAAAATTAAAAGAAGGATAAAATAAGAATAAAACCATAAAATAGTCACATGGCAGTGGCTATGTCTTAAATATTCGATAAAGCACTTCCTGCACGAATTGCTGTGAGTGCTGCTTGTGTGATAGTAAACGGTCCGTCATTCTCCTTGCAACCAATTGTGATTGTCAAGTTATTGCTGTCTGCAAACTGTGCGCCAGTGCTGCCAACACCAGTACGAACTTCTGCACCACCTTGATTAACACTATATGGAAGTCCAATTATATATAAATTACCAGTGTTTGTTTCACCAGTAATTGTCATAGGACTTGCATTGTCATTAATAACAACGACCATTTCTGATTTAGCCATTACAGCCAATTCATTTCTTTTTGAAATTTGATTTCTTTTGAAAATCATTTTCAAAACATTGTCAGTTTCACTTGTACCATTGGTAAGGTTATTAGTCTTAGTTGATACAAAGTCACTTCCTGCTTCCTTTCCAAGAATATAACGTTTCCAAACACCTGCTGGACTACTGATAGTTGCAACACCAGTTGTGTAATTAATAGTATTACCTGTTACATTACTCAATTCTGTTATCCAAACTTCATATAAACCACCAGCGTCTTTAACGGTTTCTCTTGGAATTCCTGTAAATACTGTTGTACTCATTGCTGTATATTATATTGTTTTTTTAAATTTATTTTTAATCAAGAAGTCAGGATAATTGTTTAATTATCCAAACTTCTTGAGAAATATGTTGATTAAAGAGCAGCAACTACTTCAGCAATACGAGCGATTTGAGGTCCGATTTTATATGCACCAAACAATCTCCAACACTGTTGCTCATTAAGATATTCAAATGACAGTGTGTCATCCTCTGAAACTAAATCTGTACCTAAGCACAAATTGAATTCACGAGTCATCACAAGTGCATTACTACCTACCAAACCATTGGTAGAAAGAACTTCTACGTTTGTACCCGGTACCATAAATTTCTGTACTGGACGAGCATTTAACTCAAGAGTAAGAGTATTTACAGGACTTGACAAGCCATAAACTGCTCTGAAATAAATTTCAAAGTTAGTTGGACTCATGTATAAATATGCACCGTCAAGAATCCAAACTGGAAATTTAGCCAATGCTACTTTTACAAAGTTTTCAACAAGACTGATTGCTGTAGTCTGAGTGAATGCTGTTGCACTACCACCTGATACATAATCACCAGCATTTTTCAAAAGCTGGATATAACCATTAACTTGGTTATTTGTACCACCACTTACATTACCTTGCCATACAAGTAAGTCATTTGCATGACCAACTGCTTGAGCCTTAAGGTTTACCAATACGTCAGCGTAAGGAAGAGGATTACTTGGGTCAGAACCAGCACGCATTTGCATTTGTGCAATTTTTGATTCAAGTACTGATTTTACATATCTTTCTTTGATTGCTAATTCAACAACCTTAATTGATATGTCTTTAATTGTTGAACCACCAGAATACTGAAGAGCACCTGCATCACCAAGTGTTTTCTGAATTACTGTTCCACCACTTACTGAGAAGTCTGCGAACAATTCGTTACTTTTGATTCCTGTCTCAACACGAATACCATCCATTGAGAATGATTGTGCTTGAAGGATTAAATCTTTAATGAGGACTATACCATTCGACTTTGCGTAGTCGCTCATACCTGCTAAATTATAAGCCATTTTTTTAAGTATTAATTAATTTGTTTATTTTTATTTTTGTTTGGCATAGTGCCTATTATTCTTGTGATTGTATTTTACTTGCGATTTGTTGTTTCAGTACATCAGTCCTACTCATTTTAGTTTCTTTTTCAGCACCTTTATCTTTACTTGGAACAATACCATGCATGTGTGCTTCAACTAATTTTTCGTATTTCTCTTTTTCCTGTGCTAAACGAGTTTCAGTTGCCTGAATAAGTTTATTAACTTCAGTTTCTAATTCTTGCTCTTTTGCCATAAGCAAGTTTTCATAAGTATTAGTACTTAATGTACCATAAGATATTGTACCATCTTCTCCAACACTTATATTTATACAATAATCGCCTTTTTTCTTTAAATCAATTCCTGCTTTATTAAGTGCAGCCATAAGTTGGTCGGATTTATTTGTTGCCATAGCAAGTAATTCATCTGCATCTTGTACACTCATATTCATTGCTTTGATTTTACCACATATTTTCTTTGCACTTTCAGCACCATACTTTTTAGTATTATCTGCTATGCATTGCTCCCAAGGATATGCTTTCAAATCTAATGTAGGAATAACTACTTTTGCCATTTCTGTGGTTTTTGTATCACCACTATGCTCATCAATGTCTTCTTGTGGAGTATCAGTTTCACTAACTAATTTTCCATCTTTTACTGTGATTGTTTTTCCAGCGACTGTTTCATAGTCACCATCTTCTGCAGGTGCTTCTTTGCCACCATCTTTAGTTTCCATTACTGGTGCTCCAATTGCTGAGTAAGATACACTTACATTTTTTGGAACATATTCTGTAACGATTACTGAAGGTAATGTACCACCAGAAGTTGGTTGCAGTGTTTGTCCTGATGTTTCACCAGAAGTTGCATCTTCTTTTTTTGGAACTTTTGCAAGTTGCAAATCTACATTGAGTTTCAATAATGTAGCATTAATTTTATCAACTAAACTCATTTTTTTAAGTATTAAGTTTGTGAATTAATTCACCTGTAAAACTATAAATAGCAGTACTGGTAAAAAATTCTAATTTATTTTTATTTTTTGTTATTTTTAATTGCTGGTAAATCTATTGCTTGTATCGCAGTAGGTTTACTTTTATCATTTTTCATTGCATTTAATTTTGATTTAACTGCTTTTAGATTTGCATCTGCTTGTGCTTGGTCATGGTCACGTTGTTTCTTACTTGCTTCTGCTTGAGCAACTATTTGTTTCTTTTTTGAATTAGTATTTAATGTCCTTTGTAATTGTGCACTACCTGTACTTTTCTGACCATTTAATGCCTGATATGAATTACTGTTAATAAAATTATCTGGCGCACCCATATTTAATGTTTGTGCTTTAATTCTATCAACTAATGACAATTGAACACTTTCTTTTTTATCACGCATTGCTTTCCATTTCTTTACAGCCAATTCTCTTTCTTCTGGTGTATTCCAAGTTATCATTGCTTTCATTAAATCATTGTCAGTTACAATTACACCATCATTCCTACGTGTCTTTGCATATCTGACACCTGATGTTACCGTTGTTGGAATATTTTGATTGTCTTCACTTGTGGTTACAGACTTATTAACACCCATATTTAATGTAGTGCCAGTCTGTCCTGTTGTATCAGTTGTTGCAGTAGCACCAGAAGTACTTCCTGTGGTTGGTGTTGCTCCTATGGTTGCTCCTGTGGTTGCAGTCATACCAGAAGTTGTAACTGTACCACCAGTTGCAGGTGCTTCTTTATGTGTTGTTGTTTTACCTGATAATCCACTTGATGTGAATTTTTCTTTATTTTGACCATACTTAGTAATATAGTCCTGATAGATACTTTGTCTTAATGCATCATTTGCTTGACCACCTGCTTGATTTCTGAATTGTACTTCTGCACCATTGGCAATTTCATGAGCACCATCAACATCATTGGAATATGTGAACTTATAATCTTTAATTAATGTCCTTTCAGTCATTTCATGTAAGACAATTGCTGCTTCATCATCTGGTTTTAAAATAAATAAATCATCAACCCAGATTTCATTCTCTGGAATAAATTTAGCATATTTCTGTTGGTCAGGTGCTAAATTAATATCTACATAATGATTACCACCATCAACCCATTCATCAAAACCATTATCACGAACAGCATCACCATTAACACTATTAACAATCACATCTTCTTGTCCGTCATTCCAATTATATAGGAATGTCTTATCAATTTGATGTGTACTATTGTCTTCTTGAATGACTGGTGGTAATTCTGCAAGTGCAAGACCTACAATAATTCCAACAATTTCATCTTCATTATATTCTTTTTTTAAGTCAAGTCCAGTACCAATAATATTTTTTGCCAGATAACCTTGTATGCTGAACCCGTTGAACTCACCTTCTTTAATCTTCTGCCATATTTCAGGATTGTTAACATGTTGTGTCATGAATAAAGTGCCTATTGGACAATCTTCTTTAGTGAATCCCATTGCATAACATTTATCTATCTCATTTTCCACATACCACATTTCAACTAAGTCCATATCTTCTGACTGTAAATCGTCTTTATGCTCTAAGTTGATTGAATTATTTGCATGTTTTAAAAAATCTTGTCCTAATTTCCTAATTGTATCTTTAGTAAAGAACACATAACCCGCCTCTTCGCCACCAAAATAATCTTTTCCTCTATAATATTGACGGTTTGGAACAAGAACAGGTCCTGTTATAAGCATTTTGTCACTATCAACACTGAACTTTAATTCCTGCTCTTTTGCGAACTTTAAAAAGTTAACTTCAATTGCAGGACGTTTAACCAAACTGATTTTACTAATTCCTTTTTCTTCTTCGAAAATTATTTCAGCAAGTATAGCCATTTTGTATTTTTATATAAATAGGATAATTCTTTAATTATTTTAGACCACAGAAAATCTCGCCTCTCTAACAGCCACATTATTTTGGTGTAAGGTAATTTGATGCTCTGTAACTTGAACTGGTATTGCTTTAACTGCATGTGCTGCTATTTCTGCAATACGCTCTTCACTTATACTTCCACCACCACTTGCACCACCATTTGGATTAGCATTCATATTCATAACTGCTTGAGCAATTTGTGGATTTTGCATTGCTTGATTATTAACAACATATTCACCACTATTTGCCATTACAGGAACATTATCACCAGTATATTGATTACCGCCAATATATCCACCAGCAGCTAATTTTTGTTTAGCAGGTGGTTGAACACCTGCAATTTGTGCAATATTTTTAAGTCCAAGTACAACTGCTGCAGCAGCAGCGATTGGTGCTAAGATAGGACCCACAATCGGTATTGCAATCATACTTGAATATGCACCTTCTGCACTTTCATATGTTTTAATTGTAGTGCTTGCTATACTTGCAGCCTTACCTGCTATTGTACCTTTACCCAGAGCATCTGATACTGCGTCAAGTGTATCACTTGCACCTTTCAATACCATTTTAGTTTCATTCTCTTTTAATTGATTAACAGCCTTATTATATTGCTCTTGAGAGATTAATCCTTTTTTAAGACTTGTATTGAGTGTATCGAGTTGTTTTTTCTGTTGTGCTTCAAACTTCTGACCAGTAATTGTCATTACTTGCTCTTGTGCTTTTGCTTGGTCTTGTGTTAGTTTCTGAACTGTCTTATCATATAAGTTTTGGTCAATAAGTCCTTGTTGTAAATAAGTCTCAAGTACTTTTAACTCTTCATCTTTTGTACCTTTGAAGTCTTCAATATTTTTCTTAGCATCTTCCTGCATTGACTTTTCCAATTCAGCCATAAGTGCATCTTCACCTTTGGCTTCCTCTTCATCAAATTTCTTATTAATTGCAAGTATATTGGCTTTGTGCTCAATCTCTAATGCTTCTAATTCTTTGGCATTATTTTTATATTTTATTTTATTCTGCTCATATTTAAAATCTTCTGCAGCTAATTCTTTATCACGACCTTTAAGAGTATCTTCAAGAGTCTTTTCATTCATTTCAGCAATAACCTTTGCTTCTTCTTCTTTACTTTTAATTAATTCATTATGTGCACCCAACATTTGTCTACTAATTGCTTTATCTGCATTAGCACCTTCCTGTTTAATTTTCTGCACTTCAATTTCAGCATCCTGAACTTTCTTTATTGCTTCAGTATCTTTTGGAGCAAGTACAAGTTGTTGTTGTGCAATAGCAAGTGCTGCTTGAGCATCTTGTAATGCCATTGCGTCTTTTTGATGAACTAATATTTTTGCCTGATTAAGTAATTCAAGTTGCTTAGTTGCTTTCTCGTCAGCAGATAAGTCACTTGCTTTTACTTCTTGTGCTTTATCACGTAATTCAGCAATCTTTGTTTCAATATCTTCTTCTTTAACTCTGTCAGCTTGAATCTTCTGTTGTATTTCTTCCCATTGTTTTGCCAGTTTATATGCTTCTGCCATATTCTTACCTGAATTGGCAATAGCATTAGCTTCATCAACAATTGCTTGTTTTGTTTTATCAATTTCTTTTTTCAAATCAGCAACTTGTGCTTTCATTGAATCAGACTTATCGAAAACAGATTTTAATTTTAACCAACCTAATTCTATTTCTTCAATTCCTAATTTAACTGAATTAAATAAAATCTTAAGTGCATTGAAAGCCACGATAGGTCCTTCTCGAATTACCTGACCAAGTGCTGCCATAATACCTTTCATAGTATTAGCACCTTCATTCGTAGATTTAAAATATTGAATAAGTGAAGCAACAGCAATGACTAATAAGCCAATGCCTGTTGCTGCAATTGCGCCTTGTAGTGTCTGGAAACTCTGTACGCCTTTTTCAACACCTTCTTTTAATGTATTCCAAAGTTTACCTAATTGAGTATCGGCAATACCAAAACCATCACTTGTTTCTTTTGTACTTTTCTTTAATTTATCAAGTTGACTTTGTATATCTTCGATTGCCTGTGTGTTGGCTGTTACTTTTAAATTTAATTCTAATTCGTCCATATCAATAATGGTATTATTGATATAAATAGTAAAAAATCAAGATTATTTATTCACTGGCTTGTTTCATTTTCAAATACAATAGATATTTAAATAACTCACGAACTTCTCTGTCTTGCCACCAATGAAACTTTTCAATATCATTACCACATATCTGCATCACTATATGGTACATGCCAAATTTTTCCACTGGTGTTAACTTAACTTCATCAGGTTGGTCTTCTATAGCTATATTTGGATTATCATATGTTAGTTTATATTCTAACATTAAATTACGTTTCCACCAATAGTGTTGATTTATTGCTAATCTAATTACAAAATAGTTACAATCTTCATAACTTTTCTTATTTTTTATTAGTAAGTATTTCCACCAATTCTTTAATTTCCAATTAATTGGCTTATATAGTCGTTTAAATAATTCAAGATTTTCTCCATCGGAAGAAAGCATATCTAATTCACTATATTCGAGTACTGTTATATTTTCAAAAGTTTGATATTCATGTAACTTATGATTTATTTTAATGTAACGTGGCAATGCTACTTTAATATCATTAGCAAAATATGGATGAACTCCTATTAATCTTGCTAATTGCTCTTCAGTTACTAAGTCTGCTATTTCAAAAGTACAACCACATAAGATTGTAAGTATCCATTTATGAAATTCTGGATTACAATCACATGGATATTCTTCTTTAAGTAATTCCAATTCTCTACCAATACGATAAGTAATTTCTGATTGTTTACTCCTGTACTTATATTTTTTCTTATTTATTATTAATTTTATCATAATTAATATAGGCTTTCAAAATCTTCGTCTGAGAACATTCCTTTATTGCTTACTGGTGCTTGCTCATTGCTTACTGCATGCTTACCTGCAATGAGTGTACCTATTGCATATACTAAAGTATCGACCATATTATCTTTACCATAAGGAAAGTTTGCGCATTGGTCAATGAATGCATTATTCCAAGTATCCTGAACAACACAGACTTTGGCATTTTGTAAATATGGTTGAACACTTCGTGCTCTTTCTACTTTAGATTTACTACCTGCCGATACTGGCAATATAATTGTCTTACCTCTTAATTGTCGTTTTAATTCCTGCATAATTGATAATCCTGTAGCTTTATTTTCCACATAACACTTATTAACGCCATATAATGTTATTAATTCTTTAATCTCTTCAAGACATTCGTAGAATTCAAGCCATTTCTCATAGCATTTAATAATATACAGTTTACCATTGTTAACACAACACACAAAAAATGCTGTTGCGTCATTCTTATCATTGCTGGTATATGCAGTATCGACAAGTAAATATATTTTTCCTTTTGGTATTTGTTGAAATTCACTTTGTTTAATTATTGGTAACCACATTCTTAAAATTATTTCTCCTTGAAGACTTGCAGGTGCTTGTAAGATTTGACTTGCATATGCCTGTGCAGTTAATTCACGTTTATATTGATTTAATCTTTCACGATTATATCTACTTGGAAAGAACAAACCATCTTCATCATAATACTTTACTACCTCTGGACTTGTTTGTTTTGTTAATTCACCTGTTATACAAATATGTTTATAGTCCTGATAATTGTTATCAAGTAAGTGCTGACACAAATCCTTACTTGAAGTCCTTTGTTGCAGAATTACACGCATATCCCATGCGTTATTCATACGACCACTAATAACATCTTTAAAAGTACTTATGACATTATTAAGACTTATTTCAGAATTCACATCAGACGGGTCATTTAAATCGTCCGCAATAAGCACAGAGTAAGAACTTCCAATTATAGAACTGTCGATTCCATAAGACTGCCTACTGCCATTATTGGTGGTTACATAATCACTTTTAGATTTTGCATCATGTGCTAATTGAATCTCTGGAAATAAATGTTGAAAGAACTGTGAAGTAAGTATGAGTTTACTCATGCGACTACTCTTAGTTGCCAAACGTTGAGTTGCGCAGACATTTTGAATCATGAGTTTATCTGATTTTATCCATAACCATATTGGAAATATTTCTGAAATTAAGATTGTCTTACCACTACGGATTGGGCAATTTATCAATAAATGTTTTTGTGGCTCATGACGTAACATTGCTTCAACTCTTTCCTGCAGAGTGTCACACAGGTATTTGTAATGCCAGTTATCTATGAATTCAATATGACGATAAATTTCTTTTACAATAAGTTTAAAGAAGAAATAAAATGAACGTTTACTCATTTCACGCTGATATGCAATGCGAATTTCGTCAACACTACTTTCTTTTAATGTTGACAGTAGGTCACCTGTCATTATTCGCTAATTTTATCCTCAATTATTTTTCCTATTTGCTCAAGAGTTTGAGTATCAAGTTTATCAAAATTAACATTCGTTACATTTTGGATTGCAATTTCTGGATTATAGAACTTCAGTAGTTTTGAATATTGGTCGGCTGCTTTTAGTTTGGCGAAACTTACTTCTTCTTGACTATACATTATATCTTCGTATAGTTGTGAAATCTGTCTTAATTTCAATTTCTTTTCTTCTTCTGTGAAAACCTTCGCTGCATAGTTTTGAGCCTCTGTAATCAAATCCTTGCAAGTTTCTATGGCATATCCATATTCAGTATGAATTGTGTCAACAATGTCACTTCGCAATTTACCTTGTAATATCATTTCGGCAATTGCTAAAATCATAAGGTGACGATTATATTTTGTCAGATATGATTTCCTATGTCCTTTATTTCGTATTACTGGTAGCATTTTTATAATTTTTAATTAATGTCATTGCAAAGCCTTTCTTTCCTTTTCCTAATTCACAGATAATTATCCAAAATATCATTATTAGTGTTAATAAATATGCTGGTAAACTAATTATTGTTAGTACTATATTCTTTAGCCATGTGAGTATTCTAATTATTGTTTTCATATATTTTATTTAAAATAATCTAATTGTCGTTGTTGTAATACTGCTTCAAGTATTGTTGTATATTTTGGTAAATCTCTGATTATAATTGCTAAGTCCAAATCACTTTTATTTATTACCATATTAAGTACATCGTTTATTCGAATAACAATTGCATCTTTAATAAAGACAATTCCATTATAACTTAGATTTCCTAATGTAAAACCTGTTGTTACACCAGTTGTCATGCCTGTACTTTCACCTGCTATTGTTAGTATCTTCTGTGTTAATTCATTCATACTAATTATCTCCAATATTAAAAACATTTGTATTATAAAATTTAGATATATAGGCTTCAACTTCAGTTTCGTTGACTTTACTTTGATATTCTGGTGCAATTGTTGCCTTTCTTTCTTCACTAAGCAAGTAATTGCCAAATAATATCATATCGTTTATCGTAAATTTTATTTCCATAGTAATAAATAGGAAGAATTAAGTTATTTTCAAGTTACAATAAATTATTGATTTTAATTCAGGAATACTGATTTTGAACTTATCTGCTATTTGTGATAAACTTTGATGTTTATCATAATATTTTAAACTATGCTGATTCTTATGACAACCAATAAAAAAATTCTGAATTTCTATTTGTCGTTTCTTTGGTATTTTTTCTTCTGATATTGGAGGATACATATCCTTACTTCTTTTTAAGCCACATGTCGGGTCATCCAGCAATCCTTTATACCAATTAAGATTTTCTATTTCATCTGCTTCTTTGCTGGCTCTACGTGCAGCAATTGTTTTGGTATCTAAATTAGGATTTAACTCTCGTATTGATTTTACATTAAAATGTTTTTTTAATTTTTCATAAAGAATCTGATATGGATAATGGTGATTTTCAGCTAATTCAACTACTGTTAATCCATTTCCTTTATCAAATTCACTAAGAATTATTTCAAATTCTTCTGGACTTATGTGATTTTCTGTTTCTTGAACATAACTGCTTTTATGCTCTTTTTGTGCGCCTACTTTTTTTTTTGAGTAATCACACCCGTGCGAGATAATCTGGTGTAAATTCCAGAATATATTTGATTATATTCAATGCACAGTTGTTTTAGAATTTCGCCATTTTTATATCTTCTGGCTATTTCCTGCACAATTCCTTCGTCAAGAGCATTAGGTCTGGTGTTAGTGGGTGGTAATTTTGGTGTTGGTGTTGGTGGTATTGGTTTTGTAACTTCTATTGTAGTAGTTATTTCTTCATCATGAGTATAGTTACCATTTTGGCTTGCAGCACTATCTTTTGGTATAACTGCTTGACTAACTGACTCCTTATTTGTTGGTTGATAAGAATTTAATTCAGGATAGGTTGGAATTGGTTTTTCTAATACTTGGAGTAATGCTTCCTGCAATTGCTCTTTGTCTAAGAACCTAATTAATTCTGGTGTAAGATTAAGGCATACTTTCATATTTTTTTCTTTTTTATTCTAAATACTCAGGATTTTTCGAAAAGTCATTTTGAATTTGATATTTACGTTTTAACTCTCGTATTTCTTTAACTAATTCCAATATCATAGCATCAGTTATTCTTTGTCTATTTTCAATCATTTTAAGTCTATTGAACTCTTCTGCTGTTATTGTAAGAACTTCTATTGTCATGAGAACAAAGATAAAAAAAAAAGGTGATATTGCTATCACCTTTTTAATTTCATTTTTTATTTACACATAGAGTGCAACTCTGAATGCTTCTTTTCTATTGTAATTGTAAATGTCTTGCAACATTCTCTTATAAAGTGAAACTTTCGCACATTGAACCATTAAGGTTGGTTGTTTGGCAATCTGCTCAATCATTCTATTATTATCATAATCAGGATTTCTGAGTAATGAAATGATTGTTTTAACGAATACACCTGAATTATATAACTTGAAGTATGGTTTGAATGCCATAACCTTTGCAGCAATTATATAACCATTGAGTTTGTCTTCCATGCTGATTTCTAATGTACCATTCTGAAATGATTTAGTCCTACCAGTCTTCTTACCATCAGCATTTTTGATTCTATCTGATTTCTCATTAGCACCATCAAAGGTATTGGTAAGCATATTCTCAGCACTTCCAAGATTAAATTCAGGATATTCTTTCATGAATTCCAAGAGAATCAGATAAGGTTTAATTCCTGCTTTAGCATAACTGATTGCATAGTCCATCTTACTCCAACACATTTGATGTCCATTGTAACGCTGAACATCTTTCAATCGCAGACCGGGGATGATGATGTATAAAATTTTCAATTTAAGTCTTTTACATGCCTCAATTCTGTGTTGTCCATCAATAACTTCTATAAACTCATTACAAATAATAAGAGTAAATTCATACTCTTCTGACATAGATTCCATGAGACGCTTTACATTTATCTCATTTAAGCCACGATTACCTTTAACATACTTGAAGATGTCGTAATCTACAGTTTCTAAAATTACATTAACTTTTTGCATTTTATTTAATTTTACGTTTCAGCTTAATTGCTTCAACAAATACTTATACGATAATCATTGGAAAATGTTACATTTTTTACCGATTATTTTTAATCAGCGTCTAAATTTTTATCTTTCCAGAATAGTCGTTTTATTTTGAGGTCATCTATTTTCTTAACTGCAGCCTCAGATTTATAGAATGGGTCGGTTAGAATTTTCATTTCTTTATATAGTTTGGTTTTAATTGCTCGTTTTTTCATCGCTTTGTGCTTGGCTGGACAATAAACCATTTTTTATTAATCTTTCTTTTTCCCATAGTGCTTTAATTTGTTGTTTTTCTTCTAACATAGTTGGAGTATAATCACTACCGTTATTTCTTGCATATCTCATGTGTAATCGATTATCTTGTTTTACTTCAATCAGAACTATCAATCCAGATTTGAAGTAAATATTGGCTTCTAATTTATCATTATTTTCACCAAAGTAGTATTCTATCTTATCCGTTGGGAATAGATAAGCAATCTCTCTTACAAAATCTCTAAATAATGTCGTATTGAATGTCATATTATTTTAGTTTTAGTTTATTGATTATTTTTATTGCAGCAGTTTTATAATTTTCTTTTGAGACTATATTTGAACTCATGTCATTTATTTTTTCATTTATTTGAATAGTATCAATTTTAATAATTGCTTCTGATAATTGGTCAGTATTCTTTATTTCAAAATTATCTCCTAATTTTGACAGGTAGACACAAACCACATATAGACTTTCATATTTTGGAAATGTTATTCTTGGATTACTGACTTTAAATCTAAGGTAGTTGGTTATGAGTTTATCCTGTGCGTCACCTTTCACAAAAATTGAAATCAAATTTTGAGTTTCATTTATTGGTAATTGTATGTCAGTAACACCTGCAACATCCTTATGAGTTAAACCAGTTAATTTGGATTCTGGAAATTTTTCCTCTATATTAAGTACTTCTGTTTTATCTTCTGTTTTATCTTCTCTTTTATCTTCTTTATTCTTCTTCGTGGTCACTTTAGACACTACTTTAGTATCTAAAAGGACACTACTACTATCCAAAAGGACACTACTACTATCCAAAAGAGTACTATCCTTTTGGCTACTATCCAAAAGGACACTACTATCTAAAAGAGTACTATCCAAAAGGACACTACTATCTAAAAGAGTACTATCCAAAAGGACACTACTATCCTTTTTGCTACTATCCAAAAGAGTAGTAGTCTTTATGGTAATAATGCGATAATCGCTACTACTCTTTTGGATAGTAATTATTTTTTTATTCTCAAGATAATCCAATGCATTTTTAATTGCTTTATATTTCATTTTTGTACCTTGTTGCATGTAGTAGTTACTAAAAGCATAGCCATTATCGTGAGATAATAGCCAAGCATATAATTTAAATGCACCAAGTGGTAATTTAAACATACCGTATTCTCTTTGTGGTAGTCGAACAAAGTTACCTTCTTGTTTCTCCTTATTTAATGTTTGTTTCATATTACTATTACTATTAAACTTATTTATACGATGATTATTTAAAATTGTTACACTATTTCCTTAATTTTTTTAAATGGTCAACAATCTTAGGAACTAATTTCTGACTTACAAAATCACCTTTGGTATATTTCAACAACACCTGTGGGTCAAATTGCAGGAATTTTAACAGGTCTTCTTTGGTTATGTCCTTATGATTAATTTGAATCTTACCGTTCTCTGGACTGGTATTCTCAAAACAGATTAAATGATAACCTCTATATAAGGTATCCTTTGAACACAGTTTGTTTAATCTGGCAAATAAGTAGTGTGCTGGTGCTTTTATATTATCCCAACCATACCTCTTTTCTTCAATTAGCATGAATTGACCTGTTTGGAAGTGTGTCCAAATGTAATCAACATCATAGCAATGATAACTGAGTTGTGAATCCAACTCCTGTTGCTGGCGAATCCATATGCTGAACTCTGTGCCTCCTTCGTAAATCCTCTGTTTTGTCATTTTGTCTATTATTAATTTAGTGCAAATATAGTAATTAAAATTATAAATACAAGACTTTTGAAAAAAAATTAATATTTTTTGTTATTTATACTTGCAATTTAAAAATAAAGAGTTATATTTGTGCTGTTAATTTAAAAAACTAAAATATGGGAAGAATAAAAATTGGTGGTGAAATACTTAGACAGAGATTAACGGTCACTCTGCCACCACAACTTATCAAAGACCTAAGAACCTATGCTGACAAGAAAATTATGTCAATATCTGCACTTGTTGAAACCTACATTAATTTAGGTATTCGTAAGGATTTCACAAAAGAAATTATTAATGAAGCATTTTCAGAAGAATTCAAAAAGGAAATAATTGATTACGAGAAATTATTAAGCGATGGGAAAAATGAGTGAGGCATTCAATGAAATCCAAGAGGTCAAGTTACAACTTGAAGACTTTAGTGTTGAACAATTGAAGTCATTATTGCCATGTGCCACATGGTATCAAGAGCATGCAGTACGAGAACTTATTAATGAAAAGCAATATGATTGAAATTGATGGCGAAAACTGGTATAGTGTATCAGAGGTTAGTAAAATAATTGCGATAAAAAATTGTGGTCGTAATAAATTTATGTTACTCCTGCGTCAAGAACATATCTTGCAGGATAATAACTTTCCAAGTCAGTACTATCTCAATATGGGATTGGCAAGAATGAAAGAAGTTGTAAGGAACGGTTATACTTTTTATACACCAGTATTTTCTACTAAAGGAATTAACTATCTTAAAAACAAATTATTATGTTAAATCAAAAAGAATATCAAAAGGAATATCATCGACAATATCGTCTCTTGCATCAAGAAGAGATTCGTGCATATCAGAAGAACTATAGACTTGAACATCTTGAGTATTATAAAGAAAATCAGAAGATATACCAGAGTAAATATCGGCAGGAACACCATGAGGAATATCTTATTAAACAACGAATAGCACAAAAGAAGTATAGAGCCAGACATAAAGAAAAGATAAAAGCAATAATGCGCGATTATCAGTTAACTCACAAGGAAAGTGTTAATGCATACCAAAAAGCATGGCAAGCTGCCAATCCAGAAAAGTATAGAATTTATAGAGATAAAATTAATTACAATAGGAGAAAAAATAAATAACTATGAATACGAAAAATTTAACACAAGCAGAGTTAGACCTCATTGATGGTTTTACTTTTAAAGAACAACCAGACATGTCACAAGAAGAATATGACACTCTGTGTTTTGAAATCAGTAAGAAAATTTATGTTATTTTATTGAATAACACTGATTTAACTTATCCACCAGAAGTTTTGGAGGCAATTCAAAATACAGCCGATAGAATTAATGCAGAAGCATTGAACGTTAAGGTCATTGACAACAATAATCAGACAGAAGATAATATGACAATAAAATAGTTACAATAAAGTGTAACATTTTTCAATAGGTTTCGTATAAGTAATTGTAAGTGCAATACAGCACCACATAAAAACAGAGTGAAATGAAAAGTGAAAGTTTAAAATCAGTGATTGAAAAGTATAAGGATAAAATATACTTTCGTAAACAAATCGCTAAAAATTAAAACTTATGACAAAGACATTTAGTATTTCAGAATTGCAAGCATATCCATCAGATGTGCAAAAAGCAATAGTAAAGAATCACGAAGACCTCAACGGTGAAATAGATGCCATATTATACAGTCGTGATAATAAGACAGTATATTTTGGTGTTAATAATGACTGGATAGCAGTTGTGCCAAAGAGGAAAAGAGTTTAAGCCCAAGTCAGAAATCTGACTTGGGTGATAATCAATTCGTTTTCTTAAAACTCCACGAAATTCTGCCAGCCATAGCAGCGTGGAGTTTTTACTTTTGGAATTTTTACTATTTTTTACTATTTATCACTAAAAATATAAAACATGGCAAGACCAAAAGGTAGTAGCAATAAGGTTAATAAGATAGCAAAGACAATAGCAAATCAATCAATTGAACCAAAAATAGAAAGAATATATTCTGAAAAATTTATAACGATAGCAACACAGGCAAAATCATTATTTCAATTCTATCCTGTTGATAAAGAAGAAGACTTCTTATTGAAACTCAAATATTTCATGACTAAATGTAACTTATTCGAAGAAACAATAACCACATATTGGCTCGGTAGATTTTATCAAGAATACACATATTACAACATTGATTATATCCGAAAAGAAATGCAAGGTATAAAATAATTCCTACCATTAGGAATCCCAGCGTACTAACTCCAATTATGTACGCAACAAAAAAGCCAGCACGATTGCTGGCTTTTCCAATTTACTAAAATTGATAATGACAAATATATTCTATGACATTGTAAAGTTAATTAAGCAATTTCATATTTGCAAGTATTTTTTACTATTTCTTTTTTTATTAATGAACTAAAATCTCGTACACCATTAAAGACAGGTGTGGTATTTAATCTATATGCCATGCTTATTTCTTTGTAAGTTTTATTATTGATATATTTTTCTCTCCATAGAACGTATTTCCACCAATTTTCGCCAGTACCAAGTTGCTCGGCTACTTTATAAATATCCTCGACATTATAATTATTAGTTTGTATTTCTTCTTGTTGAATGTCACGTAAGGTTTCACAATAAATTATTTTTAATTTCTTATTTTGATAATATTTTTTATCGAAAGTCCTATGCCCATGAGTTACATTAAATAAAATTCTGGCTATATAATACATTGCCAAGTTTGAATATTTAAAGACTTTTGATATTGTTACTGCTGATAACGCTATTAATTCTTGTAGTTTATTGGTGCGTTTCTTGTCATTAAGTGTGTAGAGATATAATTCGCTTATGATTTCATCAGGCTCTAATTGTCGGTAATTATAAACACGTGCATATTCACAGCATTTTTGTAAAAGTATTTGGTAATTATCAGTAAAAAAACTATTAATTACCTCATTTTGGTCGTCCATACTTAAGAATCTTTAGTATAAATACAAAGATAATTCAAAAAAGGTTATCTGCAGTCAAGTATTGGAGTATATTGTTGTGCATTTGCATGAATATAATTAGGACATACAAAATAAGAACTACCAAAATTAGGAGATACATCAACTAATTGTACCCAGAAACTATTTTCTATTGATGAATTACCAAAATAAGGATAGAACCAGACTTTAGTGATATCAGTAATGTTTGGTATTACTACTTGATTCTGAATTATCTGTTGTTGATTAGAAGTGTAAACTTCTGCACTTGCCATAGTTAACCAAGTATTACCAGCATCAAGACTATAATGTATTCTACTTATTGCCTGACTACTACCATTATGCGTATCTGCTTCAACTTGATATGCAAAGCGTAATGCGAATGTTTGACCTTCTTGTTTATTTATTCCCATAATTACATTCTGACCACTTGTATGGTCAAAACTAACATAGGTTGTACTAATTGGTGGTGGTGGTGGTGGTGTTACTCCACCTTGACGCACTAAATTACTACTATCAGTATTTGGATTATATCCATAGATATTAATATAAGAAGTACCGCTATAATTACTAATGTAATTCAAATCAGTTGTTAATTCTACATAACTTACTTTAGTTATATCTGTTGGATATACAATTTTATTTATTCTATAATATGCATCGCCTACCTTTGGATTACTAATGAAGATTTTCTTTTTAAAATTCCTAATATCCAAATCATTTTCTCGTAAGCGTATATATGACTTAATGAACTTCTGATTTGAGAATAATTTACTTTCTACATCTTCTTTCCAGAAGTTATTATATAAATTATTATTTGTAATTGTATTTCCAGTATAACCAATAAGATATGTGTCATTACTATTAAATAATAACGCAAACGTATTCTTATTTCCTATTTGAGATAAATCAGAATTGATTTGAGTATTTGTAAAACCTGATATTCTAAATGGAGATAGTGTTTGATATGCCCATAAATCAACAGGATAACCAAGAAACTCATATGACCAAGTACCTAAAGTAATATTATTACCACCAATATAACCATCACTATAACACATTATACGAAAGTCTAATGGAGTTTCATTATTATAATATCCTAATCTGATTTTATTAATATATCCGAAAATAATTGCACTGTTTTCATTATCATAATATGTCATTATTGGACATTCTTTATAAACTAATTTACCTTCATAAATTAAATAATAAAAATTTTGAGATTTTAATGCATAATTTAATACACCTTGTGGTACAGTTAATCTAATATCTGAGGCTTGATTAATTGCAAGTTGATTAGTGTTATTGACTATCTTTTCATTTAATTGAAAAGTTGTATAATTCTCATAACTTTTACTTATTTTATCACCAGCATTAGCATTACCAAATGTATATTGATTGTAAATTTGCTGTGAAGTATCATAAATTTCAAAATTATCTGTTGTGAACTTCTTAGTCCAATCCAGTACTTGTTGTGTATTAAAATCTGCTTGAGTTTCTAAATGTAAAAACGATATATTGGAATTATCTGCATATATACTTAAATCGAACATATTACATATATCATTCAAGAAATCAAATTGTGTATAACTATTTGGAAGTAAATTATTCAGAGTATATGTATTACCAGTATAATAAAAATAATTAGGAGTTGTTATTATTATATTAGCATCAGAATAACCAACTTGATTAACTCTTGTTAATGGTGTTGCACTATTATTTACTATTTTTATTACAACATATTCAGAAAATCCTAAATTATCTGGTACTTTAAATGTTGTGGTTACTGTATATAATTGATTAGTACTACTACCTGTATATTTAATTATCGGTAATGTTACTAAATCAATAATTGTTGGAGGTTCTATTAATGCTTGTAATGTAACTTCTGTAGTACCAGTGGAACTATTAGTATAACCATAAAGATTAACTGTTACAGTTAATTCTTGACCTTTAAATAAAGGTATATTTGTACTAACACCAATAGATGAATAATTAGTATTACAGAAATTTCCGAGAATTTTACTTGTATTTGCAATTTGAGTTGTATATGCATATGTATTTCCACTTTCATAAAAATAATTTAAATAATATGCACTACCATAAGAGCCACCTTGCTGAAAATTATAAACACTATCAACATTCTGTGTATAATTACTTCGTGGAACTGTTGTTGTCATATACATACCATTAAGTTTGTCAATAAAAGAACTACTTCCTGTATATGTATAACCATATGTGCTGAATATCTTATCAAAGATTGTCTTAACTCTCACTACAGGTGTCATTGGATAATTCTGTAATAATGTTGATGGATTATTATTTGGATAATAAAAATATCTATAATATCTATTTGAATTCAATACATCTTGACTATCACCAACATTCCACCAATCCAACATTACAAAATCATGGTCGTTTAATGTATTGCCAGTTAAATTATTATTCCAATTATTTAAAAAATCATACTGTGTTTTATTATGATATGTATAACTATTTCCAGTAAACACTAAATCAGCCAATGTATTGCTACCACAATCCACAAATATATTAATATCATTTCTTGCAAGTACTACTTGAATGTAATCAATTGTTGAAAAGTTAATATAACCATATCCATCAAGTATACACTTATCATGATAATATAATTTACAAGGTATTTTAATGTCTGTTATTGGTGATTGACTATTAACATTAAATAATGAACCAAATACCTGTCGTGTATGTTGAGTATATGGAATACTAATTGGAATTGTATAAGTCGTATTTGCTTGCGATAAGTTTTTTATATCTGCAAGTTGATAGTTGATTTCAAAATTATCTAATACAATATCATACAGTGCTTGGTCGTTAAATCTAATAAAATATATATCAGATATTAGTGAACGTGGTGCAATATATGCTGAAGTAACACTAATTGTTGCAGAATTACTCCAATAATTATTAACACCACAAACACTTGCAATTTGATAAATGTAAGTTTCACCTTGAACTGCTGTTGTGTCCAAATAAGAATCCACTGTTGTTGCAACGGTAACTAAGAATGTATTAACACTATTATGACTTCTCCATATCTGAATTCCTTCTCCATTATTATTAACATTAATCCAATTTAATGCAACACTTGTACCACTCATACTTGCTGTTAAGTTAGTTGGATTAGTTACAGTTAATGTAATTCCAGTTACACTTGAACCCCATTGAGTACTGCCGTCAGGTGCTACTGAACCAACTCTAATTGGCAAATGTGTACTTGGCGCAAAATAAACTGCTGAGTTTGTTGTACCACTTCCTACTGAAGTATAATTTATCCAAGTACCACTCGGATTAGTTTGAACCATGTTATGGTTAACATAATTATTGTTGTTGTTTGTCCACTCGACATTGACATGTGAGCAATATTGTGCATAAACAGTTGTACCTGTTGGTGCATAAATAGCATAAACAGTTAAGCCACTACTATACCAAGTAGTACCACCATTTTCAACAGCACCTACACGCCACATTTTATTACTTGGTACTGGACAACTAATTACTGCTTGAGTTGTACCACTTGATTCTGTAGCTAATGTTGACCAACTACTTCCACCATTAGTACTATATTGCAGAACATAATGATTTAAATTTTGAGTAAAATGTCCAGTCCATGTTAATAGGAAATATGGATATGGTGAACCATATAAATAACTTATTGTTGGTGGATATTGATAACTATGTCCAGTTAAAGTCAGATTATCGCAATCAAAAGCACAACCACTTACTGCACCTGTTTGTGCCATAATGTGAGTTGTGTTGTATTGTCCATATGTTTGACCATCATATGTACCAGCACTACCTATTGTATCATTACTCCATGCATCTGAACCTTCACCACTTGGTGGTGCTACTTCATAATAAAGACTTGTACCGTCACCATTATCTGTTATGTAATAAATATAACCAGCTTCACCAAATTGACCAACAGTAAAATATCCTGTGATATAAGTAAATTCTCTACATGCTCGATATAATAAAGTATTTCCTTTTGGTGTATTAGTATAAACACTACCATCACTAAAATCAATACTTTTTGCGTACAAATATGGTGCATTGATATATTCACTACTACACCAATATGTGCTGGACTGCATGCTTGCAGTACTTCTAACACTAACATAAATTTGATGTAGTTGATTTAAACTTGGAAAATACCAATCTGAATAGTTTATAACTGACATATTTCTTAATATAACTGGATGTAATACTTATTATTGTATTGAATCTGTGCCGTGAATTGCAATAATACATTTTTAGGATACCTGTCATTGACAGTAATTCCAGTATTAATAAGTCTAATATCAGCTAAGTAATTATTAAACCATAATTTAACTGCGAGACTTGAGAACAATTCATTTAAACCTTGCATTTGCAAATAACTAATTTGTTGTGATTGTATGGTTGTTGTCTTATCAACCTTAGTATAATAAACTTTCTGAACCAAGAATTGGTCAAGTAAAGACTTAGCTATTTTATAATCATTCTGACTTACTTTAGTAAAACTAAAACAATCTTGTCCACCAAGTCTGTTAAGATAAATGAAATTATAAAATTTTCGTAGTTTAGTTTCATTGTTGATTTCAACTCGCATTGCATATGTACTTCTGCTATTAATTTCTTTCACATCATAATAAAGAGTATTTGCAGTAATAAAATTCGTGTGTAAACTATTGAGTTTAGCTGGACTTAAATCTATATTAATTATATTTTTTCCCGTATCACTAAATGTTTCTGTTATTGTTGTTGTACTACCATTAACATAATGTGCAGTTATGCTTACTCCACTAAAGACTGAATTATATTGATTTGCATAATAACCACTTCCATAATGACCAGCAACTGCCGATAAATAACAATAATCATTAAGTGTAATACTACGATTTGCACTATTATTAGTAAACCAGTTACCAGTACTACCACTTTGCATAATGAATGATTGCATATTGAATACTTCTTCTGGATTTTCACAACCATTGAAAGTATAAAGTGTTGCAGTATGTCCACTTGAAACCGTACCACCAGTTACATTATAACAAGTAACATTAACATAGTATGGAATTATTGAATTAGGAACGATTTCACAGATAGTATTTCCTGTTGGTATATAGACATTACTTGTGAAATACAATTGCAGAATAGTGCTGAGATTGATTGTAGCGTCATATTCAAGTGGTGAAGCAAAGTATTTAAAACTATCTTGAATACTGCCATTCATGTATACATCAATCTTATAATAATAATTATTTATTGCTGTACTTTCTTTGGCTGTAAAGATAAGATTTTGAGTATATGCTGGATATAGTGGTGGAAGTGTACTTAAAGTTAATGCCATAACAATAGTTTTCCAATAAATAGGAAAATCTATTAATTATTTACTCACCTTGACTTGCTTCAAATTCGTCAATATATTTTTGCATTTCTAATTTAACATCTAAAATATAGGCTTGCATTACATCATCTTTAAATTCAGTAGTTAATTTCCACTTATCTAAGAAATGACTTGCATGCATTTTAGTACCAAGTGTTGCAATCTTTCTGCTAATTAAAAATGCTGTAGTATTATCAGTAATAAATCTGCCTTTTTTATCTCTGCCTTGGATATTATGAGACTTTACATAATCTCGTATTGACTGAACAGGTGGAAACTGTCCTGATGCTCTGCCTTCCGAAGCAAAATAAGTACCTTGTGGAGCAGTTATCATTAATGTGATAGTATCTAATGTCTGTTTTGTTTCTGCATCAAATCCATCAAGTAAATGCTTGCTATTTTGAGTTTTTAAAGCAGCTACAAATATGGCAATTTCATCCATGCCAAATTCTTGAACAACCTTCATGACATTATCCAATTCCATTATTTCTGTCTGATATTAGTTGAATCAGTATTTATTGCTAAATTGAATTGTACATCTCCTTGCCAACCACATGTGTTATCTATCTGTCGATAAAAAGGCTGAAATTCTGATACTTGTGCTAATGTTATAAAATACATATCATTATCACTATCATCAGTTAGATAAATAAACAATTCAGTTATTAATATAGCTAAATCACTTAAGACTTTCATGAGGTCACTTTTTTCATAACATAAATCAATGAAAGATATATTAGAAACGAATTGAACTACTCCATTCTGTATTCTAAACTTTAATGGTGTCATGAATATAAGTGGATATTGATGGTCAGCACTATTAAAAGTACTGAAGTCACCACTTTGATATTCATTGACTATTGCAGATAAGTTGCAGAATGTCTGCAACTTGTTGTCTATCTCCTTGATTGTGTTTATCATGGTATATAATATGTGTTTGTTGCTCTATCTAATTTTCTACCTTTATTATTAGGCATTTTATGTTGTTTACAAGCCTCTTTGAACTCCAGTGAACGTTTACCACTCGCATTGGTGTTATTTATATTTATGCCTTTGCGTCCTTTCAATATTTTTTCTGGCTTTGGTTTACACACACCTTTATTATGAGGTGTCATACCTTTCTGAAAATAGTTTGGCTTCTGCAATGTTTCTTCACTCATTGGTGTATGTTTGTGTCTACATGCCTGTTTATGCTCTTCTGACATTGGTATTCTGAAAGATTTATTCAATACTTCTTCACTTATTGTGTGTCCTTTGGCATTCTGATTACCTCTTAGTTTTGCTTTAAATTCTTCTGGTCTTTTTATACCTTTACAATTACCAGCAGTCGGACTACAATTAAAATAATGCGGTATTGTATCAATATAATGTTGCTCTCTCTTTATTAATAATTCCTTCGAACATTCTTCAAGAATTGAAAATTCTAAATCTTCCTTACCATATTTATTATAATGACGTTGAAGCATTGGAGAATGGTGGTGATTTAAATTTAAATCCGATAAATGACCTCTCCACCTATAAGTTATATTAACACTACTTCCAATGTAACACCTTTCTGGCATACACGTACTCTGAATTTTATAAATACCTGTTTTCATAATATATATTTTCTCCAAAGATAGAAATAGTTTTTCATATATCCAAATAAAATATGTAAGTATCTCATTATCAGAGACTTTCTTCATACCTGTTTTCTGCACGTCTACGGTTATATTCATCATCCTTACTGAAGTCTGCTTCGTCCAAGAAAAATCCTGAATTGCCGAACTTTCTTGGTACAAGTCCTTTAGCAATATAACTATATTCTGGAAAGTACTGAAGATTTTCAATTATATAATCTTTTGTAAGTCCTGCATAGAAGTTAGCGTTACGCTCTTTATGTTTTCTGAGAGTGAGTAATTCGTCTTTTGTTTTTTGTTGAGTATGGTCAGGTGTTGTTACATTAATACCTGCCTGTGAGATTTTCAACAGCATATCGTAAAATGCAAGTACTTCAATTGTTGCATATTCATAAGGAATTAGATAATCCTCAAGTAATGTACGTTGATAATTTGTCAAAGTATTATTAGTAACACCTGTTTTAAGTGCTATATACAAACTTCTTCCAAGTAATTCTTGCGTATATGTTTCCTCACAAGTCCTAAGACTTATCTTAAGTGTTTTATCACTTACGTTCGTGTCGATTAAGCAATTATCCTTTATATTAGGAATGCTTATAAAAAATACATTTGTTGTTGCCATATTACTTTGCTGTTTGTTTTAATCCTTTAGTTGGTGCTGTCTTTGGTGATGAAGGCTCAAATGCACTTGTATCAATCTTTTCCTCAGTATCAATACCAGCATTCTGACTTTCAATCTTATTTTCATTCCAGATATTATTTGTTGCTATCTTAACATGTACCATATCATTTGCATCC
>Ga0265322_10000139_pt1 | contig 34060 bp, 42 predicted proteins | sample 41222metaG_FD_193584 | JGI IMG/M metagenome (GOLD analysis project Ga0265322, IMG submission 193584) | Rhizosphere microbial communities from Carex aquatilis grown in University of Washington, Seatle, WA, United States - 4-12-22 metaG | ecosystem: Host-associated > Plants > Roots > Rhizosphere...
TATATTTTGTCGGGAATGACCATTCTGACTGAAGCATACTAGGCGAGCGGTAATATCCGTAAGCATATTTTTTTACCGAGAATTTCCCTTTAAACCATGGCTCATTGAGTCTTACGCCGTCAGGGTCAGAGCACGGAACGATGTACCAGGTATATTCTTTTCTTAGGTCAGAATCAGATTTTATTATCTTTATGAGTTCAAGCGTAGTCAAGCATCCGATAGGCTCATTAGGGTGAGGCGAGCCAAATACTAATGCATTCTTTTTCCCATTTCCAAGCCTTGCGCAGAGGATCTCGTGACCGTTTTCAGAGACTCCAATATTTAATATTTCATTCGTACTGCAAAGTCTTTTTAACTCCTTATCGAGTTCATCGACAGTAAGAAATTCCCTATAATCCTTAACAGAATCGAACAATTCCTTCATATTTATATATGGGATAGTTCGTATTTAAATGTACTTCTTTGTATCTACAAGTTTCCCGTTCTCATATACGTCGCGTGTATCTTTGCGACTATTATGTCATGTTGTAGATGAGTTATCTCATACGGGAATACTGTCTCAACAGGCGGATTTAAGGTCATGTTTTTACTTGCCCAATCATATTGTGCTATTGAAGTGAATAATGTTTTATACTTCCCCTTTTTCAATGCCGAGAACCTTTCAGCATCACGTGATGACGGTGTTGGTGAAGATATCAATCCAGAAAATCCTTTCTTGATGAGGTGTTCGCGTGCAAGTATCATCTCTTTGAGGTCCACGTACAGGCTCTCTGTGACAGCAACTTTCCTAGTGATGCTAGGAACGACAATCATCCTCCTGAAATAATCACGCAATTCATCCTCGAATACCTTTGCGGCATACCGGTCTCCCGACTTTATACTCCATTCATACTTGTTACATAATAGATTGATAAATTGCTTAATATTGCATACGGCAAAATCTTCTGAAGCAATAACGCCTTCAAGATTTTTTAGAATTTCTTCACTGAAAAATTTTTCCATAAATAGAGAAACTACGAATATTTTTTAAATGTTATTCTTTGATTACATCTTCTTTTACTGCTTTTATCTTGTTTGCATTGAGGTAGAATTGTTGTGCTTCCTCGTCTTTGCCGAGGCTTTCTAGCGCTTGTGCCTTCATCCTAAAGCGACGTATGATAGTGTCGAATGGTCCTTTTAATTCCTCAACTACCGCACCATTAGGAAAATATATAAAACACCCATAATTGTCATCACTATGGAAGAGTTCACAGATAATCTCTTAAGACTTCAAAATCAGCCATCATTTGAGAAGATACCTGATAGACGCAATAGTCCGCCAAGCAAAGCATTCGTTAGGGGACCTGATAACCGTAAATCATTCCTATTAGTGCATGAACGCATAACACTTGAAGGCAAGGTATTCGGCGTCACGATAAACGCCTACTTCAGAAAAACTTTAGATAAAGATTTACGAATGGAAATAGACTATGACACCCATACCGAAGGCGACAGGCCAAGATCAATACACAACTATACACGCCTGATAAACATTCCATTCCCATACTCCGGATTCCAATTCATCATAGACGAGAAAATGCTCATACGCAACGAAGCAATCCAAGACTATGTACAATCGATGAGAGTGAGTTTTCTATTCGCAGTAACAAGATACACAGGAAAACCATTGATAAGCGCTGAAGAAAAACCATTCAAAAGACTATATTTCAGTACGCCATATAATGGCTATAGGACGGTACGCTTCAACATAAGACCATCAATAATCACCCCAAACTATACTACATACACAGGACAAGTTATGACAGAACCATTTGTCCAAGCAACCTTTGACATGGTGAACGGAAAAAGATTCTTCGGAGCCCCGAGCAACATATATTACCAGCCAGAAAAGAACGAAAGCCCAGAATCCGCGATGTACGAACTTGAAGAAAAATCAAAATCAAGAGTCCTCAAAATGGTAAGAACGTGGAACTCAAGAAAACGCTAATTGATAATATTTTTTTACGGCTTATCACAAACTATTTTTCTATGACTATTGCCGGCTTTCCAGGAACGGCATTGCGCGCCTTTGCCTCTTTAGAATCCTCAGCGATGATTATTGAAACGTCGCAATCGAACATCTTTCTTATCTCAATGCCAGAACTTTCAAATGCTGAAAGCTCCTCGCTCTGTGATAATACCATAGATGGAAGCTTGTCTATCAATTTCGGGAGCGACTTCATTATCTCTTGACCATGTTTTTTGAGTTCAGAAGCCATAATCCTACTGGATAACTCCTTGACGTCGCGCACGCCAGAATCTACAAGCTCTTTTACCATTGAGAAATATGAGTACTTCCATGATTCAGAGATTATTATCGATATACCTTTTGGTTTTTCTATCTTCATCAATTCAAGGACGGATTTTATATCCTTTTTAGTATTCTCAACAAGTTCTTCGATGTAATGTAGTTTATGGTTAACAAGCGATTCGTCATATGATGGCCACTTCTGGAGCGAGCTGAATCCTTTTCCGCCAATCATCTCGTAACATTCTTCAGAAAGATGGGGAGCGAAAGGGTTTATGAGGAATGATAGGGCGAGAAGTGTGTCATGCATCCTATCTCTAGAAACGCTCTCTCGTACTTCATATATGTAATTTACGAACTCCATAAGTGTTATGATGGCGTTATTTATCTTGAATGCGTTGATGTCATCCGTAACGTTTTTTATGACGAGATTCTGCATGCTGACCAGATACTCGTCTTTGATGCTGCTTTCGCCATTGAAGCTTTTGAAATCTTCAAACAATTTATAGATTCGCTGGAGGAACCTGTACGTCCCTTCGATTCCTCTGTCGTTCCACTCCATATCCTTGTCTGCAGAGGCTACGAATAAGACGAATGTACGTGCAGTATCTATTCCGTACTTGATAGCAGTCTCATCCTGCGTGACGACGTTGCCGTTGCTCTTGCTCATACGCTTATTATCTTTATAGACGATGCCTTGGTTGAATAGGGCGTTGAACGGCTCTGAGATATTTGTGAGCCCCATCTCTTTCATGACCTTTGTGAAGAATCTTGAATATATGAGATGACCTACAGCATGCTCAATACCGCCGATGTATTGGTCAACTGGCATCCAGTAATCAGTTGCCTCCTTGTCGAATGGGACGTTAGTCGCGTTTGGCGAGCAGTACCTCATAAAATACCAAGAGCTGTCCATGAACCCGCCCATCGTATCGGTCTCGCGTCTAGCATTCCCGTTACATCTTGGACATTTCACGTGAATGAACGTCTTACTGGTCTTTATCGGGTTTCCAGTCTGCTTGAAATCGACATCCTCAGGCAATAATACTGGAAGCGAATCAATATGTACAGGAACTACCCCGCACTTTTCACAATGGATCATTGGAATAGGTGTTCCCCAATATCTCTGACGCGAAATGAGCCAATCCTTCAATCTATACTGAACTGTTTTCTTGCCCAAATTTTTCTTTTCAATGAATTCTGTAACTTTAGAAATCGCATCCATATTATTTAGACCATCAAACGAGCCAGAATTTACAAGTACACCATCATCAGTATATGCAGATTTCATGTGCTCGACCTTAAGGCCATGTTTTGCGTCCTGTATCACAATCTTTATCGGTATATCGTATTTTTTTGCGAATTCGAAGTCGCGTTCGTCGTGTGCTGGTACTGCCATGATCATTCCTGTAGCGTAATCGGCGACGACAAAGTTTCCTGCATATATTGGAACTTTATCGTTTGTTAATGGGTTTATTGCGTATAATCCTGTAAATACGCCGTTCTTCTCCAAAAATTCCTTATCTTCGGCTGCCTCTGCCTTTTTTACGTCTTCAATAAATTTTTCCACAATAGGTTCGTAATGCGTTCCTTTGATTAGGCTCTTTAATTTTGGATGGTTGAGCGCTATGACCATGAATGTTACGCCATATATAGTATCAGGTCTTGTCGTGAATATTGGGAATACTTCGCCGTTCTCGAGCTTGAAATCGACTAGTGTTCCGTAACTTTTCCCGATCCAGTTCTCCTGCATCGCTTTTATTCGATCGCTCCATTCGAGCTTCTTGATATCCTCTAGAAGTTCATCTGCATATGCTGTCGTTTTGAAGAACCATTGATCGAGCTGCTTTTCAACTACTTCTGTACTGCATCTCCAGCATTTGCCGTTTTCAACTTCTTCATTTGCGAGCGTTGTATCACATTGTGGGCAATAATTTACTGTAGCTTTCTTCCTGTACACGAGTCCCTTCTCGAAGAATTTTATGAAAAAGTATTGATTCCACTTATAATATTCAGGCTTGTGTGTCGCAATAGTTCTGTCCCAATCATAACTGAGCCCGAGTCTCTTCTGATAATCCATTATCTTTGCGATAGCATCCTCAGTATATGTTCTTGGATGAATCCCTGCCTTTTTTGCCGCATTCTCTGCAGGAAGTCCAAATGAATCATAACCCATAGGATAGAGTACATTATAACCATTCATACGCTTGAACCGTGCGATAGTATCTCCTATAGAAAAATTCCTCACATGACCCATGTGAAGAAAACTCGCGCTTGGGTACGGGAACATCTCTAGACAATAAAACTTCTTCTTATGCTTATCTTCATGTACCTTAAACGTTTTCTCGCGTTCCCAACGCTCCTGCCACTTATCCTGAATAGCCTTGAAATCAACCATGTAGAACTTATCGGTTAAATATTTTTAAATTTATCTATATTGAGTGAGTTTATCATGCGCTTCAAGTATCCGGTGTATGGATTTCTGCAACTCGGATGCAGAGTCCATAAATCTCTTCTTCTCTATGTTATTGACTTTCATATCGGCAACACCCAATATTTTTCCTTCTCTCACATTGTACGGCAGGGATATGCAGATATCTTTTATCCCTAAGAAAGGTTTTTCTAGGTAATATGATAAATGTATTACTTCTTTCTTTTTTCCATTCAGTTTTGAGAAAAATTCATTAAAATTGCTTCCAGCCATCTTATGTGGTATTCCATACTTCCTAGTATACTCCAGTAGTTCATTATCGACTTTTTGAAGTAATGTATCGTATTCCTCTTCTGTTTTTGCTCCGATGATAGGTATGGCTCTACCATGCATTCCCATACACATGACTTTTCTTCCTAAGAATTTTTCATATCTTTTGGCATCAAGCTCCATTCCAAATCCTATGATGTCTTTTCTGTCTAATTTTATTTTTAGGTAGTTTGTTATCTCGTCAACTGGATTTGTGATAACTATAATCTTCGAATTGAGTCTTTTCAGATCACTTGCAAGATAGGCAATTGCTCCGAGGTTAAATTTCAATTCATCCTGTCTGACTTCGTACGTTGTTTTTCTTGTTAATACACTCTCTTCTCTTGCACTATCGCTCATCCCTGAGAGAGTTATTATAGTATATTCTGGATGGATAGATTTTATGTTGTTAACTGCTTGGAGTTTTTTTGAATGTAACTCGTGTACAAGAGATGTCACACTTTTTGATGTCCTGCTGTAAAGAAATATCCTATCTACATATTTAAAGCCGTTGAGGTTTTCTACAATTGCCTTTCCTGTGCGTCCGCATCCTATTATTAATATGTCCATACAGGCACTCTCACTTATTAGCTTTTAAATATTATTATACTACTACCACATTTCCAAAACATTTAAATTTCGACCCATCCATGTTATATTATGATAAAGAGGGTGAGACATAAAATTTCTACTATGAATAGGACGCAGAAGTCCGTCATAGCTGCAATACTATTCGGACTACTCGTCGGCGTAGCACTCCTCGCGTTTGGAAACAATGAGAATACCGCAACGCCAAATACGGGAGTCACGACAAACGCCGTAATAGACACGAGCACAGGCTCAGTTGCCACAACTTATATAACAAACGACGAATACTACATCAAATACAACGGATACGACCTCCAGTTAGAATCCGTCCAGAAAACATGCAGCGACTGTTACACAACAATATACTCATACAAGATAAACACCCCACTTCTAATAAAATCCATACACGGATTCAGAGCGATAATCGAGATAGAAAACAACACAGTAACAACAGCGCGATATATTAGAATGTAATTCCTAGATTTGCTAGCTCTTTTCTTAGTTGATCTATATTTTCATATTTTATAGATATAAAACCATAACTACGTGCTGACGTTATATTTTTCTCACCATCATCTACAAAAATACATTCTGACGGAGTCACATTGAGGCAAAAGCATACTTTATCAAAGTTTGTTTTAGAAGGCTTTAGAGATTTAATCTGCCAGGAATAAACTTGAGCGTCAAATAATTTGTCAATATTCAATTTTTTAAGAATTTGAGATTCAAAGATAGTGGTATTAGAGAGTATTCCTAATTTATATGACCGTTTTAACTCTATTAATAATTCCCTAACTCCATCGTACAATGCCGCTTTCTCTATGCCTGCACGCAGGGTGCTTACGACAAACTCAAGATTTTGTTTTGTGATTGGCAAATTAAAGGATTTTAAGAAATTAGAGGACATCTCATTCTCAGTTTTCCAGGCATCTAACTGGATTGATGATTCATACTTGATTATAAAGTCAGAAGTTTTTTCTATATTAAAATGCTGCATTAATGTCTTCGATATACCCACATTCTTAGTGGCAAGAGTCTCCCAAAGATCGAATATTATAGCTTTAATCATAGTTGTAGAAAATACTTAATTATTTATAATGCTTCTTGTTAGAAATGAAAAATAAATTTTAGAATCTCTTGAATCTTGCTGCCGTATCAATCAAGTCGACGTGTCCTAAGAATAGTGCCCTGCAGCAGTATCTTTCAAGGCCGAGATCATCCATTACCTTCTTGCGGTCTTCTCCTGCCTTTACGCGTTCCTGGAAATCTTCCCATAGGTGCGCTACTGGTTTTCCGCATGAAAAGCATCTTATTGGTATGATCATTTTTTTTTATACACCGAAATTTTTTATACTTTACCTGTACGAAGTCTGCGTGCTTGCTCGCGCTTGTCCATGATGATTTGGCTTTCCAGCCTCCTTGACACGGATGTCTGCTACAAGCAAATGCCTGTCGTAGTTCAAAAATGTTTCCTTCAATCGTGAATTGTATATTACAAGAGCCCTTGCGACTGCAAGCCTTACTGCGTCAGCCTGAGTGATGGATCCGCCGCCATTTACTTTTATGTGTATGTCGACCTTTCCTGCCGTCTCTCCTGCAAGCATCAATGGTTCTGTTATCTTCATTCTTGCGAGTACTGGCTGGTATGATTTAAGATTAGTATTGTTTATAATTATCTTTCCCTTTCCCTCGCTGAGCGTCGCTCTTGCAATGGATTGTTTTCTTCTTCCGCTTGTGATTATATTTTTCATTTCTGTTACCATTTTTTTTATTGTGATGACTTTGCGCCCATGTGTCTTGACAATTCGCCGACAGTTATGTATTTAAGGTTTGGAATCTTCCTTATGTGCGCGGCTTCTATGGTTATCGCTTTTTGATCCTTAAATTCTGGAGGCAATCCGATGTAGCACATTGTCCTTCTGAATGCTGCCATGCCTCTTGATGTCTTGTGTGGAATCATTCCTCTTATTACTCGCCTGACGTACCTGTCTGACCTTCTGAAGAAGTGCGGACCCTTGCTCCATGTACCCTGTGCTCTCTTCCTGTGAGAGTCCTCTACAAGAAACGCCTTGCTTCCTGTGACGTACATCTGTTCGCAATTTATGATCTTGACAGTCTCTCCATTGAGAGCCTTCTTTGCAACAAATGATGCAACCCTGCCGACAATCAAATCTTTTCCGTCTATAACGATCATTTTTTTTTACACCAATAACTTATCCTATAATTTTGATATTTTTTGCATTTGGATATTTCTTCATACCTTCTTCTATGCTTATGACTTGAGCCCTGCCGTTTATCTTATCCAATGTCTTATCTGAATAGTTGAAAGCGATTATGACGACCTTCTTTGTGAGGTCTCCACCTGAAAGGAGTTTTCCTGGAACTACAACTACATCATTCTCGTTAGCGTATTTCTCTATTTTCGACAGGTTTACAACACGCTGCTGTCTTGTTGGCCTCTCAAGCTCTATAGCGACGCGCTTCCATACGCCAGTCTTCTGCTCCATCGACTGCTTCTTCAAACTACCTATGAGTTCTTGCAATCTTTGGTTCTTGTGTTCCAATGTCATTGTATTTCACTTAATTTTCTTTGATTATTAATGCGAGGGAAGGGATTCGAACCCTCGAACCCACTAAGAGACAAGCTCCTTAGGCTTGCGCGATTGACCACTCCGCCACCCTCGCAAAAAATTTACTCTATCTTTTTTACGAGTTCGCTGAACTCCTCGAGCTGCTTGTCATACGCCTTGATAGCTTCTATGACTATCTCTTTTGGAGTTAACTGTCCCCATGATTCTATTGTGAATATGTATTCGTCGCCATCGACGTTTGGCATCCTGTAAAATACTAATCCTGGGCACCACTTCGTATGTTCCTTTCCGATCCCAAGGATTGCTGTCGCCTCGAGCTCAAGTTCCTGGCCCTCAAGCAATTTTACAAGCGGCATCTTGCCGTATATTGGTTTGATTGCGGGATCCTTCGATTTTATGTCTGATGCATAGACCATTGATGGTCCCTGCGCTTTTAATGTCAATTTTACAGTGCATGATGCGCATCCTGCACCTTTGCATTTGCACTCGCTCATCATGTTGTATGATCTCAGGTCAGTGCTTAATGGTACAAGGCCTATTCTGTGCGCGAGCAACTCGTCATAGAGTATCGAACTGTTTTTTCTGAATTCTATGTCTTCTATCGCCATCGTTGGGACTTCAAAGCCCATGATTCTTCTTATGGTGTTGGCGTAAGCAGTATCTACACCTTTTAATGAAAATATTAGCCTATTCTTCTTTTCTTGGTATTCGACGAGCTTTATTTCCATTTTTATATTCCGGCACAATAATTCGTGCCAATGATTAACCGATTATGATTACTTATACTCTTCTTCCTCTCTTACCGCCTTTCTTTCGGCATGTGTCGTGAGGCATTGGTGTTACTTCTTCAATTGATCCTATTCGAAGTCCCATTCTTGAAAGTGCCCTGACTGCTGCCTGGGCTCCAGGTCCTGGCGTACTAGGGCCGTTATGCCCTCCAGGCGCTCTGATCTTGACGTGGATTCCGTTGATTCCCTTCTCCATTGCCTGTTCTGCTGCAGACTTTGCAGCCATGATAGCAGCTGTTGGCGAAGATTCCAATCGGTCAGACTTTACGACTATGCCTCCTGAAGATTTTCCAAGAGTCTCTGTCCCACTTATGTCTGTGATATGGATTATCGTATTGTTATATGATGAAAATATATAGCATATTCCCCATCGTGTGTTATCGTTCATAGTTATCCTCTTCTGCCGCCCTTTCTTCCTCTCATGAAAGGCTTCTCCTGTTTCTTAGGCTGTCTCTTTGACGCCCCTTTGGCCCTTTCTGCGTGGCTTGTATCGTAAAATGGTGATTTAGGTGATATCTCAAGATTTGCCTCTTCAGTCATCCTTACTAGATATGATGGGCTAGTATTTATTTTTCCACCGACGAGAATGTGCCTGTGCGTTATCATCTGCCTTGCCTGTCTCATCGTCTTTGTATATCCCTTCTTGAAGACTAATGTCTGAAGTCTTCTGCCGAGGACGTCTTTTATCGTGATGCTAAGTATCGCATTAAGCGTCTCTTCCTTTATGAGGCTCAATGAGTGAAGCTTTGCGACCAGGTTCTTTCTTTCTTTTTCAGCCTGGCTGTCAGTTTTTGCTGAAAGCTCTTTCGCCTGGTTTTTGAATGATTCTAATTTAGCTATTGCCTTCCACAGTTCTGTCTTTCCTGGGATTCCGAACTCGACGCATATCTTGTTCTCTTCTGTAATCCTCTCTATTCTCCATGGATGACTCGGCTTTGAGTATTTCTTTCGTATTTTTTTTATGTCTCCCATTTGTTACCTTTGATTGTTAATATTATATTCTATGACTACTTTTTCTTATCCTTGCTGTCTGACGATGGAGGAGGTGCTGCCCTTCTTACGACGCCGAGTGATACCTTGCCCTTGTTCTTCCTGAAGTTGCTCTTTGTTCTCTGTCCACGTACTGGCTGTCCAAGCATGTGTCTGACACCCTTGTAGGACTTGATCTTCTTCATCTTTTTGATATCGTTATCGACGCTAAGGTCCCAGTCTGTAGTTATTAGATGCATATCCTGTCCAGTCTCATAATCCTTTCTTCTGTTGAGTATCCAGTGAGGTGCATTATACTTTGCAGGATTTCTTATGATATCCTCTATTTTTTGGACCTCTGAATCAGTAAGGTCTCCAGTAGCCTTTCTAGGATCTATCTTTGACGCGAAGCATACAAAATTTGAGAACATACAGCCGACGCCCTTTATCTTCTGGAGTGCCATGAATACTTTTTTCTCTCCTTTGATATCGGTGTTGACAATTCTTACGATATGCCTATAATCTGGACCATACTTGTCAGCTGCTACTGGAGCTGCTGGTTTTGGCATTGGTTTTCCCATCGGTTTCTTTACTTCTTTTGTATCCATTATAATCACATTTGAAATGTATTTACATATCCTAAGTTTAGAAGAGAATTTGTAAGACAACCCTAAAATCGCTCTTCTAGGAACTCGGGCTAATATAGAAAGGGAATTTTAGGTAATTTATAAATTATTCGATTTATTCATTATCACGGTTTTTGTGGTGATTGTGTGTAGAATTTTCCGTTAAAGAAATATACTGCTCCACTGTCAGATTTAAAATACTTGACACTCTGGTCATCATCATTATCACATTCTTTTGTTCTTAGGTATGTTCCGTCCTTTTGACCGATAAATAACCATTTTCCTGCCTGAGGGCCATATTTTATATTTATCATTACATCTGGGATTCCGTCTCCTGTAAGATCTTTATTTTGTTCTATTTCGGGTTGAGAACATCCGTTAACTATTGTTATAAGACCGGCGGCTGTTGCAATTTTTCCGAAATTTTTAATGTTTTGGATTAGGCTCATATTGATAGTAAATGCTTTATGTTTATAAATTTTTTTATCAGTTGTTACTTGCTAGTAAGTAGAATATTTGTGACGTGCTGGGATGAACATTACATATATACTATATAATAGTAAGGTTTAAAAGTATTTGCAGATTCTCAAACGCTATGGATGCTGTAGAATTATTCATGCCAATGAGGTTCAAGGGCAAGAACGTATCAGTACACATCACTACATACGGAAAGAATTCTAAAAAACAGATACTCTGCCTCCACGGTTTCGGCTCAGACGGAAGGGACAGTTTTGATAACGTAGCAAAATATCTCTCTAAGGACTATCAATTGATTGCTATAGATTGGATTGGTTTTGGAAAAACGACGAGGCTACTCAGAAAGATGGATAATTACAACCATAGATACATGTCGTCATTCTTAGAAAAATTCATCACTATTGCCATTGCAAAAAAAATACTCAAGAAGAGATTCAGCATATTCGCCGTCTCGATGTCTGGACTCATGACAGGCATGCTGTATAAACGGATAGAGAAATATCTTGAATCAATAATATTCCTGAACCCTGCAGGATTCGATAAGGAGATAAGCGCAAAATTCTCTGTCGTCATGGCAAACCCTCTTCTTAATCAGGAGAAATTCCTCAGGATCATATCGAAGGATATATTCTGGAAACAGTTCCTCGGACTAAAAGATGACCAGAAGACGGAATTGTTCGAAAGATTCAACAACGGCGAATTCGATGTGTTCGTCCGCTGCGTTGGGAACTCCGTCAGCATCACTGGACGAGTAAAAGAGACACACATATACCATAAATATCATGAGATAACGGTCCCTGTTTTGATGATTGCAAGTAAGAAGGATACGATGATAACAGAGCAGGAATACCTGAAGACGGCAGCGAAAAACAATTGGAAGATAGTACAAATAGAGCATTACGACCACGTACTAGTAGACCAAAAACCAACAGAAGTAGCAAACGCAGTAAAAAAATTCTTAAGATAAATTATGAGTAAATATATAAACTCTAGAACATAAGATACTATAAGGTAATATGATGAACAAAGACACAGCAAATAATATTCTAACAATCATAGTAATACTAAATTATATTGTCACAGCGTTAGTATTAGGAACAGGTCTATATTTTATATGGTCAGCAATAACTTCTCCATCACCATCATTTTTAGGCACAGGAGGACCTGGACTGTTTGTCTTTATGGGAGCTTTAATTAGCATATTTGGAGTGTTATTCTTTTGGATAGTATATAAATTCATGAAAAAAAATAATTGGGCCAGAATAGTATTGATAGTGTGTTCGACATTATCTTTCTTAAGTGGACTCGGAAATCTACGTATAACCATACTATTTTCGATAATCAACCTAGTAATATCCGGCACGACAATATACTTCATCGCATTCAATAAGTCAGTTGTCGCATTGTTCACAGAAAAGAAATAATCTTTAATAATATTCTAAAATTCTGAAGAATATTGAAGGGCGACCCGTGGGATTTGAACCCACCCAAAAAGATCCACAGTCTTCTATGCTGCCAGGCTACATCAGGGCCGCCATATACAAAACGCAGTGATATCGAGAGTGGGATATACTTTAAAAAGATTTAGAATTTTATGCGGCTTATTTTCTTATATATGCCATATTAATAGTATCTACTCTGCTCATCGTTGATATGTCATAATTATTATATTTACTGAATCTGCTTGTAAATTCTTCAATCTCTTTCTTTCTTATTTCTACTAACACCTTCTCTAGTTCTTCTTGTCGTTTCTTATCCAAATCCTCTCCGAAGTCTTTCAATACGCTATTTAATCTCTCTATGGTGCTTTTCATCTGCAGTATATTTGCAATAGTCTTATTTAATAATTCTTCAGTATCTGTCAACTCTTTAGATGTTGATAATTCGTCAAGCCCCGATACTAATTTGATTGCGAAATCCATATTTTCTATGTATTTATCTGCTTCAGATTTTATTATAGGTATAGTTTCGTCTAGTTTGCTTTCGTCTGTATATTCCGTTTTTGTTAGATAATTCATTAAGTGAGGAAGATATATTCCTTTTACTGCAGTTATGCTTGGGATACTCTTTGTTGGAAGAGACATTTTGGAGTTAAATTGTGTAGGTATGTTACTGATGGCGTTGATGACGCTCTCTGTCTTAAGTTTTAGGAGTCTTTCTACTATATTGTTGAGATCTGACATTTCAGTATTTGCATTGTTTAGGATTTCTTGGTATTTTGCAATCATCTCATTGTATTGATTGTTCTTGAGTACAGTCTTTGATTCTTCTATAAGTCCGATGTTCCACTGATGGATTTGCCTTCCAGCATTTAGTACACTTGCTACTTGTCTTATGAAACCTTCAATTCCAAAATACTTATTTTTGTATGGTTCTGCAAAACTGTTTACGATTGTTCTGGCATTTTTCTCGAGCACCAGCATGCCTTCACCGATCTTTATGAGTTCTTCGCATGTATCGTCTTTTATAGAATAATATTTTTTCCTGAAGAATCCTCTGCGTTCAGAAATCTTTACGTCACCTGATAACTTGTCTTTTATTGTCTGAGCCTCTTTCTTCAGTTGCCCTAATATAGTTTCTACTTCTTGTAGATTTTTATTCATGATAGTCCTTGGATGATAATGTTTATATTGTTTTTGGTTTAAAGAACTCTTATGACTCGCGGATCTGGAAAACATTTATTAATCAGGCAATTTATATCTTCGTGTATGACTATGGATGAGAACTTAGATCGCACAGGCCAGCATTATATGATTGATAAGTCGCTGATAAAGTTGATGGTCGATGCAGCAGACCTTAAAACTGGCGATATCGTTCTTGAGATAGGATACGGTAAGGGCGCTCTCACAAAAGAGCTCTCAAAGAAGTGCAAAGTCATAGCCATAGATATAGAATACGCCGATTTAGGCCTCAAGAACGTCGTCCAAGTCACAGGAAACATACTGGAAAGGTTCGAAAAATTATACGCTAAATACTCGTTCAATAAGATTGTCGCAAACATCCCGTATAATATATCTGAGCCCTTGATGAGAAAAATATTCAAGACACCGATGGATTTATGCGTCATGACCTTTGGAAAAAATTTCTCCGATATACTCACTAAAAAAGATAATAGGATTGGGATAATTGCCAATCATCTCTTCATTGTCGAGTCTCTGAAGGATGTTTCTCCAAAGGCTTTCTTCCCGATGCCGCGTGTGGATTCTGTCATCGTGAGATTCTTGCGAAGGGATACGAACTCAGTCTACAGAATGGTTGTCCTTCTTGATGATAAAAAACTCAAGAACGTCATCGAAAGGATATCAGGAAAGACGAAAAATGAGGTCAGAAAGATAACGAAAGATTTTCTCTTTGACAAGAGGCTATATGACTTGAGTAATGAGGAATTCACAAGATTTGAGGAGATTCTTGCTAATGAAACTGATTTCAGTTAATGATTTATAAGGTGTTTCAGCATTCTTAGAGCATCACACGTAAATCAATCACAATACGTAGTATAAATTGTATATTTACTGTGCATAAAGTTTTTAAAACAGCTACAAATGTTTATTATAAGAAGATATGAAGAGGATGAGGATGCATAATGAAAAAGGCGCATAAGAGTATTCTTTGGACAAGTATAATTATATTGTTCATCCTTATCGTGCTTTACTTCATCTCGATACAATTCGCTAAAAGACCTGTCTTCTTTTATGGGACTGATTGTCCTCACTGCAAGAACGTAGAAGCTTTCATCTCAGGAAATAACATCACAGTAAAACCGTCAATAGAATGGAGAGAGGTATCTTCTGATGCTGGAAACCAACAGGTGCTTGCGCGCGTCGCAAAATTGTGCGGATTGAAACCAAATAATCAAAGCGTATGCTCTGCGGGAGGGTCGACAAGTTGTTCTATAGGAAGTATCGACATACCTGTCTTATATATAGAGAATAAATGTTATGTTGGCGACACAGCAATAATAGATTACATCAACTTGACTTGGCCAGGAAATGCCGGAGTTGTCAGAACATGAGATTTAAAGATATTATTGCGCGAATGACGATATTTGTAATCATTTTCATCCTCATATCTGTAGGTTTCGTATCAGCAGTATGTCCGGTATGCATAATCGCTGTAGGTGCGGGTGTAGGGATACTTCGAGCATATGGAGTGGATGATCTGATATCTGGCCTGTGGGTCGGTGCGTTATTGCTTTCGATATCGCTTTGGACGATAGATTATATGCAGAGAAAAAAATGGACGTTCAAATTCTTCAAGCCGATAGTTCACATACTCTATTTCGGACTCACGATATTATTCCTTTATCTCTATAAGATTGTTGGGCATCCTGACAATTCATTATTTGGCATGGATAAACTTGTTATGGGGACTGCAATAGGTGTTGTTATAATGATACTTGCCGTAATGTCAGATGTCGCCCTTCGCAAACAGAATGATGGACGCGTCGTCGTGTATTATCAGAAAGTATTAATTCCGCTCGCATACCTGATTTCAGCAAGCCTCGCGATGTTTTTTATCATAAGAATATTCATATTGTGAATATAATTCATAAATAAAGGTGGAACTATGAGTAAAGAAGATGATGTGAACAATTTCATAAATAAGATAAATCAAGTGACGAAAGACAAGAAACTCGATCTATCGAGCGACGAAGACCTATCAATAGGCATAATGAACCTTATATCAATAGAAGAACACTTATTCTTCACAGCAATGAAGACAGAAAAGGACATGTACCTTGACCTACTGTACCAAGTCCGCGAGATGAGAAAAGAACTCCTAAAAAAAATAATAAAAGATTATGAAGGCGAAGTATGGTGCACATCAAAACACCTTCTTTCAGCATCAATGAGATTAATGGAAGTCGGAACGAAAGCCTTAGGCAAAGGCGATAAGAAAGAGGCAGCCGAATTCTTCGCAAAATCATACGAACTATACTCAATGTTTTGGGCGATACAACTTGACATGCTCAATGTCAAAGACACAGGAAAAATCGCCGGAAGCACAATAGATACAGAAAAGAAAGAACAAATAATAAGCGAATCAAAAAATGAACATTACATATCACAAGAATTGAACAAGGAAGACGAAAATAAGCCAGGCTTCATGAAAAAAGTCACAGGAGCACTCAAGAAAGCGATAGATTGCTGCAAAGAATGACGCTAGTTTAATTCATTGCGTAGGTGTGCTCTTCAGCATCAAATAATGGTATAGGCTCTAGTTCTTCAATTATCTCTGGAAACCTCTCTCGTAATTCTGAGCAGATGTTATTTAGTTCATGAAGTGATTTGGTATATATCTGACTTATTATATTTATATCGCCCGATGTCGTGCAGACATAGATAGAGCCGTCAATCAAGCTTAAGTGCTCGCAGAGTGGCTGAAGTGCCTTATGGTTTAGTACTTTGCATTTGATGTTCAAGAAAAATGTTTCGAGGCCTAAAAATGACGGCCTAATTATGGTTCGATAGTTAAGTATTATTTTTCTTTCTTCGAGACTTTTTATGTGTTGTCTTATAGTTTCCCTGTTAGTGTGATATTTTTGTGCTATTATCTCATTAGATACTCTTGCATTATTTGCAAGTTCAGAGAGGATGCTGCTGTCAAGTTCCCCTATATTTTTCATGTTAGGAATTTCTTTTTCTGATATGTATCTATCTTTTACTCCGAATAATCCTGCATATGTGTCCTTATATTCTTTTAGATGGCATGTATATGATACTTTTATGCTTACATTTTTGTTTTCTTTGTTTAGCACTTCAAACATACTGTCGATGAATTGTCTCTGTGTTAAATTGTTATTTGCTGAGAATGTGATTATATAATTCCATCTTCCACCACTGTGACCGATCCAGTGAATGTTCGGTAGTGTCTTGAGCTTTGAAAGTATTTCCTTTTCGGACAATCCGTTTATGTTTAGAAATAGTGTATATATCTCGCTTGAGAATGCTTTCATGTTTATTCTCGCGCTATACCTTATGATAAGACCTTTTTCAAGGTTATTTAGGTGATACTGGACAACCTCCCTCGACATTCTGGTCTTTTTTGCGATTGTACTTATTGGTAATCGTGCATTCTCTACTATAGTTTTTAAGATTAATTTATCTTTATTGTTTATCATTTGTCAATAAATATATTATAATACCTGACAATTTATATACTTTTCTAAAGATAATATTATATATTAGCATTACTATACAGTAGTTATGAAACATACGATGCAAAAACATGAATCAAACTATTTCCAAATAAAAGACGTTGCAAGACAATGGATAAACTCCGTAGAAAGCGAAAAAGATTCCTTCCGCGATAAAGTAATATACCCAAAAATCGTACATTGGCTAGGATCGCATCACTCTTCAGGCATTTTAGAAAAAATATTAGACGTAGGATGCGGCCAAGGCATAGCATCAAAACTCATGGAACAAGAAACACAAGCCAACATCATAGATACAAATAATGACTGGTGGTTTAGATCCGCAGTTCCTTCAAAAGAATTAGCATATTGTGGGATAGACGGCTCATCCTATTTAATAAAGCGCGCCAAAGAAAATTATCCTAAAACATGCGAGTTCATGAAAGCAAGCGTCTATGATATGCCTTTTGAAGACAAGTATTTTGATAGATTATTCTCCATAAATTTAATAATGCACCTAGAAAATCCCGAATCTGCATTCGATGAAATGTCGCGAGTGCTAAAACCTGGCGGCCGATTCTTAATGATCACGGCAAATCCGACAAGGTATTCATATTTTGAATGGTATAACATGTTTATAGAGCCTGTCGTAACAAAGAATAGGATAGAAGGAAAAATCAAGATTCCCAATGCAACTCTCCAAAGGAATAGTATTTACACGCATTCAAAAAACAGGATAGCTATGGCGCTTGGCAATGCATTCAAAGAATCGCGCGATAAATCTTTTTTCGTTCAAAAATATTCCACTACTTACACGATAACGCCCTTACGGAATCCTAAAAATGAGAGATACTTCAACGTAAACGCATATAAGGCGCCATTATTTTGTGCAATTGAAGGATATAAGAATAAAGAAATAAATTAAAAGAATAAAAAAATATTCTGCGGTTTTATACTCCGCATCCTGCTGCTGTCGCTGCGCCTACACTGTCGTAACCAAAGCCTGGTCCTGGACTTGTTGAGCTGAGCTGCGTCTGACATTCTGCTGGTGCATTGTTGAACGCCGCGCATATTCCTGCAAGGAAACTTGCTGGATCTCTGCCTGCATTTGACTGCACGCCGTTAATCACAAGCGTTGGACTTCCTTGTACGCCATACTGTTGGTTCAGATCCTGCTGTATGTTGAATTGTGGGAACTGTCCGCTAAGCCATGTCGACTTGTCGTTCTTTAGTGCTGTGATGTTGTACTGCGCATCTGTTGCTGCGTAGCATGTATTCATAGCATTGACATCGACTCCTGTTTGCTGCTGGCATAACGTCGTATTAGTGTTAAGACCTTGCGCGCTGCTTGCATTCAAGAAGCATGCTAGGTATTTCAAATATACATCAGGCTGATTTTTCTGGATGCAGTATTGTCTTAAGTTCTCCTCAACTTCAGGAGCGAATGACTCGTGCATCGAGTAGTCTACGAATTTGACGCTGAAATCTACCTTACTTCCGAGTGCCCTGACTGCTGGCAGGATTCCTTTTTCTGCCTGTGTTCCGTATGGGCAATATGCCATGACGAACAATTCTACTTTTGGCTTATCAGTCTTAGGTACTACTGTAGGAGCTGCTGCTGCGGCTGGTGTGCTTGCTGCTTGCGCTTGTGTCATGTCTATTGCCTGTGGGAATAATAATTTTCCATCCTTTGTGGCGTATGAATTGTATTGCTTTCCTGCGACGGTCAAGTTCATAGCATATATGTTGCCTTCGTCAGTGATGCTGTCTACGCTGACAGACTGTCCCTGGACAAGGTTCGATATGTATGCCTGTGTCTTCGTCTTTATGTCTGCAGGTGAGAGTGTCTTTCCACTCACTGTTGTTCCTGGCGAACCGCCTGAGAATCCTCCTGTCGAGATTGACGCTATAAACAGTATCAACAACACGACGCTTACTATGCCAAGAGTCCATGTCGCAGTCTTATATGTCTGGTGCTTCTTATGCTGCTCATGCTCTATGTACATGTGCTTTTCATGCTTCTTATGTTTTTCAGAATCTTCCATTATATTTCACCCCAATAACTAACTTATGCTTAAAGACCTAGCTATACTTTATATATTTTGTGAAAATCTAGATATATCTGGAAGTGCCAAGGAATCGGCTTATTTGAAGAAGTGACTTCCCATGACAAGTATGTCTGCGCCTGCGGCTTCGCACTTTTTTGCTATATCATGATCGATGCCGCCATCTACAGCTATACTATATTTGTAGCCGTTTGATTTTTTCAATTCATGCAATTTCTTGATTTTAAGAAGGCTGTGCTCTATGAATTTCTGCCCTGGAAGGCCTGGATGGACTCCCATGACAAGTATTTCATCAACTTTATCTAGATGTTTTATGTCGCTGACTGGAGTTTCAGGATTTATGCTTATTCCTATGAATTTCTTGTTCTTCTTGATGAAAGAGACGGTCTTTTCGAAATCGCCTTTTATAGCTTCGTTATGAATTATGAACATGTCAGCGAGATCGAAGAATTCTTTTATGTATGTATTGTAATCTATCACCATAAGATGAGCCTCTCTCTTCTTTGCACATTTGACCTTGCGTATCATCGCTGAAGAATAAGATCTCTGGCTTACGAACGTCCCGTCTTCAATATCAAGGTGCAATATATCAAAATCCCTGTCTTTTCTTTTGAGTTCAGAATTTATCTTATCTATCATTATACTTTCAGAGACCCCTTTCTTCTTCGCCTCGAAATAGAACCCAAGTATTGATGCCGAGATGCGTGCCATAATATTGTAGAGAGTAAGTTCTTTATTAATTTTATTCTAAAAATTTATAAAACCAGTAATTAATAATCAATTAATATCGTTAATACAAAGGCAAAGGTGATTATTTTGAAGAAAGTAAATCATATTCTAGGATTCGTAGCATCAGACCACAGAGGTTTTCTGCTCAAGGAATACATCAAAAGAAAATTTCCATTTATAGACTTAGGAACATTCGATGACAAAAAGAAGGTTGATGAGGTAGATTACGCTAATAATCTTGTAAAGCACGTTTTGAAGGAGAGATCTACAGGCGTTCTTATATGCGGCTCAGGATTTGGGATGGATATCGCTGCGAACAGGCATAAGGGAATACGCGCGACACTATGCCACACCGTCAAGGACGCTAAATGGGCCCGTTATCATACCGATGCAAACATCCTTGTCTTGAGCGGCGAGTTCACAAAATTAACGGATGCTGAAAAGATAGTCAAGAAGTTCTACGATACAAAATTCTCACAGATAGACAGATACAAGAAAAGGATTAAAAAGATGGATAGATAATCTTTAACTATCATGCAGCATATAGCAATCCTAAATAAATCGCGAAAACTTCTTCAACTAATAACATCTGGAGAGAAGACTATAGAATCGCGATGGCTAGTTCATAAAAGCGCCCCATGGGATAAGGTAAAAATTGGTGAGACAATATATTTCAAAGAATCAGGCGAACCCGTAACTGTAAAGACAGTTGCAGGCGACGTAAAATATTTTCACCTACCAAACGAAAGCCTAAAAAAGTTATACGATGAGTATGGCACGAAGATAGGATTCACAAGTCTTGAACAATTAAAGAAGTACGCTTCTGGAAAAAAATATTGCGTCCTTGTCTTTCTAAAAAATGTTGAAGAGATTAAGCCTTTCGATATAGATAAATCAGGATTCGGAATAATGAGTGCATGGATTTGTATCGATGATGTGAAGAAATTGAAATTATAATCAGGTTATTTCCTTTTGCCGCCGAACATTTTGTTCAGGACTGCATCCATCTGAGCTTTCTGTTCTGGAGTGAGCTTCGTTATCCTGTTCCGAGGATCGCGTTCATACTTCTGAGATTTCTCTGGTTCATGAATAATTTTTTCTGTACTCTGATTACTCTCATGTTTTGCCTGACCATTGATGTCTTTCATCATATCGTCGACTTCTTTCAGGTTTGATGATTTGTCCTTGAACCTTATAACATCGGTGCAGGACTCGGCGATATTCTCTGCAGTGAGCCCGAATTTTTCAAATAACTCATCTGCTTTTCCAGATTCGCCGAATTGGTCTCTTATGCCGACACATTTTATCGGTATTTTTGACAATGATAGTGCCTCACATACGGCGCTTCCAAGTCCACCGTATATTGAATGCTCTTCAGCTGTGACGACGGCATGTGTTTTCTGTGCGTATTTCAATAATGAATCGGTATCGATGGGTTTTATTGTGTGCATGTTCATGACAGCGGCGTTTATTCCGCGCTCTTCGAGGATTTTTGCCGCCCTCAATGATTCTGGAACCATGAGGCCGCACGCGACTATCAAGACGTCGTGCCCTTCTTTTAGTATGTTTGCCTTCCCTAATTTGAAATCGCTATATTCATGGGTTATTATCTGCGATGGCTCTCTTGATAGTCTCAGATAACATGGACCTTTGATGTTCACTATTGCATCAAGCGCCTTCTGCGCTTCAAGAGCGTCTCCTGGAACTACGACTGTAAAATTTGGCATAGTCCTGAATAACGAAATGTCCTCTTCGCACATCTGTGTCACTCCGTCTTGTCCGACGCTGATTCCTGAATGGTGTCCGATCACCTTCACGTTGCTATTATTAATTGCAATAAATCTTATCTGTTCGTGCCCTCTCAAACAGAATGATGCGAAAGTGTTTGTTAACGGAATTTTTCCTTCAAGACCAAGGCCGTTCGCTATCCCGAACATGTCTTGCTCTGATATGCCGACTTGGATAAAACGTGCAGGATATTTCTCCGCGAAAGCTTTGACCCTGCTTGACTCCATCAAGTCTCCCGTCAAGACGACGATATCAGGGTTCTCAATTTCTGCGAGTCTCTTTCCATATCCATCCCTTGTAGCGATTTTTGATATCATTTGGTAGTTTATTTTTATTATAACATTTGTATCATTTCTTGTTATCCTTGCTTGATGTGTAATTTGTTATTGCCATGGCGAGTATTAGTACAGTGAATGCGTTTCCTATGAGTGCGTCCATCACTGTCAAAAATTTTGCATACCCCATAGGACATATATCCCCAAATCCAACGGTGAAGAATGTCGTGGCGCTAAAGTATGAATATTGCAAAAGCTCGCTAACTCTAAGTGGATCGCTCATGATAACGTCCCTTGTGATATTGACGTTATCGACGCATGAGCCGTATCTAAGATAACCGACCCCGAGCACCGTAACTCCCCAATATAATATACTCATTAAAACTATTATGAAAATCACTGATGATACATATCCTGTGACTATCTCCTTGAATTTCAATTCGTGGTGTATCAATCTGTTAATGTTTGCCCTTATGCGATAAATTAAAAATAATACTACATAGAATATGAGTACAAAAAACGATGCGATGACAACGTAATCAGGTACTGATTTCCTCAGCGATATAAGTACTATATTTATTATGAATATTATGAAAAACGTCGTGAAAAAGTGATTCAGTGCCACATTCCACAATCTTCCCAATAATCCTATATGCTCTTTTATCTTCCTGTTCGTCTCATCAATCTTTTTTATCATATTAATTCTCCCCTTATGGTTTTACCCCTACCAATAACGCTCTTCCTGAAAATTCTCCTTTAGTATATTTGTATGTCTTCAAACCATTTTTCCTCATCAGCGAAATCAATTCTTTGTGCGTCAATAACAACATTACATTTTTATCTATCTTATAGATTATTTTGTCTTTGTCGGCTATGAGATAATGAAAATTCATTATGGACAAATTGCCCTTTCTTTCTGCAACGTGCAGCCTTGCTATCTTTATATCTTCAGAATTGTATGTTGTCATATGATTGCTTCTCGTTTCCCAAGTTTTTTTCTCTATCCACGGTTCTATTAGAAGCACTCCGCCTGTGTTTAGATGTTCTGAAAAATTCTTGATGCTATTTTTCAACCCCTTGATGTCCGTTACGTATCCGATAGAGCTGAATAGACATGTCACAACATCATATTTTTCGTGCATATTGAATCTTCTCATGTCAGCGACCTTGAATGTAATTTTTGGCAGCCTCTTTTTCGCCTCGTTCAGGATTCCCTTATTGATATCTGTTCCCGTACATCTGTATATCTTCTGAAAATATTCTAGATGTTTTCCGCTTCCACATGCCACATCAAGAAGTTTTTTCCCGTTATTTCTTTTGAATTTTTTTATGACCTTCAGTACTTCATTAGATTCCTTCTTATAATCTTTCCACGAGTATAATAAGTCATAATATTTCGCGAGTTCGTTATACATTATCTCTTTTGTCATTCTAGTTCTCTTATCGCTCTCTCATATTCGTCTGTATTAGGGCATTTGCCGTGCCATTCTGATGTGTTTTCCATGAATGAGACGCCTTTGCCTTTTATTGTATGTGCAAGTATTATAGAATTTTTTCCCTTCTCGCTTAGTGATAGAGCATAATTATACGCATTCAATACTTCGATCATATCGTGTCCATCAACTTCGACTACCTCATACCCGAAACTCTTCAACTTATCCCTTAATGGCTCAAGATCCTTTATCTCAGAATTCGTGCCATCTAGTTGGACTTTGTTATTGTCGATTATTATTATCAGGTTTGATAACTTATATTTGTGTATAGTTGCAAAAGATTCCCAGACCTGACCTTCGTCAAGTTCCCCGTCGCCAAGCATGCAAAATACTCGCGCAGGATTATTATCAAGTCTTAAAGCAAACGCTTTTCCTGCGGCAATCGATAGACCTTGACCTAGACTTCCTGAACTCGTCTCCATGAGCGAGAACTTGCTCTTGTCTGGATGACCCTGCAGCCTTGAGCCGAGTTTTCGAAAATCGTCAAGTTCGCTTATGTCAAAATATCCTGACCTTGCAAGAACTGAATAATATATCGGTGTGCAATGCCCCTTGCTAAGTATAAACCTGTCCCTTCCATTATCGTCAGGGTTTTCCGGATTGTGATGCATCACGTTGAAGAATAACGCGACCACAAGTTCTGTCGCAGAGAAACTTCCGCCAATGTGCCCTGAACCTGCAGTATAGACCATATTCAATATGTCTTTGCGCACATCGCTGCATAGCGCATTTAGCTCATTCACATCTTCAATCATTTGCATGATAGAAAATAAAAATTATGGTTTATATAGTTGTTGGTCGCTTGAAGTCTACATTAACTTTATATATTATGATGCATAAAAGATGTCATGAAATATACTTACGGATACCTTCTTATTATATTCGTGGCACTACTGCTTTTACCATCTGTATATGCAGATTTAGGCCCTAAACCGACAGTAGATATAAGCGTATATTATAATAACCAGTTAGTGTCTGGACAATTCAATGCAGTAATGTTGCAATGTTATAAAAATGCCTCAGTCTCAAATGATTACACGACTTATCTTAGCGGAAAATCTTCATGTATGAGTCCTGAATGTCAAGGCTTATACAATTTAACCATTTCAGATAACGAATGTTATTGGGCGCCGTCAATGTTCGCGTGGGGTGGAGACTGCAGTAATGGCGTTTGCAATTTCCATTATTTTCCACCTTCAAGATTTAGATTAGGGATATATGTGCCATCGTTAGGTCAGATAATTACTACGCCGGCAATTGATAGACTGAATTTTGCAAGCACATATGACGTGCGAGTTAGTTCTGATGGAAAAACATCTATCAAAGAGACGACACCTATACTGACTCGTGATAGCGTTAAATCATTCATTCCAGCATTGATAATAACAATAATATTAGAGTTGATAGTTGCGTTGATATTCGCTCTCAGAAAAGGTTGGCCGAAAAAACTTTTGTGGTATGTATTTCTAGCAAACGTCATATCTCTGCCTATAGTCTGGTTTGTGATACCGTTATTCAGGATAAGTATAGTCTCATCTGGATGGTCTTTCATCCTTACATTAGTGTTATACGAGGCGTTTGCATTCATATTCGAAGCATACTTCTTATATTGGACAAATAAAGAATTTTTGGACTTGAAAAATGCATTTAAGCTAAGTGTCGTTATGAATCTAGTGAGCCTTGTACTCGGCGGAATATTATACGCTCTCATTATTCTCGCTGTTGGTTAGTCGCAGAGAAATTCTCTCAGTCAGAATTATTACTATATTAATTATTAGAATGTATAGAAAGTTGACGTATCTTTCCCATGTATAATTCCTTCATTTTTTCTATGTGATTCATATCGTTCGGATTGAATCCAAGCATATATGCGAAATCCATATCCTGACGTATAAGCGAGTTTACTATCGTGTCAAGAATGATGCTGTGGTCATTCAGGTGGGGCGCAATCCTGCCGGACACGATTTTTGAATGAGTATCTGTTATATACATATCTTCGTCCCTAAAATTTCTTCCGATGGCGACGTCAAAAATCTGATCGTCAGACGCTAAGACGATCTGGCCGCGATTGTATGCTAGAAGGTCGAATCCAGGCTTTAATTCTTTCAAGCTTTTCAGGACGTGTTCTCCAGGCATTCTGAAATTTTTTCTGTGGTTGTTCACTAACGTACTCTCTATAGTGTATCCTGCGCTATGCACATACAGATTTGTCGATACACAATCTACACTTCCGGAATCCACTTTAAGAAATCCTATGTGAAAGATTTCATTATCAAAATCCAGAACATCTCTTAATGATTCAGGATCCTTCAGCCATGAGCCGAACATTACTCTTCCTCGGAAAAACTCTTTATGGCCTCGTAATTCTCGACAATCAGTTTAGCCTTAGCCTTTCCGAACTGGAATGGGAACTGATCGTCCTCTTTCCTCTTAAGAATTATCATCTTATTTCCTTTGAATTCGCCGTATTCCACAACCATAGTATCACCCACTTTCCAGGATTATCCAGGATTTTAAAACTTAATGGAAAAAAATAAAATTAAATGTAAAAGGAATATAATCTACTTATAAGTAACAAAATATTTATAAATGCTTTGTCATTCTTATCTTTATGGAATGTGATCAATCTTTAACAGAATCTGTGTCGTTAGCATATAACAGTCACAACAGAGAACAAATCAAAGATTTTATAGAAGCTCTCCGTATAGCATACAAGAACGGCATACCTGACTTACGCATCCGAATGTCTATGGAAAGCGAAAAAGCAGCAGGGCTTTTAAGCAGCGTATACCTTGCACTCACAAACGATTTCGGACCAGTACTAGAATTACCATTCGGTGGACTCGGAGCAATTATAAAATCAAGTCCAAAAGGATTAGTATTCAAGGATCAACAATTACATTTCGCGACCATTTCTGGAAACGCACTACAAGCATCCGAGTTGAGAGGAACAGCATTTTACTTTGGACTTGCAACTAGAAGCTCGTTATGGTACGCTCGATGTTTTGATGATGCCGGAGCATTTGCTGAGTATAGGAATAGTGCGTTACGTGGCTCTGTCAATAAAGATCGTGCTCATTCATATTGTAAATTGTTCGATTTTGTCGCTATGAAATCTTATAATAAAGATGAAGCATTCTCGAATCCAGAATGTGTTTCAAAACATGTAGAAAAATTCATAAGAAGAAGGTGTTGAAAAGTTTCAAGAAATAAAGAAAATAAAAAATTATTGTACTCCTAATTTCTTTTCTGTCTCATGCACCATCAGTGTTGTTTTTACGACTGTGTCTGATGTTAAGCTTATGCTCTGGATTCCTGCTTCAACGACGAATCTTGCAAATTCTGGGTATGTGCTTGGAGCATCTCCGCATATTCCAATATATTTTCCTCTTTTGTTGCAAACGGCTATAACGCTTCTGATGAGTGTTTTTACTGCGTCATTTCTTTCATTGAAGACATGGCTTACGATTTCAGAATCTCTGTCGACTGCAAGTGTCATCTGTGTCAAATCGTTTGATCCGATGCTGAATCCGTCGAATATGTCCATGAATTGGTCTGCAAGTATTACATTGCTCGGAACTTCGCACATTGCATAGACTTTTAATCCATCCTGTCCTCGGACTAGCCCATTGTCTGCCATGATTTTGAGGACTTTGTTTCCTTCTTCAATGGTTCGGCACATTGGGATCATTATTATTATATTTTTTAGGCCGAATTCATTTCTGACTTTTAGTAAGGCTTCGCATTCCATCTCGAATCCTTTCACGTATTTTGGATCGTAGTATCTTGCCGCGCCTCTCCATCCTATCATTGGGTTATCCTCTTTAGGCTCGAACTCTTTGCCGCCTATGAGGTTTGCGTATTCGTTCGATTTGAAATCGGACAATCTTACAATCACGGGTTTTGGATAGAATGCTCCTGCAATCATTCCGACTCCCTCTGCTAATTTTTCGACGTAGAATTGTCTCTTGTTCGGGTAGGCTGCTGTCAATTTTGCAATTTTTTGTTTTGCATCCTGATCTTTTAGTGTATCGTATCCTAAAAGCGCTAGAGGGTGAACAGCGATTGTATTGTTCAATACGAATTCCTCTCTTACAAGTCCTATTCCGTCATTTGGCAGGAAACTTAATTCAAACGCCTGGCTCGGATCTGCAACATTCATCATTATATGAGTCTTTGGTCTTGGGAATGATCCAAGATCTAGCGTATCGATGACGAATTGTAGCTGACCATCGTACACGAATCCTTCATCTCCCTGCGAACAATCAACAGTAATTCCCTGTCCTTGTCTTATCTTGTCTGTTCCTTCTGTTGTTCCAACGACGCACGGGATTCCTAATTCTCTTGATATGATTGCTGCGTGGCATGTCCTTCCGCCACGGTTTGTAACTATTGCTGAAGCTATTTTCATTATAGGCTCCCAGTCTGGATCAGTCATTTCAGTGACGAGTACCTCTCCTTTTTTGAAGAGTCCGATATCCTTGACGTTTTTGATTACGTTTGCTGTGCCTTTTCCTATTCTTGAGCCGACGCTCTTTCCCTTGACGATGATTGCTCCTTTCTCTTTTAGAGAATAAGTTATCATCTTTGTTGTGTCTTTTCTGCTCTGGACTGTCTCTGGCCTTGCCTGGACGATGAATAATTGTCCTAACTGGCCGTCTTTTGCCCACTCCATATCCATAGGCTTCAAATGTCCCGCTTTCCATGAGTAATGATCTTCAATTGCGCACGCCCATCTTGCAAGATTAAGTACTTCTTCGTCTGTTAGGCAGAATTTTGCCCTGTCCTCTTCTGGAACAGAAATATTTTTTGTAGGTTTTGTTCCCTGCAAATCGTATACTAATTTTACCTGTTTTGACCCGACATTCTTTGAGATGATTGGCTTGAATCCCTGTTTTAGCGTAGGTTTATAGACGTAGAATTCGTCTGGATTGACAGCGCCTAAAACAATATTCTCTCCAAGTCCGTATGATCCTGTGACGAGTACTGCATCCCTGAATCCTGATTCTGTGTCGATTGAGAACATAACTCCTGAACATGCTAAGTCTGATCGGACCATTTTTTGGACGCCGATTGATAACGCTATCGAGAAGTGGTCGAATTTTTTATCTACTCTATATGATATTGCCCTATTCGTGAATAATGACGCGATGCATTTCTTGCATGCCTCAAGCACTTGAGAATCTCCTTTTATGTTTAGGTATGATTCTTGTTGTCCTGCAAAGCTTGCATCTGGTAAGTCTTCAGCTGTCGCCGAACTTCTTATTGCAACATCTGTGTCGCTTCTGTCTTTGTTGTATGCGCCGCATAAATCCCTATACGCTAATAAAATTGACGTCTTAAGCTCTTGTGGAAATTCTGCTTTAAGGATTGTCTCTCTGACTTTATGTCCTCTCTCTGAAAGGTTTGCCATGTCTTCAGTATTCAAGTCCGAAAGTATCTCTTTAATCTGCTGTTTTATCCCTGCCTTTTCAAGAAAGTATCTGTACGCGTACGCTGTTACGGCAAATCCGTTTGGAATCCTTATCCCTCTCGGTGTCAAGTTTGTATACATCTCTCCGAGTGATGCGTTTTTTCCGCCGACGTACGGTACGTCTTCGTTGCTTAATTGGTCGAACCATAGAATGAACATATTTGACTTATCCACATCAATCACCTTTTTTATTTAACATAACGCCTAGCTTCTACCAAGGTATTATTATTGGACTCAAAAGAAAAAGATACTCACCCCTTTTTCCCGAGTCCGTAATCGTCACTGTATAATATATGATACTTTACCTCAATTTCCATCCAGAAGTTTATAAAAGTTTGTTATTATTATAGAGTTGAGATAAACCGCTGCCTCATTCCTTATCAGAATCGATTTTCGGCGATTGTCTTCTTGTCTCAAGATAATCTTTCAACTCTTTTCTTGTGACGAACATAGTAGGACTCCACATGGCAAGATATTTCTCTATGACTTTCACGTCTGTTTTGCTTGCGACGTTGTCCATCTCTGTGTCAAATAGCATTATCTTCTCAGAAAAATCGTTTGCGCTCCTTTTCAATTCCAAAAGATCGTCATTAAATCCTCGAAGCTCCTTTCCGAATGAGCGCTCAGAATCTATGAGGTTCTCGTCCGTCAGCTGGATCTTCTTTCTTAGGTTTCCATATCTCTCTTCAAGCATCCTTAGTCTTCTGTCGAGATCGGAGACGATTGACGCTATCTGTGAGTATTCCCCATTCTGCGATTTGTCCTGCGGCTGTTGCATCGATTGCATATCTGCCGGCATTCCACCCTGCTGCTGCATCATTTCATCTGGCATGATTGTTTCAAGCGTTACCTATATATAAATATTTATGTAACCACTATCGCTAAAATTACTACTACTATCTTGCTTATGTTTTATTGATATGGTTTGAAAAATTTTGGGTTGACATATTCTAACTGTATCTCTTCAGGCAGTGTCTGACCAGGATTATACCCTTTCTTGAAGAATACCCTATGTGTATATGTGCATGGCTTGAATCCTTCGTCAACTTTATCTGCAATATCCCATTTGCCATCTCCGTCTAGATCTGTAAGGAGTGTGTATCCTAATTTTTCTTTTCCGCTTAAGTACTCCGGATGCAGGAATACGGTCTGGTTATACCTCGGTTCAGGGATTTCGCTGTTCTTTTTTGTAATTGTTTCCGTTTCATTTTTGGCGCATCCGCCAAGTAAAATTGCTGCGAGTGATGTATATGCAATCATTTTTTGTATTGTTTTCATTTTGTTTACCTCTTTGTTTTTAATTGTAGTTTAATTAACTACTTTTTAATAGTATATGATTCAAGTAATATTTAAATATTAGGTCTCCCTTAGGGGGGACTATGAATCAGATTACGCCTGTGCTGTCACAGATAGGCCTTACAGAATCCGAGCAGAAGGTATACGTCGCTCTGCTTGATCTTGGAGATTCTACCAGAAGCGATATAGTGAACACTTCTGGTGTCGCGGGTTCAAAGATTTACGAATTGCTTGAGAAACTTCAGGAGAAGGGTCTTGTATCTATATATATGAAAGATAACGTAAAACATTTCAAGGCTGTCAATCCAAATCAGATACTTAATTATGTTCAGAAGAAAAAATCTGAACTACTGGATATTGAAATACAAGCGCATAACATACTCCCCATCCTTCTCGGAAAATTCAATGCATCAAAAGAAGATCAGGAAATAGAATTATTGTCCGGGATACGCGGTCTTGAGATTATTTTTAGGGAACAGGTGGAATTATTGCATGGTGGCGATACATGCTATGTGCTTGGTGGAACGAAGGGCTCTGATGAAGCGGTCGTCCAGGCTTTTTTCGAGAAAATACATTTGATGAGAGAGCAGAAAAAAATAAAGACTAAGATGCTCTTCAATAGCAATCAGAAGCAATCGACAGAAGAGTTATACTCGACGAAAAAATACCCTTGCACATCGACGAAATATATTGATCATGATTCACCAGTCGCGATAAACATATACGCAAATAGGACAGTAATACTAATATTTGGAAGACAGATAAGTGCGATACATATAAAATCACAGGATGTGGCAAATAGCTTCATGGAATACTTTAATCTGCTATGGAAGGTATCAAAAAAATGATTTCAAAAAATGGCATCGTTCATTCGGAAAATGAGCAAACTTTATATATGAAAATTAATAAAATCAATCATTGGAGAGGTGAATATGTTATTCAATAATAATGATTCTTCGTATGATGTCCTGAAGGAGGGAGAGGATACAGTCTTAAGGATTGATTATGAGAATGCGATGGAGGTTCCGAGCCTTGAAGATTCTGAGAGATGCATGGCGGACACTATCGATAAGTTGATGGCGAACAGGAACGTCACTAAGATAATATTCTCGCAGAAACGTGATTACGAATACGATTATCCGCAGACAAGGATACTTGCAGAATTCGCAAGGACATATATGACTATATCTAAACACAAGGCTGTCTTCAATTATCGTGGCATGACGATGAATGAAGAGACTCCACAGGTCGTTTCTGTCGCGACGCAAAAATATGCAGAATTGCAGAACATACTATTCAACCTGATGAAAAAAGATCCTGTCGGAGCCTATGTCGAGATGAAAAGGCTCATACGAAGGGAAAAGATAGAGATGGACAAGAGCATCGATGATGCTTACAGTGCCATGACGGATAGGTTCCTTCAGGTGTTGATATACGTCACAAAAGTTCTCGAGGGAACAAAGCTTATCCAAACGGCGATGCGCCATATCGGCGGCATGCAGCTCGGCGATCGGAGCGTATACAGAAGAATATTCACCCCTAACATAAAACCAGATTTCATGTTCACAAAGGTCATGGCGTCATATCCGAAGAACGCCTCAGAAATAGAGAGTTACAGCGTAAAGAATTCTGATGTAATAATATTCAAGCTCCAGCATAACGTACAGAACTTATATCATATAACCCCTCCCGAATTCAAGCTTCCAGAAGAGAAGTATGAAGTCCTTGACATGGCAAGGAAGATAATGGCTGAGCACCAGCCTGACCGTCAGGAATTTGTCGACCCTGCACGAATGCGAGAGGTATTCATGAACATCGGTCGAGATCTCATCGAGGAACTTGCCGAGTATAAGAACCTGAAATTGAAACATGCAGAGGTCGAAGAGCTTGCAAAGATACTTGTAAGATACACAGTAGGATTCGGGATAATAGAAGCGCTTCTAGAGGATGAAAAGATACAGGACATAACTATCAACAGTCCCATGGGGCATATACCCATATTTTTGGTGCACCAGGATTATGATTATTGCAGAACGAACTTAGTTCCGACGATAAGAGACGCTGATTCGTGGGCGTCAAAACTCAGAATGATCTCTGGAAGGCCACTCGATGAAGCAAATCCAATCCTCGATACTGAAATACTCATTCCAGGGACGGCGAACGCGAGGGTCGCCGTCATAAGCCCTCCATTAAATCCTACCGGACTTGCGTACGCATTTAGAAGACACAGAGACAAGCCATGGACGTTTGCACTATTCATAAAGAACGGGATGATAAACGCTCAAGCAGCAGGACTCATGCAATTCCTAATCGATGGTTCAAGAACACTGCTCGTTGCAGGAACAAGAAGTGCAGGAAAATCATCTCTCCTTGGCGCTGTGATGGTCGAAGTGATGAGAAAATATAGAATGCTCACAATAGAAGATACACTTGAATTGCCGTCCGAATCACTGCGAAAATTAGGATATAACATCCAGCAGATGAAAGTGAGTTCTGCATTATCGAAGGGCTCAAGCGAGGTCTCTGCAGAGGATGGTATAAGGACGACGCTAAGACTTGGCGACTCGTGCCTATTCGTCGGCGAGGTAAGAAGCACAGAGGCAAGATCATTATATGAGGCAATGCGCGTAGGAGCACTTGCGAATGTAGTTGCAGGAACAATCCACGGCGATAGTCCGTACGGTGTATATGACAGGGTAGTCAATGATTTAGGCGTACCTAAGACAAGCTTCAAGGCAACTGACGTTATAATAGTCGCAAATCCCATAAAATCTGCCGACGGTCTCCATAGATGGAGGCGCGTGACGCAGATAACAGAAGTGAGAAAACACTGGGAGAATGATCCGATAGTTGAGAAGGGTTTTGTCGATCTGATGAAATACAATTCAAAGACTGATTCTCTTGAGATAACCGATGATCTGAAGAATCAGGACAGCGATGTCATAAAATCAATTGCCGAGAACGTCAAGGAATGGAGTGGGAATTGGGACGCCGTCTGGGACAACATACAGTTGAGGGCGAAGAACATCCAGACCCTTGTAGATTATGCAAAAAAGACGAACAATTATGATATACTCGAGGCAAAATTCGTCGTCGAAGCTAACGATCAATTCCATAAGATAACAGACAAGGTCAAAGAAGAGGTCGGCTCTATGGACAGCAAGAGGATAGCCTTTGAATGGAACGAGTGGCTAAGGCGTGCTGTAAGAGACAGCATGATAAAACAGACAAGATGAACTGATACAGCGCATCTTACAAGATTTTTTTTTTTACTACAATGAGATTTGTTGATGATTTATTTTTATGAGCATCTATAAATTTACAAATATTGAAAAGTACGGATATTAAAAAGAGGTTGAGTTTTGGACAAGTCGAATCCTGAGAATAAACTGAATCCTGAGAACATAAAGGCTTTCGAGCAGAAATATAGGGACAAGATAAAAAAAGAGTTCGAGAGTTATAAGTCTCAAGAGACGAAGACTGAATCCAGGCAATATCAGGAGTTCAAGCAGCAATGGATGCCTAAGCATATGACGTTATACGAGAAGGCATGCGACCTTTCTGAGAGTATCCTTAAGATAGAGCCTGACCCGAAGGACGCAATAAAACTTCAGGAATCTATCGATGCGTGCCACCTCAACGCGACTCCAGCAGGTGTCAAGAGTTTCTCGTTCATAGGCCCATTAGCTCTCATACTTGCAGTTGCAGTGATAAGTTTTCTTCCCATTCTTCTCGACT
>Ga0265322_10000141_pt1 | contig 33764 bp, 21 predicted proteins | sample 41222metaG_FD_193584 | JGI IMG/M metagenome (GOLD analysis project Ga0265322, IMG submission 193584) | Rhizosphere microbial communities from Carex aquatilis grown in University of Washington, Seatle, WA, United States - 4-12-22 metaG | ecosystem: Host-associated > Plants > Roots > Rhizosphere...
TCTTCGGTCCCGACGGCAACACGATCAGCACCGGCGGCCGGTTCCGCGGTGAGGTGAACCTCACGCGTCTCTTCCGCCGCAGCCCGCCGGCCGATCCGCCGGGACTTTGATCCGGACCGCGACCCGGGTCCGCCACCGGATGCTAGACTTCTTCCCCGCGGCGGAGCTGGCGGAACTGCCGCGCCAGTTCAAGCGCCGCCCAGACCAGTGCGAGCACCATCACCCAGCGCCCCGCGAGCAGCACATAATGGGCGATGTAGACGTCCTTGTTCAGAAGATTGAGCTGCGTGAGCAGGTATTCCCAGTCGTGTCCCTCCACCTCCCGGCCGGTCCGGCCGCCGACCAGCGTCAGGGCGAGGCTCCGCGCGTCGTTGATGTAAGGTGCGCAGTCGACCAGGCTCATCCCCAGCAGCCAGGCGCCCAGCGCCGCGCCAAACGCGTCCTTGTTGACCAGGCGGAATGCCCCGAGGAGCACGAGCGGCATCAGCAATTGCCCCAGGGTGCCGCCGGCCACCTGCAGGAATTCGCTGCCAAACAGGCCGAAAATGACGTGCCCCGCCTCATGAAAGACCAGCAGCACGTTGTGGATGAACCGCGGGTCTTCGCCGATGACGCGGATCGGGGCCCGCAGGAACCACCAGCCGTAGACGGCGACGATGACGAAGGCCGCCCCGCGACCGCCAAGTGCCCACCCCGTGACGCGACGGCCCGACGGGAAAAAGAAATCACCGATCCGCCAGGCCAGCATCGCCAGCCAGTCCGTCATAGCACCTTCCAGGCGCACGCCGCGCCGTGCAGCACGGCGCACGTCGCGAGGGCCGCCGCCACGTCGTCGGCGACGATGCCCCAGCCCCCGGGCAGATTCTCGAGCTTGCGAATGCCCAGCGGCTTCGCGATGTCGAAGAGCCGGAAGAGCAGGAAGCCCGCGATGAAAACCGCCCACGCCGGCCACGGGCCCAGCGGCCGCGCGAGCGCCGGCCAGCCGAGGAAGCACAGGGGCATCACCATGAACTCATCGAGGATGACCTCGCCGGGATCGCGGCGCCCGAGGCGGAATTCCGCCTCGCCGCACAGCGCCACCGCGAGGTATAGGCCGGGCAGACTGAAGACCAGCGTCCACCAGGCGGACCACGGCCAGAAGCCCAGCGGCCAGAAGAAGACCGTGAAATAAAGCAGACCGGCCGCCGAGCCCCACGTGCCCGGCGCGCGGCGCCGGCGGCCGAGCGGGCCGAGCGTCGCGATCGCCAGCACCAGGCTGGAGGGAAGCAGGCGGGGCCAGATCGGTTGCGGAAGTTTCATGCCGCCGGCTCGTCAAACAACACGTGGCGGTATTTCCGGTAGTAAAACCACATCGACGAGAACATGAACCACATCGACACCAGGAAAAGTACGAGGCCGATCCAGTGGACCCCCGCGGCCACGCCGCCGAGCGGGTACGGGCTGATGCGCGGCAGGTCGCGCGCCACCATCGGCTCGGCCAGCAGGCACCCCAGCGCGGTCAGCTGGATGATCGTCTTCACCTTGCCGCCGCCCTCGGCCGCCATCACCACGCCGCGGGTCGCCGCCATCATGCGCAGCCCCGAGATCGTGAACTCGCGCGCAATCACCATGAGCACCAGCATGATCACGATCACGCCCGGCAGCCGCAGCGCCTCCAGGTCGAGCAGCGCCACCATGACGCCGATCACCAGCACCTTGTCGGCGAGCGCATCCATGAACTTGCCAAAATCAGAGACGATGTTGCGATCGCGCGCCAACTTGCCGTCGAGCCAGTCGGTGATGGCGGCGGCGATGAAGAGCCAGAAGGCGCACGTCGCCGCCCACGGCCATGTGCCATACATCAGCGCGACGATGGCGAACGTCAGGGGCATGCGAATCAACGTCAGCGCATTCGGCAAATTCATGCGGGGAAGAAGATGGCGCAAGATAGGGATTGTATGAACTGATCACGCCGTCACAGGCAAGGACGTAGATGCATCCTATTCCCCGCGCGGCCCCGGCGGCTGCGGCGCGGCCTGCGGCGGCCCCTCCTCCCCTCTTGCCCTTGGTCGCGGTCTTGCTCTTACTGTTCCCCTGCTCGGTCGTCGGCCCGCGCGGGAGCGAGAGCACGAGCAGTCCAATCCACGTACCGCCATGAGACTCTGCATCTATCCGGGCACTTTTGATCCCCTCACGTATGGGCACCTCGACGTCCTTGCGCGCGCCACGCGTCTGTTCGACCACGTGCTGGTCTCCATCGCCCACAATCCCGACAAGGGCCCTCTGTTCACCGCCGAGCAGCGCCTCGAGTTGATCCGGCCGAACATCACCGGCTACGCCAACGTTTCCGTTACCACCTTTCGCGGCCTGCTGGTCGACTTCGCCATGGAGCAACATGCGGTCGCCATCATCCGCGGCCTGCGGGCGATGTCGGACTTCGAGTTCGAGTTCAACATGGCGCTCATGAACCGCCACCTGCAACCCGCCGTCGAGACCATCTACGTGATGCCCAACGAGGATTACAGCTACACCAGCTCCCACCTCGTCAAGCAGGTCAGCAAATACGGCGGTGACGTCTCGAAGTTCGTGCCGGCCAACGTCGCGGCGGCCCTGCGCACGGCCTACGGTTTCCAGTGAAGCCTGCTCCCGGCTAAAAATAGGCCGCCCTGTTACCTGCATACCCGGAGCGCGTCTTACCACCTGCTGAAGGCCGTCTCCCAGCTTCGCAACCACTTGGGTGGTTTGCTTTGCCCTGACAGCCAGCCGCATCAATCTCTTTCCTTTTCTTTACCATCATGGCTATGTCCGCCCGCTCGAGTGCCTGGAAAATCCTCATCGTGATCATCGCCGTCGCCGCCGTGGCCGCCGGCGGGTGGTACTTCTGGCACCGCAGCGCTGAGAAGGTGCCGGAGTATTCCACCATCACCGTCGCGCGCGGCGACGTCGTCCAGGTGGTCACGGCCACCGGCGACATCGAGCCGGTGCTCAACGTGAACGTGAGCAGTCAGATCTCCGGCATCATCTCCAAGCTTTTCGTGGACTGGAATTCGCCGGTCAAGGAGGGCCAGGTGCTGGTCCAGCTCGATCCCTCCACCTATCAGGCCACCGTCCTCCAGGCCGAAGGCCAGCTGGCCAACGCCAAGGCCAACTACCAGTTGACCCTGGTAGGCACCGCGCGCACGCGGGAGCTCTTCAAGAAGAACCTGGTCGCCCAGTCCGACCTCGACACCGCCGAGGCGCAGCTCCTCCAGGCCGATGCCCAGGTGAAGATCCAGACGGCGTCGCTCGATGTGGCCAAGGTGAACCTCGCCCGTTGCACCATCTACTCACCCATCGACGGCGTGGTCATCTCCCGGCAGGTGGACGTCGGCAACACCGTCGCCGCCAGCCTTTGCGCCCCCACGCTCTTCATGATCGCGAACGACCTGACCAAGATGCAGATCATCGCCGCGGTGGCGGAGGCCGACATCGGCAGCGTCAAGGTCGGCCAATCGGTCAACTTCACCGTGGACGCCTTTCCCAACCAGCAGTTCCGCGGTCGCGTCAGCCTGATCCGGAACTCGCCCCAGACGCAGCAAAACGTCGTCATTTATCAGACGATCATCGACGTCAACAACCCCGACCTCAAGCTCCGGCCCGGCATGACGGCCAACGTCTCCATTATCGTCGCCGAACGGGACAACGCCCTCCGCCTCGCCAACAGCGCCCTGCGGGTGCGCATCCCCGACGAGCTGCTCCCGAAGCCGGCGCCTGAAACCGCCGCGACGCCGGTCGGCAGCGCGGCCACCCCGGCACCCAAACCCATGACCGACCAGGAACGCCGCACCGCCATGTTCCAAATTCTGCAGGAGGCCGGCTTCTCGCGTGGCAGCGGCCCGCCTTCACCCGAGGTCATCCAGAAGGCGCAGCAGCTCGCCAAGGAGCGCGGCCTCGACCTCGACTTCAGTCGGTTCGGCGGCGGCCGCGGGAACGGGGGCAACGCCGTGACCACCCGCACCGTCTACAAACTGGTCGGCTCCGATCCGAAGACGGCTACCATCGAATCCGTCAGCGCCAGGCTCGGCATCACCGACGGCATCAACACCGAGGTGGTTGACGGCCTGAAGGAGGGTGATGTCATCATCACGAGCGTCATTCTGCCGGGCGCGTCATCGGCCGCCGCTGGGCGGCCCGCGAGCAACCCGTTCGCCGGCGGCGGTCCGCCGGGAGGCCTCCGCCGTTGAACCAAACCGCCGCGTTGTTCCTCTGATGGCCGCCGTCGTCAAAATCGAGGAGATCCACAAGATCTACGACTCGGGCGAGATCCCCGTGCACGCGGTGCGCGGTGTCTCGCTCGAGATTCTCCAGGGTGAATTCGTGGCGCTCATGGGCGCGAGCGGCTCCGGCAAGTCCACGCTCATGAACCTGCTCGGCTGCCTCGACCGCGCGACGCGCGGCCGCTACCTGCTCGACGACACCGATGTCTCACAGCTCAACCGCAATGAGCTGGCCGACATTCGCAATCAGAAGATCGGTTTCGTCTTCCAGGGCTTCAACCTTCTCGCCCGCACCACCGCGCTGGAAAACACCGAGCTGCCCATGATGTACGGCCTGCGGCGCCACTCGTCGCGCGAAATGCGCCAGCGGGCGCTCCACAGCCTCGAGATCGTCGGCCTCTCGGACCGCGCCGATCATTTTCCCAACCAGCTCTCCGGCGGCCAGCAGCAGCGCGTCGCCATCGCCCGCGCGCTGGCCAACGACCCCGAGATCCTCCTCGCGGACGAGCCGACCGGCAACCTCGACAGCAAAACCTCCGTCGAGGTGATGGGCGTGTTTCAGAAGCTCAACGACCAGGGCATCACCATCGTCATGGTCACGCACGAGCTCGACATCGCCCGCTACTGCAAGCGCAACCTGATCTTGCGCGATGGCCGCCTGGTGCGCGATGAACTCGTCAAGGGCCGCCTGAATGCCGACGAGGAAATGCAGAAACTCAAGGCGGCCGAGGCGGCGGCGAAGCTGACCTCCGCCTGACCATGCGCATCATCAATACCATCAAGGTCGCTTTGCGCGCGCTGCGGCGCAACACCATGCGCTCCATTCTTACGGCGCTGGGCATTATCATCGGCGTCGGCGCGGTCATCGCGATGGTCAGCATCGGCAACGGGGCCAAGGCGCAGGTCGAGGCCCAGGTGGCCAGTCTGGGCGAAAACGTCATCACCGTCTTTCCCGGCAGCTTCACCACCGGGGGCATGCGCGGCGGCTGGGGCAGCATGTCCACGCTCACCATCGACGACGCGGATGCCATCAAGCGCGAGGTCGCCAATGTCCTGGGAGTCACCGCCGAGATGCGCGACCGCGCCCAGGTGCTCGCCAACGGCCTCAACTGGAACACCCAGATCATGGGCGAGTCGCCCGATTATCCCTCGATCCGCAGCTGGCCGATGGCCGAGGGGGCGGTATTCACCGAGCAGGATGTACGCAGCGTGGCCAAGGTGGCCGTGCTCGGAAAAACCGTCGTCGACCAGCTTTTCTCCGATGGAGATCCGCTCGGCAAGACGGTCCGCATTCGCAACATCCCGTTCAAGGTCGTCGGCGTGCTCGCCGCCAAGGGTTTCAACCTGTTCGGCCAGGACCAGGACGACACGGTGGTCATTCCCTACACGAGCCACATGAAACGGATTGCGCGCCGGCCCAATATCAACTCGATCCTCGTGCAGGCCGCCAGCGCCGAGACGATTGACAAGGTGCAGCAGGATATCACCGACCTGCTCATGCAGCGCCGCAAGGGCCGCGAACAGGATTTCACCGTGCGCAACCAGGTGGAAATCGCGCAGGCCGCCACCGCCACCTCCGAGACGATGACCCTGCTGCTCGGCGCCATCGCCGGCGTTTCGCTCATCGTCGGCGGCATCGGCATCATGAACATCATGCTGGTGAGCGTGACCGAACGCACGCGCGAGATCGGCATCCGGCTCGCCGTGGGCGCGCATGGGCGCGACGTGCTGCTGCAATTCCTGATCGAGGCCGTGATCCTCAGCTCGCTCGGCGGCATGATCGGCATCCTGATCGGCGTCGGCGCCTCGGAACTGGTGTCGATGAAGACCGGATGGCCGATCCTCGTTTCGCCGACCTCGGTGGTCGTGGCCGTCGTGTTCAGCGCTGCGGTGGGCATGTTCTTCGGTTTCTACCCGGCCCGCAAGGCCGCCCAGCTCGATCCCATCGAGGCGCTGCGCTATGAGTAACCCCCCGCCGGGGGATCCTCCGGCTGGTGGTGATGTACTGCCCTTGCCCGGGCCGGTGGCTGCGGCCGGTTTCCGGTTTGCCTGGGGCCGGCGGACGGCAATGCTGACTTCGGACGGGCCCGGCGGCGGGCCGGCCCGCCGTTTTATGTGGAAGAAAACCTACGGGAAGACCGGCAAGAGTGTCTCGGTGATCGGCTTCGGCGCCATGCGTTTTCCGCATCCGCAGGATCTCGACGGCTCCGCGGAGGTGGTGCGTTATGCCCATGCGAAAGGCATCAACTATTTCGATACGGCGCCCTTCTACTGCGACGACCGAAGCGAAGAGATTTGCGGACGCGCGCTGGCCACGCTCCCGCGGGACTCCTTCTACATCTCCACCAAATGCTCCGAGGCAGATGGCGGCAAGCTGCGCGCCAGCCTCGAGCGTTCACTCGCGCGATTGCGGGTCAGCCGGATCGATTTCTTCCACATCTGGTGCCTGCTGCGGCCCAGTGATCTCCCGCAGCGGATCGCCGGCGGCGCGCTGGCGGCCGCCCAGCGGGCCCAAGCGGAGGGCCTGATTCGACACCTGGTCGTGTCAACGCATTTGAACGGCGAGGATATCGCCGCAGTGCTCGCCACCGGCAACTTTGAAGGCGTCACCCTGGGCTACAACGTTCTCAACTTTCCCTTCCGGGCCAAGGCGCTGGAGGCGGCGCGGCGCCACGCGGTCGGGGTGGTGACGATGAATCCGCTCGGCGGCGGCATGATTCCACGGAATGCCGCCCGGCTGGATTTTCTGCGGGGACCACGGGACCGCAGCGTCGTGCAGGCGGCGATTCGCTTCAATGTCTCGCAGCCGGCGATCACCGCGGCGCTGGTCGGTTTTGCGAACAACGCCGAGGTCGACGAGGCCGTGGCGGCGATTGAGGATTTCACGCCGTATCCGGCTGGGCACATCGAACGCGTGCAGGCGCAACTCGCCGCCGGTTTCGACGGTTTCTGCACCGGCTGCGGCTACTGCCTGCCATGCCCCGCCGACCTGGAAATCCCGAAGTGGATGGACGTGTACAATCAGCGGATCCTCGAGGGCAGCGACGACGCGATGCGCAATCGGCTCAAGTGGCACTGGAATCTTGCGCCTGATCTGGCCGCCAGCTGTCTGCAATGCGGCGATTGCGAAAACGCCTGCACCCAGCACCTGCCGATCCGCGAACGGCTGGCCGCCATCGCGGCCCTGGCGGGCCGGTAGATTCGCGCAGTCATTCCGGTGCGGTCAGCGAACGGTCGCAATCGCGGTGGCTTGAGGCGCCCGGAACCAGCCTTCCGCCGTGCTTGGATCTCTGGGTTTGCCGCATCCCAGTAATGGGAATGAAGCATCCCGTGACCGGAAGGAAACGCCTTATGAAAACGGAGCCATTACCTTAGGCCTATAGTCCATGCTATTGATGTACTGCGTGTTGAGAATAATCGACCCGCTTGGCACGGGGCTTGCAATAGGAGGAGGCACAACGAAAGCACTCACATGAACACCACCCTCAAGTATCTTTTGCTTCTCCTCGGCGCCGCTTATCCCTGCGTTGCCTTTGTCGGACTCATCGGCCTCCACACGACTGCTGCGTTCTTCACCAGCGAAGTAACCTTCATGCTCTACGCCTCCATCGGTCTGCTGCTCATCGGTGGTAATGACCACGGCCGCCCGCGACTCATTGCGTTGCGGAAGGCGCCGGTCGAGCTGTGCCCGATCGTGGCCTTCAAGCCGGCGGGGCGCGAATGCACCTGCCATCTCCGTCGCACGGAATGCCCCGCCGCGTGAGCCGGTTTCCGGCCGCCCGCCATCGGGCGCCGGCATCACCCCGGCTCCGCCACTCTCCGCTTGCTCCAGCCGTCCGGTCTTCATCATTCTGTCGCCAGCATCCTCCTGCGATGACCGCCCCTGACTCCTCGACCCTCCGGATCCTCGTTGCCGACGACCAGACTGACGTCCTCGAAGCGCTGCGTCTTCTGCTGAAGACCGAGGGCTACCAGATCGAGACGGTGAAGTCGCCCGCGGCGGTCATCAAGGCGATCGAGGCGCGCGACTTTTCGCTCGTGTTGATGGATCTCAATTACACGCGCGACACCACCTCCGGCCAGGAGGGGCTCGATCTCCTCAACAAGATCCAGACGGTCGACGCCTCGCTGCCGGTCGTCGTGATGACCGCGTGGGCGAGCGTGGACGTGGCGGTCGAAGCCATGCGGCGCGGCGCGAAGGATTTCATCACCAAGCCCTGGGACAACCCGCGCCTGCTCGCGATCGTCCGCAATCAGATGGAACTGGGCCACGCGGTGCGGGCCTACCGCCGGCTCGAGCAGGAAAACCAGCTGCTCCGCGGCAAGGGCGGCCCCACCCTCATCGCCCAGTCCGCCGCGATGCGCCCCGTGCTCGAAGTCCTCGCGCGCGTCGGCCCGTCCGACGCCAATATTCTCATCACCGGCGAAAACGGCACGGGCAAGGGCGTGATCGCCCAGGCGCTGCACGCCGTGTCGGTCCGCGCGGCCCAGCCCTTCATCTCGGTCAACATGGGCGGCCTGCCCGAGGGCGTGTTCGAGAGCGAACTCTTCGGCCACGTGCGCGGCGCCTTCACCGATGCCAAAAGCGACCGGGCCGGCCGTTTCGAGCTCGCGGACAGCGGCACGCTGTTCATGGACGAGATCTGCAACATTCCGCTCAGCCAGCAGGCGAAGATTCTGCGCACGCTGGAGACCGGCGAATACGAGCGCGTCGGCTCGTCCCGGACCTACCACGTCAATGTCCGCCTCATCTCGGCCACGAACGCCGACGTGGCCGCCGAGGTCGCGGCCGGAAAATTCCGCCAGGATCTGCTTTTCCGCCTCAACACCATCTCCATCCACCTGCCGCCGTTGCGCGAGCGCCGCGAGGACATCCCGCTCCTCGCCCAGCATTTTCTCAAGCAGCATGTCGAGCGCTACCGCAAGGCCATCACCGGGTTTGACGCCGGCGCCCTCGAGGCCATGCAAAACCATGCCTGGCCCGGCAACGTCCGTGAACTCGACCACGCCGTCGAGCGCGGCGTGCTGATGTCCACGGGCAAGGTCGTCCGCTCCGCCGACCTCGGGCTCAGCGCCGGCCAGGCCGTGACCCGCGTCGAGGACATGAGCCTGGAGGAGGTGGAGGCCCATCTGATCAAGAAGACGCTCGCCCGGTGCGACGGCAATGCCCGCCGGGCCGCCGAGGAGCTCGGCCTCAGCCGCAGCGCGTTCTACCGCCGGCTGGAGAAGTACGGATTGTGATTTTTTCGTCACCCCCAGGCGCAACAAAAGGACCGCAGGGAGCTGTGATATCCCCGAGGTCCGTTTGTGCCTCAGGCGATCAGTCCAGACTTCCGCTCTGCAACCACGCGTTGGCGGATATTTGATTTATTTTGCGCCTGCGGCGCCTTTTTGCGCTATATCCCAACATGCGCCGTCCCCGCCTCACGTTCGACCAGCGGATCCTGCTCTACGCGCTGCTGGCCGGCACGCCCGCCCTGCTCACGGCGATGGGTTTCCTCTGGTTCGGCGATTACGAGTTCAAGGTGCAGGCGACGCTGACCCTGCTCATCCTCGGCTTCTGGCTGGGCTTCGCCGCCGCCGCCCGCCTGCGGGTGGTGCGGCCGCTCCAGACCATGGCCAATCTGCTCTCGGCGCTGCGTGAGGGCGACTTCTCCATCCGTGCCCGCGGCGCGCAGCGCGATGAACCGCTCGGCGATGTGTACGCGGAAATAAATTTCCTCGGCACCTTGCTCCAGACACAGCGGCTGGGCGCCCTCGAGGCCACCGCCCTGCTGCGAACGGTCATGGAGGAGATCGACGTGGCCATCTTCGCGTTCGACAGCAACGAGACGCTCCGGCTGGTCAACCGCGCCGGCCAGGAACTGCTCGCCGCGCCCGCCGAACGCATCCTCGGCCGCTCGGCCGCCGAGCTGGGTCTCAAGGAATGCCTCGCGGGCGACGACAGCCGCGTGCTCTCCGCGATCAGGTTCCCCGGCGGCGCGGGCCGCTGGGGCATGCGCCGCACCTCCTTCCGGGAAGGCGGCCGGCCGCACTCGCTCATCGTCATCGCCGACCTCAGCGTGCCGCTGCGCGAGGAGGAACTCAAGGCCTGGCAGCGCCTCGTGCGGGTGCTCGGCCACGAGCTCAACAACTCGCTCGCCCCCATCAAATCCATCGCCGGCAGCCTCACCGCCATCCTCAAGCACGGCCAGCGCGCCCCCGATTGGGAGGACGACATGCGCTCCGGCCTGGAAATCATCGAGACCCGGGCCGAGGGTCTGGGCCGTTTCATGCAGGCGTACGCGCGCCTGGCGAAACTGCCGCAGCCGACGCTGACGGTGACGGAAGTCGCGCCGCTCATCCGCCGGGCGGCGGCCCTTGAAACGCGCCTGTCGATTGCCGTGGAGGGCGGTCCCGATCTCACGGCAAATCTGGACGCCGCCCAGATCGAGCAGGTGTTGATCAACCTTTTCAAAAACGCCGTCGAGGCCTCGCTCGAGGCCGGCGGCGGCGTCCGTGTGAGCTGGAAGAAGCAGGGACCTTTTCTCGAGGTTCAGATCGAAGACGACGGTCCTGGAATCGCCAACACCGCCAATCTTTTCGTGCCCTTCTTCACCACCAAACCGAGTGGTTCCGGCATCGGCCTTCTCCTCTGCCGGCAGATCGCCGAGAATCATGGCGGCTCGATCAATCTGCGGAATCGTGAAGGCGGCGCCGTGGGTTGCCTGGCCACGTTGCGGTTGCCGGTGTGAAACGATTGGCGGCGGAAGCGAGGCCGGCAGTGCTCGCAGGCGTCTGACATTTGCCTCGGAATTCACCTGCAGTGCCGTGGGACGGGGCAATGGCTGATCCCATTTCCGGGACGCCTCAGTCCCATCCGCGGCGTCTGCGGACCGGTTGCGAGGATGGGTCTGAAATGTTTAAGCTTACAGGCCAATGAGTTAAGCCGCGCGGTGGAGCTTGGCACAAGCGATGCAAAGAAACCGGTACAAACGCCCCTCTCATGGATATTCCCCGTCCCAACGCGGCCAAGGAAAAGCGCAGAAAGCGCATCATCATCGGCAGCATCGTCGCGGTCGCCCTGATCGGCGTGACGTTTGCGCTATCGCGCCTCAAGCCCGCCGCACCCACGATCGACCGCAACCTCGTATGGGTCGATACCGTGAAGCGCGGCCCGATGGTCCGGCAGGTGCGCGGTCTGGGCACGCTCGTGCCGGAGGAGATCCGCTGGATTGCCGCGCGCACCGAAGGCCGGGTCGATCGCATCGTGCTGCGGCCGGGTGCCGTCGTCACGCCGGATAGCGTGATCCTGATGCTCAGCAATCCCAGCGTGACGGAGGCCGCCACCAGTGCGGATTCGCAGCTCAAGTCGGCCGAGGCCGAACTCGGGAATTTCAAGATGACGCTGCAGAAGGGCGTGCTCGACGCCGAGGCCGCGCTGGCCCGCGCCAAGTCCGAATTCGAAATCACCCGGCTCCAGGCCGAGGTCAACGACGAGCTGTTCAAGGACGGTCTTGTTTCCGCCTTGGAACTGCGTCGCTCGAAGGTCGCGGCGGAGGATGCGAGCACGCAGTACACCATCGAGCAGAAACGCTACGCTTTCACCAACGAATCAATCGCGCCGCAGCTCGCCGTCAAGGAGGCGGAGGTAGATCGCATCCGGGCCCAGGCGAAACTCCGCCGCGACGAGGCCGACGCCCTCTCCGTGCGCGCCGGCATGCCGGGTGTGCTGCAGGTGCTGCCCGTCGAGGTCGGCGCCCAGGTGCAACCCGGCGCCAATCTGGCCCGCGTGGCCGATCCCGCGCGTCTGAAGGCCGAGGTGCGCATCGCGGAAACGCAGGCCAAGGACATCCAGATCGGCCAGCTCGCTTCCATCGACACCCGCAACGGCCTCGTGGCCGGGCACGTCGCGCGCGTCGATCCCTCCGTGCAGAACGGCACGGTCACGGTCGACGTCTCGCTGAACGGCGAACTGCCCAAGGGCGCCCGTCCCGACCTCAGCGTCGACGGCACCATTGAACTCGAGCGCCTGGACGACGTGGTCTTCGTCGGCCGCCCGGCCTTCGGCCAGGAACGCAGCACCGTGGGCATCTTCAAGCTCGATGCCGACGGCGTTTATGCGGAGCGCACCCAGGTGCAGCTGGGCCGGAGTTCCGTCAACACCATCGAGATCGTCGGCGGTCTCCAGCCCGGCGACCGGGTCATCCTCTCCGACATGACCCAATATGATGCCAACGAGCGCGTCCGCCTGAATTAATCCGCCCCTTCCCCGCCCCGAAATAAACCACAACTTTGCGGCGCCGCCGTGTGTGCTCTGCAAAGCGTCCCCAACCCCCGCCTCTTTTCATATGAACACCGAAACGAACGGCCAGTCCCTCATCAAACTCGACGGCGTGACCAAGGTTTTTCTGACTGACGAAGTCGAGACCCACGCCCTCTCCGGCATTCACCTTGAGATTCTCAAGGGCGAATACGTCTCGATCGCCGGCCCCTCCGGCTGCGGCAAGTCCACGCTCCTGTCGATCCTCGGCCTCCTCGACACGCCGACCGAGGGCGAATACCGCCTCAACAGCCGCCCCGTGCAGGGCCTCTCGCTCGCCGAGCGGGCGCGCATCCGCAACCGCGAGATCGGGTTCATTTTCCAGTCGTTCAACCTCATTGGCGACCTGACCGTCTACGAGAACGTCGATCTTCCGCTGACCTACCGCGGCATGCCCGCGAGCGAGCGCAAACAGCGCGTCAACGAGGCGCTCGAAAAGGTCGGCATGGCCCACCGCGCGAAGCACCTTCCCTCCCAGCTCTCCGGCGGCCAGCAGCAGCGTGTCGCCGTGGCCCGCGCCCTGGCCGGCTATCCGTCCGTGCTGCTCGCCGACGAGCCCACGGGCAACCTCGATTCCAAGAACGGCGACGCGGTCATGGAACTGCTGGCCAACCTGCACAAGGCCGGGTCCACGATCGTGATGGTGACGCACGACCACCGCTTCGCGCGGCACGCCGTGCGCTCCGTGCACCTCTTCGACGGCCGCGTCGTCGAGGAAAACGCGGTCACCAAGGAGGCGGAGACCTCGCTCTGATCCAGCGGCAAGCTGCCAGCGACAGGCTGCAAGCTGTCCAAGTGTCCGCCCGCTCCGGGCCAGCTTAAAGCTTACCGCTTTCAGCTCAGGGTTTTCCTTTCCCCATGAACAACCTGCGCTACGCGTTCCGTCTGCTCGCCAAATCGCCCGGTTTCACCGCGATTGTGGTGCTGACGCTCGCCCTCGGCATCGGGGCGAACACCGCGATCTTCAGCCTCGTCAACCTGACGTTCCTGCGCACCCTGCCCTACCCGGAGCCGGACCGCCTCGTCCACCTGTCCGAGACGGGCGATTCGAACGTCGCCTACCCGAATTTCGAGGACTGGTACGCGGGACAGGACGTGTTCAGCGCACTCGCGATTTATCGCACCGATGACCGCAAGCTCAAGACGCCCGACAGCGCCGAGCAGATCGCGATCGCGCAGGTTTCCGCGGACTTCTTCCCCGCGGTCGGCGTGCATGCCGCCCTGGGCCGCGATCTCACCGCCGACGATGACCGCGCCGGGGCCGCACCGGTCGTGTGGCTGACGCACGCGGCCTGGCAGCGCTTTTTCGCCGGCGATCCGAAGATCATCGGACAAACCGTGCTGCTGGATGGCGCGCCGACCAGCGTGGCCGGCATCCTGCCGTCCAGTTTTCGCTTTCACCGCAGCGCCGACCTCTTCGTGCCGCTCGGCCCGTTCCTCGACCAGTTGTTCATGCGGGAACGCGGGAACCGCAATGGCACGTACGTCATCGGCCGCCTCAAGCCCGGCGTCACTTTCGAGGCCGCCCGCGCGCAGATGACTGCGATCGGCCGGCGCCTCGAGCAGGCCTATCCCAAGATCAACGCCGGCCGGGGCATCTTCCTGCAGCCGTTGCGCGAGCGCCTCGCCGGTTCTGCGCAGACCAACCTTCTGCTCCTGCTGGGCGCGGTCGGCATGGTCTTGCTGATCGCCTGCGTCAATGTCGCGAACATGCTCCTCGCGCGCTCCTTCGGCCGCGCCCGTGAGATGGCGATCCGCTCGGCCCTCGGCGCGACGCGCCGCGATCTCGCCCGGCAGCTCCTCGCCGAGAGCCTGCTGCTCGCCGCCGCGGGTGGCGTGGTCGGCGCGCTCCTCGGGGCGTGGGGCTACGATATTGTCAGCCGCCTCGTGCCGTGGGAAATGCGCGCGCTGACGGAGGGAACGGCCGGCCTCGACCGCGGCGTGCTGCTGTTCATCATCGGCATCACCCTGGTCACCGGCCTCGCCTTCGGCCTCGCACCCGCCTGGCAGCTTTCCCACACGAATCCGAACGATGCGCTCAAGAACACGAAGCCCGCGATGCGCACGCTGTTCGGCCGCGTCCGGCTCGCGGACGGACTCGTCGTCGTCCAGGTCGCGCTCGCGCTCATGCTGCTCGTGGGCGCCGGGCTGATGATCCGGAGCCTCGCGCAGCTCAATCAGGTGCATTCCGGCCTGCAGCCGGATCGCGTGCTGACGTTGCGCATCGGCGCGCCCCCCATGGAGCAGTACCTCCGCGATCCCGGGGCCTACGTCACCTACCACGAACGCATCCTCGAGCGCGTCGCCGCGCTGCCGGAAGTGGAGACCGCCGCCTTCGGCTCGTCGCTGCCGTTCACCTGGGACACGTCGAGCTGCGTGCTTTTCCGCACTGACCGGCCCGTGCCCGAACCCAGCAAGCTGCCGTGGGCGAACACGCACGTGGTCACACCGGATTACTTTCGCACGATGGGCATCCCGCTCATTCGCGGCGAGCTCTTCAGCGGCCATGAACCCGCGCCCCCCATGCTCAGGGGTGAGATGCTCTCCATGGAGGCGCTGCCGAAGATCTACAAGGACTTCGATCTCGTCTGCGTGATCAGCCAGCGGATGGCCGACCAGATCTGGCCCGGCGAGGATCCAATCGGCAAGCGCTTCCAGCTCGGCTTCCCCGAAATGCAGCTGCCTACCGCGCGCGTCATCGGTATCGTCGGCAGCACGACGCAGCTCGGCCTCGATCGCGGCGAACTGCCCGAATTCTACTGCCTGCTGAAACAGTACCCGGCGCCCATGGGGCTGCACCTGGCCGTCCGATCCCGCGCGGATCCCGCCGGTGTGCTCGCGTCGGTGCGCACCGCGGTGCGCGCCGTTGCCTTGGATGAACCGATCTTCTCCGTCGAATTGATGACCTCGCGCATCGCGGATTTCTCGTCCGACCGGCGCTTCAACATGGGCCTGTTCACGTTCTTCGCGGCGACGGCGCTGCTGCTCGCCGTGATCGGCATCTACGGCGTGCTGTCTTGCGTCGTCGGACAGCGCACGCGCGACATCGGCATCCGCATGGCGCTCGGCGCACAGCGCATGGACGTGCTCCGCAACGTACTCGGCCGCGGCCTGTGGCTCGCGCTGCCGGGCGTCCTGCTCGGCCTCGCCGGCGCCTGGACGGGAAGCCGGCTGCTCGAGAGTCAGCTCTTTGGCATTCGAGGCACGGATCCTTTCACCTACGGCGCGGGAGCCGTTCTCCTCCTCCTCGCCGCGCTGGTCGCCTGCTACGTACCCGCCCGCCGCGCCGCCAGCGTCAACCCCATCGAGGCCCTGCGCGCAGAGTAACCTGCCCGCCAACCGTCCTTGCTCTTCATGATCACCAACCTCAGGTACGCCTTGCGCCAGCTCAGCCGGACGCCCGGTTTCACGGCGACGGCCATCGCGACACTGGCCCTTTGCCTCGGCGCCAACCTCACGATCTTTGCCGTGGTCGACGCGATACTCGTGCGGTCGCTGCCCTTTCCGCAGGCGAACCGGCTGGTCGCGGTTTTCAACGGCTACCCCGGGGCCGGGGTCGAACGCGCCGCCGCGTCGATGGCCAACTATTATGACCGTCGCGGCGCGATCAAGGCGTTCGCGTCCCTCGCGATTTGCCAGGACGGCAGCGTCGTCGTCGGCGCCGCGGGCTCGCCCAACCGCGTGCCCATGTGCCGCGTTTCCCCGGAATTCTTCGCGACGCTCGGCGTGCCGCTGATGATGGGCCATGGGTTCACCGACGATCAGTTGAAGTACGGCACCGACGAGGTGGCGGTGCTGACCGAGGGTTTCTGGCGCAGCCATTTCGGCGCCGATCCCAACGTGCTCGGCCGTACCTTCCTGAACGACGGGCTCACCATCACCGTCATCGGGGTGTTGCCGCGGGACTTCCGCTTCCTGTCGAGCCGCGCCGAGTTCTACCGCCCCTCCTCGCATGCGCCGGAGGATGTGCAGCCCAACAGCCGCCACAACAACAGCTGGAACATGATTGCCCGGCTCGCCCCGGGCGCGACGCTCACCGACGCGCAGGCGCAAATCGACGCCTTCAATGCCCACCAGGCGACCGATGATCCGCTGGCCGAGCTCATCAAGGGCGCCCGTTATCATACCACGGTCAGTCCGCTGCATGCAGATCATGTGCGTACGGTCAAACCCACCCTGATGCTCCTGCAATGCGGCGTGCTCTTCCTTTTGCTCATCGGCTCGGTCAATCTCACCAACCTCCTGCTGATCCGCGCCAGCGGTCGGACGAAGGAGCTCGCCATTCGCCAGGCCCTGGGAGCCGGACGCCGGCATGTCGCCGCGGAAGTCATCGCCGAGACCACGCTGCTCGCGCTGGCCGGTGGCGGACTCGGACTCCTGCTCGGGGCGGGCGGCATTCGCCTGCTCGGCTCCCTCGGAACCCAACAACTGCCGCTGGGCACCTCGGTCGCCTTCGACGGCCGTCTCGCCGCCGTCCTGATGATCGCCGCCGTCATCGTCGGTCTGGCGCTCGCCGCGCCGATCATCTGGTTCAATCTGCACACCAAGCTCGCCCTCAGTCTGCAAACCGAGACCCGCGGCGGCACCGCCAGCCGCGCGGCCCAACGCCTGCGCCATGGCTTCATCGTCGCGCAGGTCGCGCTCGCCTTCGTGCTTTTGTCAGGCGCCGGCTTGCTCGGCCTCAGCCTGAAGCACGTGCTCGAAACGCCCGCCGGGTTCAACCCCGACAACATCCTCACCGGACAGATCGCGCTCCCGTGGAAGAGCTACAAGGACGACGCCTCCAAACGCGCGTTTGTCGAGCGGCTGCTGCCCGCGATCCGTGCCCTGCCCAGCGTCACCCATGTCGCCATCAACACCGGACTGCCGTTCGGCTCCGGCGTGAATGACAGCGCGGTTACCGTCGAAGGACACACGCCCCGGCCCGGTGACTCGATCCGGGCGCACTACATCTCCGCCGTCACGAGTGACTACTGGCCCATGATGCGGATCCCGCTTCTCCAGGGCCGGCTGCTCGAAGACGCCGACGAACACCGGGAGAGGCGCGTCTGCGTCGTGGATCAGGCCTTCGCCGATTACTACTGGCCCGGGGCTGATCCGCTGGGTCACCGGCTCGAGCAAAACATCAAGATCGAGGACAAGACCGCCTCCACGATCGTCGGGGTTGTCGCCTGCGTGAAGCAGAACGAACTCGCCGAGAACAACGGTCATGGCGCCGTCTACTTTCCGTACGCGACGTACAATTCCAGCTATTTCACCCTGCTGGTGCGCACCGCCCTGCCGCCGGAATCCGTGGCCCCCATGGTGCAAAAGACCATCCTCCAGCTCGACCCCGAGCTGCCGATCGACGACCTGAAGCTGATGCAGGCGCGCATCGACGACAGCCTCATCGCGCGGCGCTCGCCCGCGATCCTCGCCGGCATTTTCGCCGCCGTCGCCCTGCTGCTGGCCGCCATCGGCACCTACGGCGTGCTCGCCTACGCCGTCAGCCAGCGCCGTCGCGAAATCGGCGTGCGCATGGCCCTCGGCGCCCGGCCGCAGCAAATTCTCGCGCAGTTCCTCGGCCTCGGCGCCCGGCTCCTCCTCGCCGGCGTCGCCCTCGGCGTTCTCGGCACCTGGGCCGCGGGTCGCGCCATGCAAAGCGTCCTGTTCGGCGTCGGCGCCCTTCACCCCGGCGTCCTCGCCGTCACGGCTGGCCTGATGCTCGGGGTCGTGTTCTTCGCGCTGTTCCTCCCTTCCCGCCGCGCCGCGCGCGTCAATCCGATCGACGCGCTGCGTGGGGAGTGACTCCGCACAGGGACAAGTTCCAAGTATCAAGGACCAAGAAAAGCCCATCCCGATCAGCAACGGCCCCAGTCCGATTCCCTGCCACTTGCGACTTGTCACTTGCCACTTCCCCCCCCCATGAACCACCTTCGCCTCGCCTTCCGCTCCTTGTCCGCCACGCCCGGGTTTGCGGTCGTCGCGGTCCTGACGCTGGCGCTCGGCATTTCGATGAGCACATCGGCGTTCAGCCTGGCGAACATTTTCCTGCTGCGCACGGTCCCCTATCCCAACAGCGACCGCCTCGTTTGCATCTTCCGCACCACGCCGCAATCACGCACCGCGCCCCAGGCGCCGGCCAACGCGCTCGACTTGCGGGCCGCGTGCACCTCCTATGCCAGCCTGGCCTTCTTCTATCAGGACGCCGCCAGCCTCGCCGAGCCCGGCCAGCCGGCCCAGCAGATCTTCGGCCTCAACGCCTCGCCCGCCCTTTTTTCCGTGCTCGGCGTCCAACCCGTCCTTGGCCGGAGCTTCCGGCCCGAAGAAGAGCAGCCCGGCAAGAGCAAGGTCGTCATCCTCGCCCATGCGACATGGATGCGCCGGTTCGGCAGCGACCCGACCGTGATCAACCGCTCGCTGCGCCTCGACGGCGAGGCCTACACGATCGTGGGCGTGCTCCCGGCCAGCTTTGACGCGCCTCTCGTCTGGGGTCCGGTCGAATTCGTGCGTCCGCTGACCATCGAGCAACATTTTCTCACCCTGCGCACCAACGCCTGGTTTCGCACCGTCGCCCGGCTCAAGGACGGCGTCAGCTTTGCCCAGGCCCAGAGCGAACTGAACACGATCGCCGCCCGCCTGGCCAAGGACTATCCCCGGGATCTCGGCACCGACGGTCTGCGCGTGATCGACCTGAACTACGCGAGCATGGATGAAGTCAGCCGGAGCATCCTCTGGCTGATGGTGGCGCTCTCAATCCTGGTGTTGCTGATCGCATGCGCGAACCTTGCCAGCCTCCAGCTCGCCCGCGCCTTTGGCCGCACCCGTGAATTCGCGATCCGCTCCGCCTTGGGCGCCAATCGTCGCAACTTGATGACGCCGCTGCTGGTCGAGAGCGTTTTGCTGGCACTCGGCGGCGGCGCGCTTGGGGTCCTGCTGGCGGCGTGGAGCAACGACCTGCTCGGCCGGAATCTCTTCATCAGCAATGAACAGGGCTTCGCGATCCCCATTGATGGAACCGTCCTGATCTACGCCCTCGGCACGTCGTTGGTCAGCGGGGTGGCTTTCGGACTCGCCCCGGCCTGGCTCGCCAGCCGCACCTCGGCCAGCGAGGCGCTCAAGGAAGGCGCCCGCGGCTCAACTGCCGGACGTTCCCACCAGCGGTGGAAGTTTGCCCTGATCGTGGGGGAGCTGGCCACGGCCCTCGTGCTGATCGGTGTCGCCACCACTTTCGGCATTTCGATGAAGAAGTTTCTGCGCCGTGACGTCGGCTGGAATCCTGACGGCCTGTTCGTTGGCTACATCGGCATGCCGTGGAACCGCTATACCGACGACGCGAAATGCCGCGACTTCAACCGGGCGCTGCTCGGGCGCCTCGAGACTTTGCCCGGGGTCGACCGAGCCGCGCTCGCCGACAGCCTGCCGTTCTATGCTTACAACGTGCGGCGCAATCTGATCGCCGCCGGCCAGGCGCCGGTGGTGCGCGGCCAGGAACCGCTGGCGCAAACGGCCTTCGTCTCTCCAGGCTTCTTCACTGCCCTGCGCCTCCCGCTCAAACAGGGTCGCCTCTTCCCCGCCAGCCTCAAGCCCGAAGATCCGCCCGAGGTCGTCGTCAACGACGCCCTGGCCCGCCGGATGTGGCCCGGGGAAGATCCGATCGGCAAGCGTCTCCGGTTTCTGGACAACGACCAGTGGCTCGAAGTCGTTGGCGTCGTCGGCGAAGCCCGCATGGCCGTCAACCTCAGTGAGCCCGACACGCGCCTGCAGGCCTACCGCCCGTTGGTGCAGGATCCGCAGCACTTTCTCGCGATCGTCCTGCGCACCTCCCTGGCGCCCGAATCGCTCGCCCCGGCCGTTCGCAAGATCGTGGCCGCGCTCGATGCGGATATGCCCGTGGCGCAGCCCGACTCGATGCGGCGCTTGATCGGGCAGAATCTGGCGAATCTTGACCTCGTCGTCGCCAACATTGGCACGTTCGCCTTCATGGGCCTCCTGATTTCCGCCCTCGGCCTGTATGGCGTCATCTCCCAGCTGACCGCACAACGCACCCGCGACATCGGGGTGCGCATGGCGCTCGGAGCGCAGTACCGCGATATCCTCGGGATGATTCTGCGCCAAGGCGCGGCGTTGCTCCTGGTCAGCCTGGCGGTGGGCGTGCCGGCTTGCTTCGGAGCGAACCTAGTGCTCCACCGTGCCATGTCCGAACTGCCGCTGCCCGGGTTGTGGTTGCTGGGCCTGAACCTGCTGATTCTCGCCGCCGTCGCGCTCCTCGCCTGCTGGCTGCCGGCCCGCCGCGCGGCGCGGCTCAGTCCCGTGGTCGCATTGCGTTCCGAGTGAAAGTGAGAATGAAGGTGAAAGGGTCCTCTCCAGAATCCTGAACTCACCCGTTCACTTTCACCTCACTCGCGCCCAAGGCGCCTCCCCCACCTCCTCACCCTCACTTTTACTTCGATGCTCTCCGAACTCCGCTTCGCCTTCCGCCAGCTGGTCAAGACTCCCGGCTTCACCATCGTGGCGCTGCTCACGCTGGCGCTCGGCATCGGCGTGAACACCTCGATGTACACGCTCGTCGACGTCCTGCTGTTCCGCAGCGCGCCGTTCCCGGAACCCGACCGCCTGCTCAACATCCAGGGCCTCACCGCCCAGGGTCAGCCCGACGGATTCTCCTATCCCGAGATCGAGGAGATGCGCGCCCTGGCCGCCTCCGGCCCGTCCACGGCCTTCGAATCCATCACGGCGTCCGCGGGGTGGAATAATGACATGGCCGAGCCCGGCCAACCCGCGGAACGCCTGGTCTCGCTCGACGCTTCGGTCGATTTCTTCCGCACCTTCCAGGTGCAACCGATGCTGGGACGCCCGTACTCTGCCGACGAGGAAGTGCCCGGCCGCACCCAGGTCGCGCTTCTCAGCCACAAACTCTGGCTGTCCCGTTTCGGGGGCGATCCCGGCATCATCGGCCGGACGCTCCGGCTCAACGCCGAGCAGGTCACCGTGATCGGAGTCATGCCGCCCTCGTTCGGCTATCCGCTCTTCTGGGGTCCGATCGATCTCTGGCGCCCGATGACCATTCCACGCCATATCGTCGAGGACCGGAACAACCACTTCTTCGGCGCGGTCGGCCGTCTCCGCCCAGGCGTCACCGCCGACCAAGCCACGGCCCAGTTGCAGCCGCTGCTCGCCCGCTGGGCCCACGACTACCCCCAGGTCAGCGCCGGCCGCGGTGTCAAGGTCATGCTCCTGCAGAAGGCGATCCTGAACGGCGGCCCCTTCGAGTTCATCACCTGGCTGCTGTTCGGTGTCGGCGCCGCGGTACTGTTGATCGCGTGCTTCAACCTCGCCAATCTCCAGCTCGCCCGCGCCGCGGGTAATACCCGCGATCTCGCGGTCCGCTCGGCGCTCGGGGCGTCCCGCAGCCGGTTGATTGTTCATCAACTCACCGAGTCCATGGTGCTCGCCCTGAGCGGTGGTGTTCTCGGCGTGCTGGTCGGAAAGTGGTCCAACGACCTGATCGGCCGGTCCATCCCCATCGGACCCACTGAAACTCTCCACCTGGAGATGAACGGCCCGGTTCTTTGCGGAGCATTTCTGGTCTCGCTGCTCAGCGGCCTGCTCTTCGGCCTGGTCCCCGCCTGGATCGCCTCGCGGGGCGACATGGTCACCACACTGAAGCAGCAGACCCGCGGGTCCACCTCCGGTCGCGGCACCCACCGCCTCCGGAACGGCCTGGTTGTCGCCGAGGTGGCGCTCGCCCTCGCGCTGCTGGCCACCGCCGGCGTGATGATCCGGGGATTCAGCGCCCTGCTTAAGCGCAACAAGGGCTGGGACACCGATCGCGTGCTCCTCGCCAACATCCACATGGCCGAGCAGTCCACCTACAACACCGAGGACAAGCGGCGCGTGGCGATCGACAAACTCACGCGCCGGCTGGCGCAAATCCCGCATGCCGAGCGGACCGCGATCTGTTCGAGTCCGCCGCTCTTCGGCTATTCGAAGAACGTCTCCTTCGAGGTTCCCGGCGTGACCTCGGATGATCCGACGAAGCAGCCCATCGGCGGCTACACCATGGTCACTCCGGACTTTTTCGCCGCCCTCGGCATCCCGCTGCTGGAGGGCCGTCTGTTCCCGTCGGAGCTGAAGGCGGACAGCCCGCCGCTGGTCATCATCAACGAGACCATGGCGCGCCGCTTCTGGCCGCACGAGAGCGCCATCGGCAAGCGCATTGGCGACCGCCAGGGCGACACCGTCGTCTGGCGCGAGATCATCGGCGTCGTGCGCGACATCCAGGACGCGTTGAACCCCAGCGACCCGAGCACGATGTACCAGGTCTACAAGCCGCTGGTGAACGAACCGTGGGGCTACCTGTGGCTGATCGTGCGGGCGCCGGCTCCCGCGACGTTCAAGAACGAAGTCCGCCGGGCGGTCACCGATGTCGATCCCGATGTCGCCGTCCAGCAGATGGTCACGGTGCCGGAGGCGGCCGACCAGTTCCTGCGCAGCTTCACCGTGGTCAACGACACGCTGGGGGGATTCGCCCTGCTGGGTCTCCTGCTCGCCGCCATCGGACTCTATGGCGTAATCTCCAACCTCGTCGCCCAGCGCACGAACGAGTTCGGCATCCGCATGGCGCTGGGCGCCAAACCGCGCGACGTGCTCGGACTCGTGCTCCGCCGGGGTGTCGGGCTTACCCTGCTCGGCCTGGTGATTGGCGGCGCTCTGGGGTCCGCGCTCAACTTCGCGCTGCGGGCCTCGCTGCCGCGCATGGGCGGCCTTGATCCCCTCACGATCGGCCTGGTGGCCCTCTTCCTGTTCGGCGTCGCCCTGTTCGCCTGCTGGTTGCCGGCGCGCCGGGCCACGAAGATCAACCCGGTCGAGGCGCTGCGCGCGGAATGACCAACCAGTAGCGAGCATCGAGGAGCGAGTAGCGAGCATTTCAAATCCTTCCTCCACCCCTTCATTTGCTCCCTCAATCCTTCACTCCCTTTCACGCTCACCCTCGCTTTCATTCTCACCCTCACTTTCACTGCCATGCGCCCCAATCTCCGTTACGCCCTTCGGACCCTGCTCGCATCGCCGGGTTTCACCCTTATTTCGCTGCTCACCCTGGCGCTGGGCATCGGCGTCAACTCGTCGATGTTCTCCTTGATGAACACGCTGCTGTTTGCCACCGCCCCTTTCCCGCGCCCGGAATCCATCATCGCGCTCAATGGGCAGACCCCGGATGCGGAATTCATCAACTTCTCCGCGACGGAAATCGAGGAGCTTCGCAGCCACGCCAGCGAGGCCTTCACCGCCATCGCGCCCGTGTCCGGAACGATGGAAACCGTCTCCCTGCCGCATCAGCTTCCGGAACAGGTGCAGGGCACGGCGGCCAAAGCCGATCTGTTCAAGGTGCTGGAAACCCCGCCCTTGCTCGGACGCATCTTTACCGCCGAGGAATGCGTCGCCGGTCGCGATACCGTCGTGCTGCTGACCGAGGAAATGTGGCGGAAAAAATTCGCGGCGAAACCGGACGTGCTCGGTCAGACGCTGCGCATCAGCGGCCGCATTTTCACCATCATCGGGGTCCTGCCCAAGGCCTACTCTGCGACCTTTGTCTTCGGCGAAGGCCAATACTTCCGTCCCTTGGTCTTCTCGAAAGAGCAACAGGAAAACCGTGATCGCCGGGAAGCGGGTTTGCTCCTCCGCCTGACCCCGGGCGTTGCCCTGCCGCAAGCCTTGGCCAGCCTCGCGCCCGTGGCGGAGCGTTGGGTCAAGGAAAACCCGCGACTTTATCCCAACTACCACTTTCGGGTTCAACTGGCCGGACGCGTCGGCGGTTCCGCCAATGTGGCGGTCATTTCGCTGCTACTCGGCCTGGCCGCGGCCATTCTCGCCCTCGCCTGCGCCAACCTCGCCAATCTGCAAATGGCCCGAGCGGCGTCCCGCCTCCGCGACCTGGCCATCCGCTCCGCCCTCGGCGCCACTCGCTGGATGCTGATCAAACAGCAGCTGATCGAATCCCTGGTTTTGTCCGCCACCGGTGGGGTCGTCGGCCTGCTGGTCGCCGCTTGGAGCAACGATCTCATCGGTCGCAACAGCAAGGTGGGATTAACTTCCACCCTGGAAATGCCCATCGACGGGCGCGTGCTTGGTTTTACTGCGGCAATCTCGATCCTCGCCGGCCTCGGCTTCGGCCTGATTCCCGCCTGGCTCGCCTCGCGCACTGACGTCAACGAAACCCTCAAGCAACAGGCCCGCGGCTCCACCGGCGGCAGGAGGCAGGGTTGGATTCGCAGCGTCCTCGTCATCGGTCAGGTCGCGCTCTCCCTCACCCTGCTATCGATCGCGGGGATGATGATCCACGGCCTCAACCGCACCCTTAACTCCCGTCCCAATTGGGACAGCGAATCCATTCTCACGGCCAACGTGCAGATCGACGAAAGCGCGTACGACAGCCCCGAGAAACGCCGTGCCTTCCATGACGCCGTTTCCGCCCGCCTCGCCGCCATTCCCGGGATCCAGGCCCATACCATCGCCTCGATGTTTCCGATCGCGGGTGGCGGCTCCGTGAATGATGTTTTGATTGAAGGCCAGGATCCGGCCGGCAGCAACTTCCCCAAGGGCGTCGCGTTCCTCGTCACGCCGGGGTTTTTCAAGACCCTCGGCATCCGTCTCCTGGAGGGGCGGACCTTCCCCGAAAACGTCTCCTTCACTTCGGTTGAGCAAACCGTCGTCAACGAGTCGATGGCGAAGCACTTCTGGCCCACCGGCAGCGCGCTTGGCCGGCGCCTCGGGGTGAAAGGGGGCGATGGCAAGGTCACTTGGCGGGAGATCATTGGCGTGGTCGCCGATGCTGACGATCCCATCGCCTTTACCGAGCCCACCACGCACATGCAGTACTACACCACGATGACGCACAATCCGTGGTCGTGGTTTCAGATCGCCGTCCGCGGGCCCAATCCGGCCCACTTCGCCAACGACCTCCGCCGGGCGGTGGCTGACGTCTCGCCGGACGTGGCCGCCCGCCTCGTCTGGACGGTGCAGGACATGCGTGACCAATTCCTGCACAATGTTGTCGTGATCAACGAAGTCCTGCTGGCGTTCGCCCTGCTCGGCCTGGCGCTGGCCAGCGTCGGCCTCTATGGCATTGTGTCCCACAATGTCAGCCAGCGCACGTCGGAGTTCGGCATCCGCCTCGCGCTCGGCGCATCGCAGACCGATGTGCTGCGCATCGTTTTGCGCCAAAGTCTGCGGCTGACGCTGATCGGCCTGGTTTTCGGCGCGATTGGATCCTACCTGCTCGGCCTGGCACTTCATCCGAGCCTTGGCCTGATCATCTCCCAGAACTACTCCATCCTTGTTGGCACGAGCATCGTGATCTTTGCGGTCGCCTTGCTCGCGACGTGGGTCCCCGCCCGCCGCGCGACGAAGGTAAATCCAATGATCGCGTTGCGCGCCGAATAGTCGGTAACTGTCGCGCCCAAACGCAGTTTGTTCTTTCAGGTTCCCCGCCATGCACGACCTTAAATACGCGCTCCGGAGCCTCGCCAAGTCGCCCGGTTTCGCCGCGGCCGTCATCCTGATCACGGCGGTCGGCATCGGCGCGGTGGCCACCATGTTCAGCGTCCTGCGCGGTGTCGTGCTGCAACCGCTGCCGTTCCCGCAGCCCGACCGGCTCGTCGCGCTGGACGCGATCACGGACACAGGCGCGGTAAACTCGCTGTCGGCCCTGGACTACTTCGATTATCGCGACCAGTGCCCCGCCTTCGAATCGCTTGCGGCCCGCAGTGTCTGGCAGCCGGGACGGACCGTCCTGGGCCGCGGGGAGCCGGAGCGCGTCACCACGAGCAAGGTGTCAGGAAACTATTTCCGCACGCTCGGCGTTCAGTTGGCGGCCGGCCGGTCATTCACGCCCGCGGAAGAGATCGCGGGCGGACGGAATGTGGTCGTGGTCAGCCACCACTTCTGGCAGGCGAAATTCGGCGCCGACCCGGCGGCGGTCGGTCAGACGCTCGCCCTCGACGGCGCGATCGATGAAATCATCGGCGTCACCCCGGCCGACTTCGACTATCCGGCCGGCGTTGATTTGTGGCTGCCGATGCAACGCGGCGGCCCCGACGAAAGCGGACGCGGCAACAACAACTTCGTGGCCCTCGGCCGGCTCGCGGCCGGCGCCGATCTCACGCAGGCCCAAAGCCAGGTCGCCGTGGTCGCGGCGCGGATCGCGGCGGCCGATCCGGCGGAAAAGCGCGGCTGGACCGCCGCTCTGACACCGTTGCACGAAAAGATCTTCGGCGGGGTCCGACCCACCATGTTCATGCTGATGGGCGCGACGCTGCTCGTGCTCGTGATCGCCTGCGCCAACCTATCCTCCCTGCTGCTGGCCCGGGCGCTGGCGCGGCAGGGGGAGATGGCCGTCCGTCTTTCCCTCGGCGCCTCGCCGGCAGCGGTCGCACGGCAACTGCTGGCGGAGAGCATCGCCGGCATCGCCCTGGGCGCCGCCGCGGGCATCGGCTGCGCTCATCTCGGCCTGCGGGCGGTCAAGACATTCGGCCCCGGCGACATCCCCCGGCTGGAATCGGCGCACATCGACGGCGGCGTGCTGGTGGTCGCAATTCTGGCCACGGCCCTCGTCGCGATCACGGCGAGCGCGGTTCCCGCCCTGCGGATGTCGCGCCTGGATCTGGCAGACCATCTCCGCAGTGGAGGCCGCGCCACCGGCGGTCGCGGGCACCTCATCCTGCGCCGGGTCTTGGTGGTGGCGCAGCTGGCGTTGTCGTTGGTCCTGCTGGTCGTGACCGGCTTGCTGCTGCAAAGCGCGCTGCGCTTGCAGCGGGTGCCGCCGGGCTTCGATCCCGCCGGATTGCTCACCCTGAATGTGCAGATTCCCGATCCCGGCGGCAACCCGGCCCAGTTGCAGCTGCGTTTCGAGGCCCTGTTGGAGCGCCTGCGCAGCCTGCCCGGCGTGGTGCGGATCGCCGGGGCGGATCAACTGCCGCCGGCGGGCGGACCATGGAACGGCGTGCATCGCGGCGACCGCCCGCCGCAGTCCTCCTCGGATCTCGTGCCCGCCACGCGGCGCACGGTTACGCCGGGCTTCTTCCAGACGATGCGCATCCCGCTGCTGGCGGGGCGCGACATCGCCCCCACGGATGCCCGCGGCGCGCCGCCGGTGACCGTGATCAGCCAGGCGCTTGCGCAACGGCTTTTCCCCGGCGAAAATCCGGTGGGGAGGATTCTCACGCTGCCATGGGGCGGCGGCATTCCGTTGCAGATCGTCGGCGTGGCCGGCGATGTGCGCGATTTCGGGCTGGCCGCGGATTACCGGCCTTCGTTCTACCTCTCGGATGCGCAACTGGGAAGCGGGGCTCCGATGCTGCGGCTGGTCATCCGGACCGGCGGCGACCCGCAGGCCCTGCTCCCGTCGGTGCGCGCGGCGATCCGCGGGCTCGAAAAGGATGCTGCACTGTTCGGCGCCGGCACGATGACGGACCGGTTGTCGCAAACGATGGCGCGGAATCGATTCTCCGTCGCGCTCAACGGCGTGTTCGCCGCGATGGCGGTGCTCCTGGCCGCGTTCGGCCTCTATGGACTGATGGCGTTTCTGGTCGGCCGGCGCACGCACGAGATCGGCATCCGCGTGGCGCTCGGGGCCCAGCGGGCCAACATCTACCGCCTCGTGATCGGCCAGGGCCTGGTGCTTGCGCTGGCGGGCATCCTCGCGGGAGCCGCGGTCGCACTGGTCACGACCCGTTTGCTCGGGCGCCAGCTCTATGGCATCGGCGCCACGGATCCCCTGACCTTCCTGCTGGCGGCGCTCCTGCTCGCCGCCGCCGCCTTGCTCGCCTGCTACCTGCCCGCCCGCCGCGCGACCAAGGTGAATCCGCTCGTGGCCCTCCGCGCAGAGTGAACGTAAAGTAGCGAGCAGCGAGTAGACCAAACCCAGCCTGCATCAATCCCACTCGTTCGCCGCATTCTACTCGCCACCCGCTACTCACTACCTCCTCCGTCGCCTCACGATCCATGGCGTGGATTTCACAAATATTGTTTTGGGTCCTACCCATGGAGTATTCCACCAAGGCAGGATATAACAAATGTATCGCAGGCCCGGCTGGTGCGCTCAACTCCATGAAAAAACCCGTCCGCAACCGATTTCCGACCCTGGCACAAGCGCGGGCGGCAGCTGGAGTCCTGACGATCGTGCGCAATCAGCCGGCGTTTCCACCGGTCTTCACCGGCTAATAACGCACCGGGCGCGACGGGAGCCGCTTGCGCCTGCGGTGTTAAGCCAGCTGCCTCAATTCCGGTGCGCGTATTTCCCCGCTGCAAATTTCCGATGACCCTTTCCCCTCAATTCCGCCTCATCGCCGCCATTCTGGTGGCCGGATTCTTGCCGCGGCCGCTCGGCGCGCAAGGGCAGTCCGCCGCACCGGAGAAAAGCGCGCCCCACCCGGCCAATCAGCTGCCCAAGCGCGTCTATCACGCCACGCGGCTGGCCGGCCCGCCGCCCAAAATCGACGGCAAGCTCGACGACGCCTGCTGGAGCGAGGGCGAATGGACGGGCGACTTCACCCAGCGCGAGCCGCATGAGGGTCAACCCGGATCGCAACCCACCCGGCTCAAGATCCTTTACGATGACAAGTACCTCTACGTCGCAATGCGCGCCTACGACTCCGAACTGGCCACGCTGCCACGTTTGCGGGGCCAGCGCGACGAATTCACCGGCGACATCGTCGGCGTGAACTTCGACAGCTATTTCGACAAGCGCACCGGCTTCGAATTCGACCTGACCTCCGGCGGTTCGAAGATCGACCTCATCCTGAAGAACGACAGCTGGGACACGAGCTGGAACGCCGTCTGGGATGGGAAAGTCGGCACGGAGGCCAACGCCTGGGTCGCGGAATTCCGGATTCCGTTCAGCCAGCTCCGCTATGGCAAGCAGCCGGAACAGGTCTGGGGGCTCCACAGCTGGCGCTGGCTCAACCGCCTGCAGGAGGAGAGCGACTGGCAGCTGCTGCCGATGGACAGCCCCGGTCTGGTCTATTCCTTCGGTGAACTGCACGGCATCCGTGACCTTCCGCCTGCACGCCGGATCGAGCTGCTGCCCTATGTCGTGGGCAAGTATGCGACCTCCGCCAAGGAGACCGGCAATCCCTACCGCCAGGGCGCGGAAACCGACTTCGCCGCCGGCCTGGACGCCAAGGTGGGGCTGACGAGCAACTTCACCATGGACCTGACGGTGAATCCCGACTTCGGGCAGGTGGAGGCCGATCCCTCGCTGGTCAATCTGACGACCTATGAGACGTTCTTTGAGGAAAAGCGGCCCTTCTTCCTGGAGGGGAAAAATATTTTTGAATCAGGGATCAATGATGACCTGCTGTTCTATTCGCGCCGCATCGGCCATGCCCCGGCCTTTTATCCGCCCACCAGCGGTTTCGAAAAAGTCCCGATCGCCACCCGCATCCTCAGCGCCGCCAAGCTGACCGGCAAGACGCCGGCGGGGCTTTCGGTCGGCGTGCTCGAAAGCATCACCGATCGCGAGGTGGCCCGCATCACTGAGAACGGCGTGGAGCGACGGCAGACCGTCGAACCGCTGACCAATTACACCGTGGCGCGGATTCAGCAGGACATCGACAAGGGCAACACCATCGCAGGCGGCATCGTCAGCGTCACGCGCCGCAATCTGTCCGACGACACCGAAGGCCTCTTCACGCGCAATGCCTACACCGGTGGTCTGGACGTCCTGCACTACTGGGGCGACCGAACCTACTACTTGGATTTCCGAGCCGTCGGCAGCCGCGTGGAAGGTTCGCCCGCGGCCATCGAGGCACTGCAGGAGAATTCCGTCCACAACTACCAGCGGCCCGACGCCACCTACCTCGGCGTCGACCCCGCGGCGCGGTATCTGGGGGGAACCGGCGGACAGCTCAAGATCGGCAAGGGCAGCAACGGCAACTGGCGGTATTATGGCAGCGTGGACTGGCGCTCCCCGGGTCTTGAGTTGAACGACCTGGGCTACCTCATGACCGCCGACCAAATCCGGCAGTCCGCCCAGCTGCAGTATGTCGACACCAAGGTCGTCGGCTTCCACCGGCGGTATGACGTCGAGCTGACGCAGACCAACACGTTCGACTTCGGGGGCGATCCCTTGCAGCACAAGGTGCAGCTCACCAGCAATCTGATGACCGTCGGCAACTGGAATTTTTGGGGCGAAGCCGATTATTATTCCGATCTGCTGGACACGCGCGTGCTGCGCGGCGGACCGGCTTTGCTCACGCCGGGCTACGCCAATCTGTGGGTTGGCGGCCAGACGGACGGTTCCAAGAAACAAATATTCCGCCTGGAGATTGGCCGCACGGCCTCCTTCGACGGACATTCCCGTTATACGGCAATTGTCCCCCGGTTCTCGGCCCGGTTGCTCGACTTCATCAATTTCGACGCCCGGATTTCCTACACGCGGGATGTTGAGGATTTCCAGTATGCCGCCACTGCCACGGCGGCTGGCTCCAATCGCTATGTCATGGGACGGATGGACCAGCAGACGCTGTCCACGACCCTGCGCCTTGACGTCAACCTGACTCCCGAGCTCTCGCTGACCTATTACGGCAGCCCCTTCGTTTCCACCGGCCGGTTTGCCGGCTTCAAGCTCGTGACCGATCCGCGGGCTGCCAAATACGAGGCCCGTTTCCGCCGCCTTGATGCACTGGCGGTCCGCGATGCCGCCAGCAACACCTATCAAGTCAGCGACCCGGCCGGCTCGTTCACTTTTGCCAATCCTGACTTCAGCTGGCGCGAGCTGAAATCAAATCTGGTGCTGCGCTGGGAATACAAAGCCGGTTCCACCGTCTATGTGGTCTGGACTCAAAACCGCGCCAATGCGGATTTCTTCGGCGATTTCTCCGCCGGCCCCGAATATCGCCGGCTTTTCAGGGCGCATCCCGACAATACATTTCTGATCAAAGTCAGCTACTGGCTCTCAATCTGATTCGCGCACCATCCCGACAGGTTTCAGTTGTGCTGACGCGCCCCTGTGGTGAACCGTTTTCCCTGGAGACTATTCCGAACGGCCAGATGGGGACGAATATGGATGATGGTTCTTGTTTTGAATCCGTCCCAATTTCGGGAAGGACGCGTTCCATTGGCGGGCAGTTTTCGTTGGGAGTTATTTGAGCTGATTTTTAAGTCATTACCATGCTGCCGGTTCCATAACGACAGGACCAATGGCACACCGCATGCAAACCATAGTGGATCTTACCAGATGACGCGCCCCAACATTCTTCCGCCGGCTACTCCGACCCGCCCTGCCGGCCGTCAGCTTTGACTGGCATTCCCATCGATCGGCTATCCTTTCCATGATCACACTCCGCAACATCGACCGCGTCTATCCGCTGAAAGGCGGACCCTTCTTCGCGCTCCGCAATATCAACCTCGAGATCGGCGAGGGTGAATTCGTTTCCGTCATGGGCCCCTCGGGTTCGGGCAAATCGACCCTGCTCCACATCCTCGGCCTGCACGACAGTGCGTGGCAGGGCGAATACTGGTTCGGCGGCGAAGCCGTTCACAAGCTGGACAAGAAAAAGCGGTTCGATCTGCAGAAGAAAAATCTCGGCTTCATCTTCCAAAGCTACCACCTGCTCGACGACCTCACGGTCTACGAGAATCTGGAGATTCCGCTCAGCTACCGCGACGTGCCGAAGAAGCAGCGCGAAAGCATCGTGTGCGACGTGCTCGACCGTTTTCAGATCGTCGCGAAAAAGGATCTCTATCCCAACCAGCTTTCCGGCGGCCAGCAGCAGCTCGTGGGCGTGGCGCGCGCGCTGGTCGCCAAGCCGGCGCTCCTCCTCGCCGACGAACCCACCGGCAACCTGCACTCCGACCAGGGGCGCGAGATCATGCAGCTGTTTAAGCAGCTCAACCAGGACGATGGCGTCACCATCGTGCAGGTGACCCATTCCAACGAAAACGCCGCCTATGGTTCGCGCATTGTGCGCCTCGCCGACGGCATGATTGTCAACTGACCGCCCATGCGCCTTCCCGCCACCCTCGCATGCCTCCTGCTGCTGCCCGCTGTCCTCGCCGCGCAGGATACCGTCCCGCACCTGACGCTCGACGATGCCATCCGTCTCGCCCTGGCCAGCAACCTGAGCATCAAGGTCGATGCCTATTCCCGGTCCATTGCGCGGGCCAACCTGCTCTCGGCCTACGGGGCGTTCGACCCTTCACTCAACTTCAATCGCAGCTACAGCGAACAGTACAGCCCGTCGCTCGCCTCGGCCAACAACGGATTCCTCCCTTCCTCCACCCTCGTCCAGACTGACTACTACGGCCTCTCACTCGGAGGCACCCTGCCTTGGGGCACGATGTATTCGCTCGGCGGCACCTCGCAGAACCAGCGCGGCACCTACAATGGATTCACCAACAACTTCCTGACGACCGGCGGCCTCTCCATCACACAACCGCTGCTGCGCGGCTTCGGTTTCGGGGGCAATGCCAGTCTTCTCGGCGTGCGGATCGCCAAGGCCGACCGCACCATCTCCGACTGGCAGTACCGCCAGACGGTCATTGATACGGTCACCAAAGTCGTGGTCGCGTACAGCAACCTGGTCTCCGCCCACGCCTACCTGCGCACCGCGCAGCTCTCCCGCGAACTCGCCGCCGGCCTGGTCAACGAGAACCAAAAGCGTTTCAAGCTCGGCAGCATGTCGGAAAACGACGTCACCTCGGCCCGCGCCCAGATGGCCCTGCGCGAAGAGGGAATTGTCTCGGCTGAGCAGCTGGTGCGCGACAACGACAACCAACTGCGACTCCTTTTCGGCGAGCGCGCGTTTTCAAACGACGGCCCGTTGTTCGCCGTCGATCCACCGGTCATGCCGGAGGTGACGATCCACCCCGCCGAGGATTTGAAGAAAGCCTACGAATTGCGTCCGGATTACCAGCAGTTGCGGCTCGGCCTCATCAAGAGCCGGTACAATGCGGTCTATGCCCGCAACCAGCTGCTGCCGCAGGTGGATTTCGTCGGGAGTTACGGCTATACCGGACTCGATCAGTCCTTCGCCGCCAGCCGCCGGATGGTTGCCGATCAGGACAACCGCGCGTACTCCGCCGGCGTGCAGGTCAGCGTGCCCCTGACGTTCGCCCAGGGCCGCGGCAAGGCGCGCGCCGCGCGGCTCCAGTTGCGCAAGGACGAGGCCTATCTCCAGCTCACGGAGGAGAACATTGCCCTGAGCGTGGCGGAGGCGGCGGGCCAGGTGGAAACCACGCGTAAACGC
>Ga0265322_10000143_pt1 | contig 33417 bp, 38 predicted proteins | sample 41222metaG_FD_193584 | JGI IMG/M metagenome (GOLD analysis project Ga0265322, IMG submission 193584) | Rhizosphere microbial communities from Carex aquatilis grown in University of Washington, Seatle, WA, United States - 4-12-22 metaG | ecosystem: Host-associated > Plants > Roots > Rhizosphere...
AACTGCACATCGTTCACCCGCAACGATTTCAGATCGATTATCAAAAAGAATTGAACGCCGCGCAGTATGAAGCGGTGACATCGATTAACGGTCCTCACCTGATTGTTGCCGGCGCCGGCACCGGTAAAACCAGAACGATTGTATACCGCGTGGCATATCTTGTCGAACTCGGCGTGAAGCCGGAACACATTCTTCTTCTCACCTTCACGCGTAAGGCAGCGCAAGAAATGCTGCGCCGTGCCGCGATGACACTTGATTACCGCTGTGAAAAAGTTTCCGGCGGAACATTTCATTCGTTTGCCAATTCAGTCCTTCGTCAATATGCAACGCTGCTGGGATTTGACCGCGGTTTCACGATTCTCGATCAGGGCGATGCCGAGGATGTGATCAATCTCATCCGCACAAGAATGAAATTGGATACGAAAGAACGCCGGTTTCCCAAAAAAGAAACGATCTATGATCTGTACAGCCGGTCGGCAAATATGGTAGTGCCGATGAAACAGCTTCTTGCCTCGGACTACCCGCATTACATCGAACTGGAAACCGATATAGCGAGCATTCATGCGGCGTACGGAGAATATAAACGTCTTCACAATTTGATGGATTACGACGACCTGCTTCTTAATCTCGTACGGCTGTTGCAGAAACAGGAAAGCGTGCGGAGCGAACTTTCGAATCGCTACAAATATATTATGGTCGATGAATATCAGGACACCAACACCATTCAATCGGAAATCATCAAATTACTCGGGTACAAACACGACAACATCATGGTGGTGGGCGACGATTCGCAGTCTATTTATTCTTTCCGTGGTGCAACGATCCGCAACATTCTCGATTTTCCGGAACAATTCCCGGGATGCCGTGTCGTCACGCTGGAAGAAAATTACCGCAGTACCCAGGCAATCCTGAATGTCGCCAACGAAATATTAAAACGCGCGCTGGAATGATAGATTCGTAAAACATTTTTCCCTTGTTCGAATTTTTACAGAGAAATTAATCAATAATAACGATGAGAATAATCATGCGACCATACTTTCTGTTATTTTTCCTTCTTGCAATTTTATTGACCGGCTGTCCGCCATCCAAAGAAACAAAAAAAGAAGAGAATCCCCCGCCGGCATCAATAAAACCTAATGAGCCGGAGATCATCATCAAAGTTGCATGTCTGAATTTAGGACGATTCAATAAACGGATCGAAGCGGATGATGTCGATCGTTTTGCAACTATTATATTACGCGATACCGTCGACATTCTCATCCTTCACGGTATTACACGGTATCCCGATTTACCGGATCGTGTGGACGTGGTCGAAGAATTGGCAAACCGTGCGGCAATGAGAAAAGTATTCGGCGAAACAATTACCGTGACCGGCCGGCAGGGCGGAAATGCCGTGTTCAGCACATACCCGATTGTATCGAACGAAAATCTGCATTATGCAAATTTACATTCCGGCAATTTCGAAGCGGCATTGCAGGCCATGATCGACTGCGGTGCGGCGCAGATCGTCGTCATCGGCACACAACTTCCGGAAAATGCGATGATCGACGATCAATCGGTCGTTGCCGGAACGCTGAGTTCGTTCAATAATTTGTATATCAACCATCCGATCATCATCGGCGGAAACCTGCCGAGAACGGAAGCGATGCGAACCGTTGCTTCGTACAATGATGCGAGACCGGGGAAAAACGACGATGCCCCGCGTATCTGGTATTCAAACGACGGATCGATCCGACCGGTGAGCGCAAGAGCGGAACGGACAAATTTCGGTCCCATGACGGTTGTCAATTTCGGAATTTTCAAAGGAGGCAATCGGTAAGGCATGCGCCGCAAGTACACAAAAGTTCTCTACACTCACAAATCCGAAGGCTCGCTCCCGCAGTTGATCGTTGCAGAAGACGAAAACATGCAATCGAAATTCGTCGTGCAAAAAATTCTCGAATTACGGGAAGAAGGAGTTCCGCTCGAAGATATTGCCGTCCTGTTTCGCTCTTCGTTTCACTCATTCGATCTCGAAATCGAATTGACGAAAGCGAACATTCCTTTTATCAAATTCGGCGGATTCAAATTCATCGAAACTGCGCATGTGAAAGATATGATTGCGTATCTTCGCGTTCTTGAAAACCCCCGCGATGTTGTCGCATGGAATCGTATTTTATTATTGATCGACGGTATCGGACCTCGTTCAGCAGAGAAAATCATCGATGACATTCTCAGCCACCGGACCAATAGTCCTGCTTCATTATTTTGGGAAAAATATAATACGTATCCCGAACAGGTTAAAGAACTTTTCGAATTGCTCAAATCGATCATGCCGGATCGTTACCCGCCTGCCGATAAAGTGTCCCGCATTTATACGCACTATCATCCCTTGTTCAAAAAAAAGTACGACGATTACAACAAGCGGAAAAAAGACCTGGAAATTTTCGAGCAAATTGCGGGACGGTACGATACCATCGAATCGCTTCTTGCCGATCTCGCTCTCGAACCGCCGAATGAAAGTATCGTCGATGTTGAATCTCCCGGAAAGGAAGAAGAATATCTGACGCTCTCGACCATTCACAGTGCGAAAGGATTGGAATGGCACAGCGTTTTTCTTATTTTCGCGCTCGACGGAAGATTTCCGACATCACGAGCGGTCAATGATTCCGATGAACTTGAAGAAGAACGTCGCCTCATGTATGTCGCCTGCACGCGTGCGAAAGAAAACCTCTTCATCACCTATCCTATCAATGTGTATGACCGTGAAACAGGAACAATTCTGACCAAACCTTCGCGTTTCCTGGAAGGATTGGATGAAAAGCTGATCGACTTGTGGGTGATCGGCGAAGAATAACATTTCGAAATTAATGCTGGGACTTCGTCAATTCAACTAATCCTATAAATTCGACACTCTAACTTATTGCTTTTGAATACAAACGATTTGACAATAAGCATTTTTTTATCTACCATTCCCTGCATTTATCGGCAGATCGTAGACAGAGTGCATCGAATGCAATGGAAAACAACCGGATTTCACTATAAATCATAAACGGAGTTGAGAATGAAATATTTTGCCCTCTGTGTTTCGGTAATTGTTTTACTTTTTCATGTTTGCGCTATGGCACAAACACCGCCATCACCGCAACCGGCTTCGACCGAACAATTCGGCTCCGATCCTGACCTGCCTCCATTCATGCAGGGCAACATCGACAAGCAAGAATATCTGCAATTACGAAGCGAGCATATCGGCCGGCTCCGCGGTATGCCGTATCCGGAAGCAAACAACCCGCGCATCCGTGCTCTTCAACAATTAAATCGCCAATTGAAAAACCAATCCAAAAGCGCGATGGGTCTCCAATCATCTCCATGGACGCCGATAGGCCCTGCACCGATCCCAAACGGACAAACAGAATTCTCTTCGCTTGCCGTGAGTGGTCGTGTCACGGCCATTGCGATTCACCCCGTGCATCCGGATACCGTCTATGTCGGAACGGCACAAGGTGGTGTGTACCGAACATTTGACGGCGGATCGACATGGACAGCCATTTTCGACGATGCGGCAAGTCTTGCCATCGGAGCGATCACGATTGATCCGATAGACAATACAACCGTTTTTGTCGGAACCGGGGAAGGCAATCTATCTCTCGACAGTTTTTTTGGCATCGGACTCTATATTATTAAGAATGCAGAAACTTCTGCAAATCTTTTTGGACCGTATTATCTCGATGGCACTTCAAACAATGTGCTTGCCTATCGAGCTATTACAAGCGTTCTTGTCGATCCGGCAAACGACAACAATATTTTCATCGCCACAACTTCGGGAGTGAGCGGTACAAGCGGTGATGCGTTTCCCAACCGGCCGGCAAGGGGTCTTTACCGATCCACAAATGCAATGTCGGGAAGTCCGGTTTTCACGCTCTTGAACACCGGTTCAGGATCGAATTCAATCATTACCGATGCTGTCATCGACCCCGGAAACGCGAACAACCTCGTTTGTGCAGTATATGGCCAAACATCCCTCGGAATCACGGGAGGAATTTACAGCACAACAAATGCGCTCGCCGCTACTCCGACATTTTCTCCGGCATTGTCATTAGCTGACGGGCTGAACGTAAAATTCGGAAGTAATAAATCCGGATCGGTTTTCACAGTCTATGCAGCAACCGCCGAATCCAACGGAATGTTAAGAAAATCTACCGACGGCGGACATACGTGGTCCGGTCAGATGACTGCGGCGAATGCTTTCTGTTACCCTCAATGCTGGTATGATATTGCCATTGCCGTTGATCCGACTAACGCAAATATCGTATACATCTGCGGTTCCGCATCGGGATACGGAGGCGGTGCAAGTGAACTGAAGAAATCCACAGACGGCGGCTCGACATTTTCAGACAGTTACGGTGGTTTGCATGCGGATATGCATGCCATTGCAATTGCTTCGTCGCCGAAGAATAATATTATTTATGTCGGAAATGATGGCGGCGTCTTTCGATCTACAAACTCTGCCGGGACATGGACAAGTCTCAACACAACCGGTTTCAGCGCGACACAATTCGAGAGCATTGCCCTTCACCCCACCGACCGTAATTTCACTATCGGCGGAACGCAGGATAACGGTACAAACTATCTTTCACCCAGCGGTAGCTGGGAAGAATCTGTCGGCGGAGACGGTGGATTTTCTCTCATCGATCAGAATGCAACGGATACGACAAATGTAACGATGTATCATACGTTCTACAACGGATCAGTGGGAAGTTCATCCCAAATCGGATTCCAGGTCGCAACAACGACAAACAATTGGGGTGGTTTTTATGGGTGCTCCGGGGGGACATCAAACAACGGCATCGGTTGTTCCGACGGCGTACTATTTTATGCACCGATGGCTCTCGGACCGGGAAATCCGAATACGGTATATTTTGGAACCGATCGGCTGTACCGTTCTGCCGATCGTGGCGCGACCATGCCTCTCGTCAGCCAGGGACCTCTTTCATCCGGAACACCGGTAAGCGCTATCGGCATTTCTCCTCAAAACGATAATGTGCGGATCGTGGGTTTGAGTGATGGTGAAGTTTTTGCGACAACCACCGGTTCCAGCACCCTAACGAGTATCACCGGCTCTTGGCCGTCACATTATGTAGCACGCGCCGTTATCGATCCGAATAATTCCAATACGGCGTATGTAACACTCGACGGTTATGGAACAATTGCAACTCCGCTTCAGCATATTTGGAAAACGACAAATCTTACGAGCGGAACCTGGACAGCCGTTTCAAACGGGATACCGGACGTTCCCGTCAATGCTTTCGTGGTTGATCCGATGAATTCAAACGAATTATATTGCGGAACAGACATCGGCGTGTATCATTCTTCCGATGGCGGAGCGAGCTGGAATCCGTACGGAACCGGATTACCTCTTGTTGCCGTTTTCGATATAGCAATTCAGAACCCTCACCGTATTCTCCGCATAGCGACACACGGCAGAGGCATGTGGGAAATCCCTACTTCATTTCAAGGAGGACCTGTCAATCCCGGTACCATCGTTTTTTCGTTGAACAATACGTGGAACCTCATTTCATTGCCGGTCGTCGTCACCAATGATACGCTGAATGCGCTCTTTCCCGGTCATATCAGTAGTGCTTTTGCGTACAATGGCAGCGGGTATGTTATAAAAAACCAACTGAATGTCGGCACCGGTTACTGGATCAAGTTCGGATCGGCCAGAACCGACACGATAAGCGGTTCACCGCTTTCTTCCGATTCCATTGCGGTAAATTCCGGATGGAATATGATCGGTTCACTCGGACTCCCCTTGTCGACCTCATCGATTCTCAGCAACCCTCCGGGGATGATCACCAGTAAATTTTTCGACTACAGCGGAAGTTATAAAATATCCGATACAATTTTTCCGGGCAAGGGATACTGGGTTAAAGTAAGCCAGCCGGGCACACTTATCCTTTCTACGAATTCCGGAGCTTCTCTTTCAAAGAACTTTAATGCCGGTTATATCAATATCGTACCAACCGATGATTTGCCTCCGTCACCGCCATCAGTCAATGAGACGATGGCTGATCTTCCGAAGAATTTTTCATTGGAGCAGAATTATCCGAACCCGTTCAACCCGACAACGACATTGAGATACGCACTACCGACGGATAGCAGAGTCCGGCTAACGGTGTACAATCTGCTCGGACAGACTGTGGCAACGTTAACCGATGGTATCGTCAGCGCCGGCTATCAGACTGCAACATGGAACGCCGGTCTCGTTGCATCGGGAATTTATTTTTATCGACTTGAAGCAACGAGCTTAGGCAATCCGGTGAGGACATTCACACAAATAAAAAAGATGTCGCTGGTGAGATAAACACGATACAGAATATAAGCTTGGGAAATCCCGATCAGTACAAACTCCGATCGGGATTTTTTTTACAGGACATTCCTCGCGACAGCACAAAATAAATACTCCGGACAGGGAAAGAACGCAAGACGTTCATCCTTTTCAGTAGCCAATAAAGAGTTGTCGTCGAATCATATTGAAGAAACCGGAACCCAATCCTATTTCTCTCATAAACGAGAAACTTCCCCTTTCAATGGTGTAACCCCCTTTTCATCCCTTTGGATGATTGATTGTCGGATAGACAAAGTTGTATCTTAAAGGCATAGCGGATTAACAGAATCCGTTGTTAGGAAATATCCCTGACATCCATACTATCACAGCAATCGGTCATACGGTTTTATTGTTTTTGAAGAAACTCACTGTGCTTCGATCTTGAAATTCACCAGGTCGCGCTTTTTTAAAGCGGACGAAAAAGTTCCACTCCTCATGAATACTACTTAACAGTGTTGATCGCTAAACTAAAAAAACTCGCTATCTATTCCCGCCAAAGCATGAGAGCATGGCTAACGTCAGGCTCTCACTCGCCTTTTCCGAAAATATCAGGGTTGAGAGATCATAAAAGACTATGGCGATTTTTTTTACGGTAAACTACGAAACATATTTAAACAAGTTAAACATCGAAAAGGATTGAGCATGGATAAACTTGAATATAACGCCTACTGGAACATCTTCAAAGGGAAGTTGATTCAGCGATACGCATTGTTGGTCAGAGATGTAGCGGCGTATCAATACGGGAAAAAGAATGAATTCAATGGACGATTTCAACAAAGGATTGCCAAGAAACGGGGAATCCACAAAATTGCGATAAAAATCCTTGTTTCCGGATTTTTTCTGTTGATCGTAACAGCAGCCAGTGCGCAAGACAACGAAGGATCTCAGAGCAGCATAAGCATTGGTCCGCAAGTCGGATTTTTTAAATCGCAATATGCTGATAACGCCCAAGTGATGTGGGGAGGCGCCGTACGGTTCAAATTCTCCGAAGTGCTGGGCATCGAAGGTTCCGTGAATTACCGGGAAGAAGAATTTAATAACGGAGCGGTGAAAGTAACGAGCTGGCCGGTGATGGTGACGGCTCTCCTGTATCCGATTCCGGTAATCTATGGAGCGATCGGCGCCGGGTGGTACAATTCTTCCACCAACTATAATTTTCCGTCGGGGGTAAACCCCGCAAACGAAACAAAGCAAGAAGTCGGATGGCATTTCGGTGGCGGACTGGAACTTCCGGTTGGACCATCTGTCAAGCTCGTGGGCGATGTGCGTTATGTATTTCTGAATTATGATTTTCAGAATTTCCCGGGAAGTAATGGAACGACAAGCAACTTCTACGTTATCGATATTGGACTTCTCTTTAGGTTGTAATGATGCTTTCAGCAGAGATGCTGGTAGTTGTTAGATCGAATGCAGTTCGCTTCATTTCAAGTAAGAATTTTTTAGAAATCCCAATCAGCATAAATCCTGGTTGGGATTTTTTTTGAGATTTTATATAGATTCAACAATACATCTTCAATCGATCAGACGCCGCCTGTATTTCTATTTTGGAAATTTGTCGTAGAGAAAGATCTTTTCATTCAAACCACCTCCCCGTTTACTCCCTTGCACCGAAACCCTGAGTTGAAGAACCACGACGATAATTTTTCTCAAAATTTTTAAATATGTTTGATGGTTTTTCTCAACCATGCAAATATTTTCGACACAAGTTTTAATTATACATTCAAAATCATCAATTTCAATATTACCAAAGCACTCTCTTTTGGCATCAAGATTGTTAAATCTATTTCGTTTGAATACAAAAGGAAACGACATGCAACTGACAATGACCGGTGAATACGCGGTGCGAGCGATGGTAGGTTTGGCTTCGAAACCATTCGGAACAGTTACACCGATATCGGAAATTTCCAAAGAGTGGGAAATTTCGGAAAATTTCCTCAGAAAAATTATCGCCCACCTGGTAAAGATGGGACTCGTTCATTCCCGGCGGGGAACAAACGGCGGAGTGCGGCTCGCCATTCCTGCAGAACAATTGACCTTACTCGATGTGATCGAAGCGATCGAAGGAAAAATATTTTTAAATAAGTGTTTGATCGGGCCGGAGTGTTGCACGCAAACGGCATGGTGTGCCGTTCATACCGTTTGGTGTGAAGCACAGGAAGCAATGAGATATATCCTCAGCAAACAGTCTCTTGCAGAAATCGCTTCGAGCAATGCCGCCCGGCTTTCCCAGGTGAAAGCCGCACACAATATCAGGTTTCTCGCTGGTACACCAATCGTACAAGCATCTTAACAGTGAATGGTATGTCATCTCAAAAATTCCGTGTAGATATTCCCGATATAGAATATTGGCAGAGACAGATTAAATGCCAATGGGGTTGCCCCGTTCGGACCGATGCACGCGGGTACGTCGTCGCGATTGCCGAAGGGCGTTACTTCGACGCCTATAAAATCGCCCGCGCACCGAACCCGTTTGCATCTATTTGCGGAAGAGTGTGCGGCGCTCCGTGCGAAGTGGAATGCCGCCGCGGAAGTATCGACGACTCGATAACGATCCGCGCCTTGAAACGGTTCGTTACCGAACAACATGGTGTCGAATCGGGAAACCCTGCAAAGACCATCGAATTCTCTGAAGCCCGCCGTGATACAAATAATCCGAAAGCCGGAACGAAAATTGCCGTCATCGGCGGCGGCGTTGCGGGATTTACTGCCGCACACGATTTATCACTTCTCGGTTACAAAGTCACCGTGTTCGAAGCCGGACCGGTTGCCGGCGGTATGTTGATGACCGGCGTTCCGACCTATCGGTTGCCGCGTGATCTTGTGCAGATGGAAATCCAGGCGATCCTAAGTCTCGGCGTCGAACTGAAAACGAACACACGCGTCGGCAAAGATATTACCATACCGCAGCTCCGGTCGCAAGGATTTGAAGCAGTTCTGATCGCCGCAGGACTTCAACGCGGACGCAATCTTCCAATCAAAGGAGTTGAACTGGAAGGGGTTGTTCACGGCATCGATTTTCTCAAACAGGTCAATATGGGTGAAGAGGTAAAGCTCGGTGAAAGAGTCGTTGTCATCGGCGGCGGAAATGTAGCATTCGATGTTGCCCGTTCGGCAGTTCGTGCCGGCGGAACGTTCCGGTCGGAAGCACAGGATTTTTACGAAGCGGCTGATTCTTCACGCATGGCATTGCGATCGGGAGCAAAAGAAGTTCATCTTGTTTGCCTCGAATCCCGCGAAGAAATGCCTGCCGACGAAATTGAAATCCATGAAGGAACGGAAGAAGGTGTTTCACTGCATCCGTCACGCGGTCCGCTGGAAATTATCGGTGAACATGGAAAAGTAACCGGTCTCGCTACTCGGAAAGTAAAATCTGTTTTCGACGAAAACGGGAGATTTAACCCGATATTTTACGATGAACCGGGCGAAATTATTCCCGCCAATACCGTCATGCTGTCGATCGGCCAAACCATCGATGACGCATTCGTAAAAGATGTTCCGGAACTCGTTCTCGAACGCGGCATCATAAAAATCGACCAGACGACAAAACGAACGAATGTTCCCGATATCTTTGCCTGCGGCGACGCTGCTGAAGGTGCAAAACTGTTCATCAATGCAGTGGCATCCGGACAACGGGCAGCAATTTCCATCGATGAGTATTTACGGAAAAAAGACGTGCAGGAAGAACGCCGCGGCTATTTCGAATTGCCGGTTCTTCAACATCAGATGTATGAGGGATATTTACAACTCGATCGAGTCAATCCTCCTTCGCTCGAGCCAACCGTCCGTGCAACGACACAAAAAATTGTCGAGTTGAATTATGAAGAAGGCGTCGCCAAGGAACAAGGGGAACGATGCCTGAAGTGTCACATCAATACAATTTTCAACGGTGAACTTTGCGTTCTGTGCAATGGTTGTGTGGATGTTTGTCCGACCTATTGTCTCGCACTGGTTCCCCTTTCACAAATCGAACTCGAACCACGGCTTGAAGAAGCGCTTCAACAACGATATGGTGTCGACATCCGCGAATTATCGGACCGGGAAGGGCTCGACGCCGTAAAACGCCTCGGTTCAGTCATGCTGAAAGACGAAGAGCTCTGCATCCGTTGTGGATATTGTGCGAAGCGGTGTCCGACCGGTGCGGTAACGATGGAACATTTCGCCTATCAACAGCAATTTTCAGTTGTATAACAGAAAGGAAAGTCATCATGTTGGTATCACTCTATCTTCTGGTATTTCTCAGTGTCGCATTAGGCGTCGTGTTTGCGCTCGGTTTTGTTTATGCGGCAAAATCAAATCAATTCAAAGATATCGAAGAACCGAAATATCAAATGCTGAGAGAACCGGATTGATGGATATCCCATCTCTTGCATTGTAAGGGTCAAAGGAGTACTTCAGTGAAAAAGAAAAATATTCGCATGCAGCAACCGGAAATCGACCGCCGGGCTTTTTTAAGCACGTTGGGTTGGATCGGCATTGCACTTTCGGGCGGGCTTGCCGCGTTGGGAAACCTGCTCTATCTCAAACCGGCAGTTGATTACGGTCCACCATCGCGCATTCTTGCCGGCAAACCGGATAATTATAAAGAAGGCATCAAAGAGATTCTCGAAAATGATCGCGTCGTCATTGTGCGCGACAGGCAAGGATTTGCAGCAATCTCGTTGAAATGCACTCACCTTGGATGCACGGTTGCCGTTTCAGATGCCGGTTTTTCGTGCCCCTGTCACGGCAGTCAATTCGATAACGATGGCTTCGTTACCGGCGGACCTGCACCTGCTCCATTAAACTGGTATCAGGTCAGCGTCGCGCCCAACGGCGAATTAGAAATCGATAAATCTGTGAAAGTTCCCCCAGGAACCTATTTTAAAGTGTGATGCGGTCACCGCTCACCGGTATGGAACGATTAACCAACTGTTCTGAACGAAGGACAATCTTATGAATGCACCGACAAAATTTCTCAATAACATTTACCGCTCTGTTTTTCGTTACGGAAAGATGCCCGAGGATGCGGAAGGCGCATCGTATGCCGTCTTCAACAACCTCTTCCTCCACATTCATCCTGTAAAAGTCTCCAAACACTCGCTTAAATTTACGTACACGTTCGGACTCGGCGTGATTGCGACGTGCCTGTTCCTGAATTTAATTTTCACCGGTGTATGGCTGATGTTTTACTACTTCCCGTCGGCAACAGAAGCGTACGGCAGAATGCTGGATCTTCGGTCGTCCGTCGACTTCGGTTTCGTTTTGCGCAACGTGCACAAATGGTCGGCAGAAGCCATGGTCTTCATTGCTGTTCTGCACATGGCGCGCGTGTTCTTCACCGGCGCCTACAAACCGCCGAGAGAATTCAATTGGGTCATCGGCATCATACTTCTTCTACTCACGCTTGGACTTTCATTCACCGGATATTTATTGCCGTGGGACCAATTAGCTTTTTGGGCAATCACCGTCGGAACATCCATTGCCGGCTATGCACCGATCTTAGGCGAACCGATCCGGAAATTTCTTCTTGGTTCGGATAATGTCGGACAGGAAGCGCTCGTTCGTTTCTATGTCCTCCACGTTGTAATCCTTCCGGGGTTACTCTCAATTTTTCTTGCAATCCATTTCTGGAGAATCCGGAAGGACGGCGGTCTTTCCCATCCGAATGATAACGACATTCCCCCGGCAACAAAAGGAGCGAAGTCATGAAAGAAGTCGATACCACACACGTCTATCCCAAAGACGCAAACAAAACGTACGGCCTGATGGAGTTGGTGAAAGGAACCAAGCCGACCGTCGGTCAATCGCCCGATGACATGGTTTACTCCTGGCCTCATTTGCTCGTTCGTGAGCTCGTCGTTTTCGTTATTATCGCCGGCTGTTTGCTGATTGCCGCGTTCCTGTTCAACGCTCCGCTGGAAGAAATTGCCAATCCCAATCATCCGCCCAACCCGGCAAAAGCGCCATGGTATTTTTTGGGCTTGCAGGAACTTGTCAGTTATTCTGCGTTTGTCGGCGGCGTACTGATTCCGACACTGATCGTTCTCGCCCTCGCTCTCGTTCCATACATCGACAGGAAAAAAGTCGGCATCGGCATCTGGTTCGCCAAAGAACGATGGCTTGCAAACGGATTGTTTCTGACATTCCTCATCCTCATGGGAATTCTCATTGTTGTGGGAATGTATTTCCGCGGCCCAAACTGGGGATTTGTTATCCCATGGGAACAAACAAGCGGACATTGATTATATCAATTCGATTACGGAGAGATTATGCACATCGGCATCAAAATGAAAATCGCACTTATTGTCGGCGGATTGTTTTTACTGCTCGGCAACGGGTTCATCATGCTGAAAAATTACGAAACCGAGTGGCGGACGTATCAAACCGAATATCTGAAGATGGTGATCGAAAAAACTTCCGATCCCACGATGAAAAAAGTGCTCGAGGAACGTTCACCGCGTATCGATCAGATCATCACGACGGGATTCGGACGAGAACGAGTCGACCGGTGCATGACCTGCCATGCCGGAATTGACGATGATCGGTTCAGCGATGCACCCCAGCCATACCGCACACATCCCAAGATTGCCGGCGATCATCCATACAGAACATTCGGCTGTACGACATGCCACGACGGTAACGGCCGCGGGCTTGCAACAGTCGATGCACACGGTGAAGGAAAATTCTGGATGGAACCGCTCCTGCGCGGGGATTATATCGAATCCGGTTGTGCAAAATGCCACGGCGTCAATCTGAAAGAGACGCCGAAACTGCATCTCGGCGCCGAACTGTTCTTCAAGAAATCGTGTTACGGCTGTCATAAAATTGAAGGACTTTCCGACGGGAAGATCGGCCCGGAACTTACCGGCGTCGGCGCTAAATGGAATTTGGCATATCTTGAAGAAGCGCTTCTCAATCCGAAAGCGAATAATTTTGAATCGATGATGCCGACCTTTTCGCTGACAAAGGATGAACTTCGGGCACTGGTCATTTATTTAAAAAGTCTTACCGGCGAGAGTCTTGTTAAAGGTCCGGTGGAGCGTTACAATGAATTGAAAGCATGGAAAACCGCTCAGCCGGCTGAGGTACCGGTGACTGTCGAATCCGGCAAACTCGTCTTCGACAACAAACATTGCGATGCCTGCCATACGATCAACGGCGTCGGCGGAAAAATCGGTCCAGATTTAAGTGTGTACGGATTGATCCGGACGAAAGAATGGATGATCCAACATCACATCAATCCGCGGTCGCTCGTCGGCGGATCGGTCATGCCGGATTTCAAATATTCGAAGACCGAACTTGAAGCTCTTGCATTGTACCTTGAATCATTACAGAAACTGGAAGTCGACAACGCAGTTGTCTATGCGAAAACGCCTGATACGACCGCCCGGGCAATGAAGTGATCGATTACGGAATCATATTTGTGACAGGATTATTGACAAGCCTGCATTGCGTCGGGATGTGCGGCGCGATCGTGCTTGCCTATTCAGTCCCGACAGCAAGTGGTGCGGCGATCAAAATCAACCCGATCAAGCTTCATGCTGCATATAATGGCGGAAGAATTATTTCATACGCTTTACTCGGTGGTATTGCCGGCATGTTGGGAATGACGCTGTCCGGGTTTGAAAAGGTCGCAGAAATCGTTTCCGTTCTCAGCGGCGTCATCATGATCGTTGCCGGATGTGCGATGCTCGGCATTCTTCCTCTTCCTGCAACATTTTCGTTCGGCGGAAATACTTTCGGCATTGGCAGGATTCACGGCATGTTGATACGCGGAAAATCCTCATTGTCAAAATTCTCTCTCGGATTTCTGACACCCATTCTGCCGTGTGGTTTATTGTACGCCATGCTTGCCAAAGCTGCCACTGCCGGCAGTGCCGTGAACGGTGCGCTCACTATGGGTGTATTCGGTATCGGAATGGCGCCGTCGTTAATGCTGCTCGGAGGATGTACATCATTCTTCTCCATGAAAGTGCGCAAAGGAGCGGAGATACTGGCGGCGCTGACGATCGTATTGATGGGGATCATACTTGTTTTGCGCGGATTACATGTTCCTTTTCTCGGATTTATTCCGTTGGGCGGATTACATCAATCATGTTGTCAGAATTAGAAAAATAATTTTATGATTTTGTTGAATACCGCGGCACCGGAGACACGTTTCAATCAAAGGAAATTTTTATGACCTTATTACGAATAAATATCTGGATCGTTGTTCCGATAATCGTTATCGCAACGGCATTTCTTCTCGTCGTTTCACAAATAGAACTCTTTGGAAAAGATAATTTTCAAGCGCCTCCCAGTACTCCGGAATCCGTTACTGCCGGCAAGGCAATCTTTTTCGAATATTGTTCCGGATGTCACGGTCGCCGTGCCGACGGTCGCGGACCGCAATCGTTGAATCTCATACCGCGCCCGCAGAATCTCCGCAACGCGCAATTCGTGAAACACCTGACGGATGACCGCATCTTCACATCGATCAGCGGCGGTGTGCGGGGAACGGCAATGCCGGCATTCGAAATGACGCTTACTCCTGAAAAACGATGGCATGTGATTCATTATATCCGATCGCTCACGGCAGACGACACGATTAAGCTTGCCAACAGTATCGAATATCAGGCAGTTCCGAAAGATATAAAAAATCCGATTCCGCCGACAACCGAATCGATTGCAACCGGCAAACGGTTATTCCTGAATTACTGTTCAAGCTGTCACGGACCAAAGGCAGATGGGCTGGGTTTAATTGCCCCCAGCCTGATTCCGATGCCGCGTAATCTCGTTGCAATCACGTCGTGGGGCGAAAAACCGTTCATCGATTACATGCCGGACAGCAGGTTATACGAATCGATCACTGACGGAGTGCCGGGAACATCGATGCAGCCGTGGATCAAAGTCTTATCGAACGACGAACGTTGGAGCGTGCTGAATTTCCTTCGTGACCGCGCACGGGAAGAACGGGAAAAATCAGAAAAGAGTTCTCAGTAATTATTGTCAAAGTTGCTTCATCACCACATTTACAAAGGAGTACTACATCTATGGAACTTCATGAAGATAAGAGCGCACGGTGGTTCATTTATGCCTCCGTCGTGTTCTTTCTTGTTACCATTTCAATCGGCCTCATCATGGCAATCAAGTTTATTGCACCGGATTTCCTCGGCGGCTTCGGACCGCTAAGCTTCGGACGCATCCGCGCAATTCACACCAACGGCGTTTTATTCGGATGGCTGCTGGCGGCAGACATGGGCTTGTGCTTTTACATCGTCCCCCGTCTTGCCGGCGTAAAATTGTACAGTGAAAAACTTGGGCTCGCCACACTCGGGCTCTGGGTTGTCATCATCCTCGGAGCGGTGGTAACGCTTGCATCCGGCGATACGCAAGGAAAAGAATACCTTGAACTCGATTCCGTTCTCGATGTTCTCGTCACGATTGCGTGGGTCATGTTTGCCGTCAACATGTTTGCGACGATTGCAAAAAGAAAATACGAACACATGTACGCGAGTCTCTGGTACATCATGGGTACTTTGCTCTGGACGGCAGTTCTCTGGATCGTCGGCAACCTTCCGGTCTATTCCGGCGTGAATGATGCGAACGTCAACTGGTGGTTCGGACATAATGCCGTGGGATTGATTTTCACTCCGGTGGGACTTGCCATTGCATATTATTTCATACCCAAAGCGACGGGCAACGCACTCTACAGTCACAAACTTTCTATCATCGGTTTCTGGACAATTGCTTTTCTTTACATTTGGACCGGCGCTCATCATATCATCTTCGGGCCTGTCCCGACATGGCTGCAAACCGTCGCCATTTTATTCAGCGTCTCATTGTTAATTCCGGTCTGGACCGCCGTAACGAATTTCTACGGAACGCTTCGCGGCAAATGGGCGCAGGGAAATTATGTCGTGAAATTTTTCCTCGCCGGAACGACATTCTATTTACTGACCTGTTTCCAGGGACCGATGCATTCATTGCGAACCGTCAACCAGATCGTCAGCAAGACGGACTGGATCATCGGTCACGCTCACATGGCATTGCTCGGCGGATTCAGCTTCTTCGCCATCGGCGGCATTTATTACGCACTGCCGAAGATATTGAAACGACCGCTCTATTCCGAGAAAATGGCGGAGTGGCATTTCTGGCTGACGTTTATCGGATTCCTGGGATTTGCAATCAGTTTGTGGGTCGGCGGATTTTTACAGGGTTTGCAATGGATGGATTATACGATCTCATTCCTCGATACTGTGAAGTCGATGTTCCCATATTACATGGTGCGTATGTTCTCGGGGATCCTCATCGTTACCGCACAATTGATGTTTGCATTCAACGTCCTCAAGACGGCGCGCGGCGGTAATTCATCAATCCAACCGTCAATAGCGTAAGGAGAAACGAAAATGAAACTCGAAGCAAAAGCAGTCTTACTGATCGTTGTCGTCGCTGTCTTCATGTTCCTCGGTTCGTACGTTACAATGGTGATGCCGCTAACGGATCCAAATCTTTACGTTCCGACAAAAGATGCAAAGCCGTACACCGAACTGGAAATGCGCGGCCGACAGGTATACCAACGTGAAGGTTGCATGTATTGCCATACGCAACAGGTGCGCAACCTTCTTGAAGAAACCCAACGTTACGGCATGGGCGAAGAAGAAACATATAAACGTTTCGGCATTCGCGCGTTGATCCAGGCGCCTCCGTCACAACCGGGTGAATACGTTTACGATAGTCCCCATTTCCTCGGCACGCGGCGTGTCGGACCCGATCTGGCTCGTGTCGGCGGGAAGTACGATAATTCATGGCATATCAATCACTTGCGGGATCCCCGCAGCACATCGCCGGGATCGCTCATGCCCGCGTACACATGGCTCTTCGACAAAGCGGGACAACCGACCGGAGAAGCAATTGCACTCGTCGCCTATCTCCAAAAGTTAGGAACAAACATCAAATGGCGTGAAGAAGGTGTCGAGCAGGCAAAGAAACTTCAGGCACTGAACGGCACATCGACAACAAATCCACCGGCTACCGAAAGGAAGGATGCGCAATGAACGCGACGGATATTTATAATGACGACGGAGAAATTAAACAAAATCACGACACCGGTCCCGGCTGGTTTTTGAAGATTGCCTATATCGTTATTGCACTATTCTGTATTTATTACGGATTCAAATATTGGAACTGGCAATCGAATTATCAGGATCAGCAAACGGAAATTCAATCGAAAATACAGGGCAAGTAATACGGCGTTGACGAACCTTGATTTGAATAAGAATAAATATAGATGTTTTCATTAGAAACATATAAATCCAAACGGCGGCTTGTACAAATTATCAGCACGATACTGATTGTCGGGCTGCCGTTTTTCAATATTATTCGCCTCGATGTGCCGACATTACGGTTTTATTTCTTCAATACTGCACTCTGGGTGGATGAATTTTATCTCCTCTTCCTCGTCGTGATGCTTGTCCTCTGGATCATCGTAATTTTCGCGATGCTCTACGGCCGCGTCTGGTGCGGATGGATGTGCCCACAAACCGTGCTCGATGAATTATATTACTGGTTCGAGAAAAAAACGAAACGATGGTTCAGGGTTCCGAAAACCGGAGGCAAACTTTGGCGCCGGTTTGCTTCGAATGGAATTGTCGGACTTGCCGCCGCTATTATTTCTGCCGTCATCGGCTTTAACCTCGTCGCATATTTTGTCGACCCGTACAGAATGATTGGAGAGCTTGCAAACTTTTCTCTCAGTCCGGTCACGACAGGCATCATGTTGGGAATTGCCGGAGTCATGTTCGTCAATATGATGTTCTGGCGCGAAAAATTCTGCACGAAAGCTTGCCCGTACGGCATGCTGCAGGCGGTTTTTACCGATTCGAAAACGCAAATCGTCCGGTACCAGACGGAACGGAACAACGAATGTATCGAATGCAAAGCGTGCGTGCGTGACTGCATGATGGGAATCGATATCCGCACATCTCCGTATCAAACGGAATGCATCCATTGCGGCGATTGTGTCGATTCGTGCGAAGCGATTCTTTCCAAACTCAAAACACCGCTTCCGACACTCATTTCTTTTTCATGGGGAAAACATGAAACTCCCAAAACGACATGGTATCAGAAACTTGGTTTCGTTGATGCGAAACGATGGATCGTTCTTGGTCTGACCGTCGCGTACGCCGCCATACTCGTCGTTGTCATTCAGTTGCGGCAACCGCTTTTTCTTTCTGCATCCGGCGATCGTTCGACACTCTATCATCGCGCCGACGACGGCCGTTTCTACAATGAATATGTTTTGAAAATCTCGAACCGCGATATCCAGGACGGATGGTTCATCATCGGATGTACCGGACAAAATCAACAAGGACAAAATTGCACGGTCACAATCGAGCAGAATCCGATTTTCCTGAAATCCCGTGAAGCGAAAACGATCAAGATGTCGATTTATACTCAAGGGGAACAATTTCACCCGGGCCCGAACCGAATCGAATTGAACGCGGTCAACAAAAATAATTCCGATATTCATGCACAAACCGAAATCGTGTTCTTCATGCCAGAACCGAAGCTGAGCAACGCGGAGACCGGAAATCCGAAGGAGTCGTTATGAAAAAAGCAATATACGCTACATTGGCGTTGTTCATCGGCATTCTTATTTACGTGGGATTCGTTGCCGAAGGGAAACCGATTCATGAAGTGAAATACGAAAACGGGCAAGTAGTACCGAAAGATAAATAATCAGCGCCGTTTGCGGCTCCGGCAAGTAGAATTGACGAACAGGAATCGATTTGATGACAGCATCACAAAGTTCTTTAAACACCGGACATACGCAAACCGTTGCCGCCACAGATACCACATGTAATCTGTGCGGACTGAAACTTCCGAAACGCCCGTACCGGACCGATGTGAACGGACATTCATACCAATTCTGCTGTACCGGTTGCCGCCAGGTTTTTATCCTCCTCAATGAAAGCGGGCTCATCGATGGCGATTACAAAAACTCCGATCTCTATCAGACAAGTCTCAGGCTCGGCATCATCGCCAAGCCCGACGAAACCATTCCAAGCGATGAACCGTCTCCGGATGAACTCAAAGATTGCAAAGAGTTGGTACTCTGTGTTGACGGCATGTGGTGTTCATCCTGCTCGTGGTTGATTGAGAAAGTCGTCGGCGCCGAACCGGGGGTCGTTCATGCACGCGTCATTTACGCTTCCGACACGGCAAAGATTTTCTACAAGCCAGAACAGATCGCTCCCGAACAAATCACGAAGAAAATCGAGCAACTTGGTTACTCAACCGCATCGCGCCAGGCAGACCCGAAAGAAAATTGGTCGGAACGGAAGCCCCTGCTTATCAAAATGGGCGTAGCGCTTTTCCTCATGAACAATCTTATGCTCTTCAGCTATGCATTGTACATCGGGTATTTCCAGGAACTTCCGCCACAAATTCTTTCGTTGTTCCCGTTGGTGCTGTTCGGTTTCGCTATACCATCCGTTTTCTGGTGCGCCATCCCGATTCACCGGAAAGCATGGCAAAGTCTCCGCGCAAAAGCGCCGACCATGGAGCTTTTATTTTCCATCGGAATCATTGCCGCCTTCCTGTATAGTTCGTACGAACTATTTACAGGGGGACATCATTTTTATTTCGACACGGCGGGAAGTCTCGTTGGCTTGCTTCTCGTCGGAAAATTTATCGAGCTTTCGGCAAAACACAAAACTTCCGAAAGCATCAACCGGTTGTACCAGATGCTTCCCAAGAAAGTTCGTGTGAAAGCGCCGGAAGGTGAACGACTTGTTTCGATCGATAAGCTGAATGTCGGCGACAAATTCATCGTGAAATCGGGAGAGAAAATTCCTGCAGATGGAAAAGTAATCGAGGGCTATGCCGTGGTGGATGAATCGTTACTGACCGGCGAATCGAAACCGATCGAAAAGAAACCGGCCGATAGCGTCATCGCATCATCCATGAATATGAACGGCATATTGGAAATCGAAGCAGAGCGTATTGGAGCGAACACGGCGCTTTCTTCGATCATCAAACTGGTTGAACAGGCGCTCTCCAGTAAATCGGAGCTTGAACGAACAGTCGACAAAATAGCGCGGGTTTTCATTCCGGCGATACTAACGATTGCCGGTCTCGTCGGAATATTTCTCTTTTTCACAGGCGCCGGCATCGAGACTTCCATTCTTCGATCAATTACCGTTTTGGTTATCGCCTGTCCCTGTGCATTAGGCATGGCAACACCGCTGGCAATTGCCGCCGGAATCGGCTACGCTGCAAAACGCGGAATACTGATTCGTGACGGCGCCGTACTGCAACTCGCCGGGAAAGTTTCTTCGGTGATATTCGATAAAACCGGAACATTGACGGAAGGAAAGTTTTCTCTGCTGACAACGAGAGGCGCTCTTCCTGCAGAAGAACAGCTCCGCCTCATCGCATCGTTGGAACAATCGTCCAATCATCCGATTGCGCTCGCGCTGGTCGATGCGGCAAAAGGGAAAAAAATATTGCTTGCCGAAACTCATGCAGTTCGGATCGTCGATGGGATGGGAATCGAGGGAACGGTCGAAGGAAAACGTGTCGTCGCCGGCAATATGCGTTTCATTATTCAGTCGGGTTTTCAGATCGATGAAAGCATACGCGAGTTGACGGAGCGCGAAGGAGAATCCGGAAATACCGTTGTCTTCTGCGGGATCGAGGGAATTCAAACATCAGGATATTTCGTTTTGGGCGACTCGATCAAACCGACATCGTTGAAAGCGATCGAGCGGTTGTCGAAACTTGGCGTCACCACCCGCCTCCTTTCCGGCGACATGGAAAAAACGACCGTAGCGGTTGCACAACGCGCCGGCATCGGATCGTATTCGGCACAAGCACTGCCTTCCGACAAAATCGATACGATAAAACAATTACAGAGTGAAGGCAAAATCGTTGCGATGGTGGGTGATGGCGTGAATGATGCACCGGCGCTCGCGCAAGCCGATGTCGGAATCGCGATGGGAACCGGAACAGAAATTGCCGTCGAGTCTGCCTCGATCACTCTCATGCGTGACGATCTCTCGCTTGTCGCCGAAGCGCTGGAAATTTCACGCAGGAGTTATATTGCCGTCAAACAAAATCTTGTATGGGCTTACGTCTATAATACAATTGGTATTATTATTGCAGTGATGGGATATCTTAACCCGTTTATGGCGGCAATCGCAATGCTGGCAAGCAGTATTTCCGTCGTTCTGAATTCGATGCGGTTGAGTTATGAGAAAGGAATCTTTCTCAAACGGCTTATTGAAATACTTTTCCCCTGGATCGAACCCTCAACCTGAGATTCAACGGCAATTACGCAGCAATTTTCTTTTTACGTTTTGCGTCCAGACTTAACGGTCCCGCTCCTGCCGCAGAAAAATACAGCCAGATAAAACAATACAGAATTGCGGGCACTCCATTATTCACCGTGGGCCAGAATCCGCGGGGAAAATGAAACTGGAAATATGCCACGGCCATTTCACCGGCAAGAAGAAATGCAACGGGGCGGGTGCAAAAACCGACGAGCAACAATGCCCCGCCGAAAACTTCCAGCATTCCTCCGACCCAGATTTGAGACCAGAGTTCGGCAGTACCGCCGTTCGGCGGCAATCCGACCGGAAAAGCAAAAATCTTCGCCGCACCGGCGAGCATAAATAATATTGCCGCCACGATGCGAAGCACGCTCTGTAAATATGGACTCCATGCTTGCCACTTTGCAACGAGTGTCAACCCCCCTACGTCACTTCCGTTTTCCATTATGTTTCTCCTTTGTCAATTCAAAAATTTTGTCTTTACCGATTGCTTATTAGCTGGCAATTGAATAACGGCATTATAGCCACGAGCTTCAGCTCGTGGCTTACAGATAATCAAAGAGATGGGTTTTAACCCTGAACAAGTAATCCCCATATGCTCAAAGCATTTTCATATTCTCCGAGAAAATGTTTTCTTTCTTTTGTCGACCAAATAAGATGAACCCATATTCTCGAATATGGCAAAAGCATTCCTTCCTATTCGATTCAAGGGCTAAAGCCCCATAATTTTTATTTTTTCGTCCACGACCTGAAGGTCGTGGCAAATCTATGAGATGAAGCAAACCTCAAAAATCCTAAGCAATTCCAATAGCTCTGGTTCCGATCATTAGAACATCCCGTTCTTGTTTGGAGTTTCTTTGGGTACCGGTTGCGCAATATCCCACAGTTCAATAATACGGTCTTTTTCGAAGCGGAAGATGTGAACGGTTGCAAAACCCGGTTCGCCGGGTTGCATGCGGATGTGTGAATGCACGGTCACAAAATTTTCATCCTCAAGCACCCGCTTGATATCGATAACTGTGTGTGGATTCTTGGAATGGTTTTCCTCCATAGCTTTTTCAAGACTTACTGCATCACCCGCAAACCAAGGGTTATGGTGCTGCATTTCTTTTGCCACATACGTTGCATACGCATCATGAATTTTTCTGGCGACAACGAGTTGCAAAAACGATTTCGCGGAATCTTTATGGGAGATTTTTTCAGATTTATTTTTTGACATATCGATATTCCCTTTATTTTTTTTCTCCGGAAGCTGATAGAGACCGAAAATATTTCCGACAGGATCCTTAAACCGTGCGGTGATTTCCGGTGCGTCTATGCCGACCGGTTGCACGATGGTTCCACCGTTGGCAATAAGCAGATCAATTGTCGCGACAATATTATCAACCATGATGTAAAGTAACAATCCGGGTTCGGCTGATGCTTTCCGGCCGGGTATCCACGAGCCGCTTACCTCACCGACAGTATCGTCAAAAGCGAGACTGCCGTCGCCGCGTATTCTGGTCTGCCAGCCGAACACTTTCTTGTAAAAATCAGCCGATCGATTGATATCGATTGCCGGAATTTCAATGTAACAAATCTTACCGTTTCCGTACTTCGGTGAATGATCTGTCATTGTTGTATCCTTTCATTTCTTGTATCGAAAAATTAACCACCCGCTATCGCGCCGATAATCATATACGGCTCCTTTCCGGAAACGACTGCTTCGGGCAATTGAGTATCGGGCGACTCAAGTGAGAGATCTTCGCCGCAGGCAAAGAATCGCAGGAACGGTCTGCGTTGCAAGGTACCATGATCGCGAATTGTTCCTGCCAGCATCGGAAAACGCGACTCGAGCGCATTCAGAACCGAACGTTGCGTAACCGGACCGTCGATTTCCAGACTTATTTCGGCGTCGACCTGCGCAAGCGTTCGCAAATGATACGGAAGCATGACCCGGATCATGATAACGTCTGCACCTCCACGGATAATACAGCGGGAAGATCGCGGACGATCGGAGCCCAATGATCACCGGAATCAGCGGACCCGTACACCTGCCCGCCCGTCGTACCGAAATAGACGCCGCAATCGTCAAGCGAATCCACCGCCATGGCATCGCGCAAAACGTTGACATAACAATCGCGCTGCGGCAAACCGTTCGTCAACGGCTCCCATTCGTTGCCGCCTTTCCGACTGCGAAAGACGCGTAGTTTTCCGTCAGGCGGATAATGTTCGGAATCACTTTTGATCGGAACGACATAAACAGTTTCCGGTTCATGAGCATGAACATCGATTGCGAAACCGAAATCGGTCGGTAAATTTCCGCTGATTTCTCGCCACGATTCACCTGCATCGTCGGTGCGCAAAACGTCCCAATGCTTCTGCATGAACAGAACATCCGGTCGTGAAGCATTCATCGCAATACGATGAACGCAATGCCCGACTTCGGCGGTGGGATCGGGAATATGCAGAGAACTTAATCCGCGATTGATCGGCTTCCATGTCTTGCCGGCATCATCCGTCCGGAATGCGCCCGCGGCAGAGATGGCAACATAGATTCGGTTGGGATTTTTCGGATCGAGAACGATCGTATGCAAGCCCATACCTCCTGCGCCTGGTGCCCATTTCGGTCCGGTACCGTGACCACGAAGTCCTGGAAGTTCATGCCACGATTGTCCGCCGTCGGTTGTACGAAACAAGGCGGCGTCTTCAACGCCGGCGTACACGGTATTCGGGTCGGTGAACGAGGGTTCGAGATGCCACACGCGTTTGAATTCCCACGGATGCTGAGTGCCGTCGTACCATTGATGCGTGGTGAGCGGCTTGCCGGTCGTTGAAGATGTGTCGTAAATAAACTTGTTGCTTTCGGTTTTCGGCATGCCGTCGGGAGTTGTGGTCGGTTCACCCGGCTTTGTTCCCGGCTGATACCAGGTCTTGCCGCCGTCATCGGAACGCTGGATGATTTGCCCGAACCATCCGCTCGTCTGCGATGCGTATAATCGGTTCGGGTCGACCGGTGAACCTTTCAGATGATAAATCTCCCAGCCCGCAAAGTGCGGACCGCTGACATTCCATTTCTCCCGCTTGCCATCGGAAGTCAGAATGAATGCCCCTTTGTGCGTACCGACAAGAACACGTACTCCACTCATTATCAATTCTCCTTTTTATTTTGTTTGATAACCGGTGAATGTTGCTGATGTAATAATATTACCAAAATTTTTTATAAAACGCATCTGTACATCTCATCTCGCAATCTGTCCGAAGTACCCCTTTGGGGAAGATTGCGGCTACCGGGATTATCTTTTAATCTGTTGGCGTACGGTTGAATTATCGGCTGCTTTCTGGACGTCGGCGGGAAAATCCGACATCTCGAAAACCTGCCGTATTTCGATCACATCGCCGTCTGCGGCGGGGACACGCTTTGCCCAGTCGATTGCCTCCTGCTTCGACTTCACCTGTATCATCCAGTAACCGCCGATGACTTCTTTCGCTTCGATGAACGGCCCGTCGGTGAAGGTCGGTTTCCCGCTCTTAAACGCAATACGTGCGCCCTTCGCCGGAGGTTGAAGCCCATCGAGCGCAATGAGCGCTCCGGCTTTTGCAAGTTCCTCGTTGAACTTCATCATCTTTTCGACAGCATCAGCCGGCGGTGCAAATCCTTCGCCCGGTTTTTCTCCGGCAGGCGTGTCAGGTTGGTATACTTTCGGAATCATAAACATCATAAATCGCATTGTTGTATCTCCTTATGAATTTTTACTTTTTAATTTGGACTTGTATTATCTAGTCGTTTGGCGAGGTGTGAAATCGACAATCGGTTTCTACCTGTCGACTTAATTTATCTATCTATGCTTAAGTTTACAAATAAAACATGAAGCCAGCTCGCCGTATTCCTCTTCAAATTCGTGATTCCGTGAATTGCCACGAGCTTTAGCTCGTGGATGCAAGCTAAGTAACGATGTGGGTTTCAACCCTTCACAAGAAATCTGTAGTCCTTGTTAAATTGGTCGTACTCTTCACCGAACGACTTCACACGATGGTGTTCCTCCTGATTTCGAATATATCGCCGGATGTTGTCGGCATTCGATTCGCTGACCGACACAGCGATGTATTCATCCTGCCACTCGAATTTACTATTGCAGAGGGTCTGAGAATTAATCCAGTGAGATGATTCTCCTTTCAGAAGTTGGGCAACCTTTGCGATTGTCTGGTCGGATTTCAGGGAGATGAGTGTATGAACATGATCCGCGACGCCGTTTATACTATCGAGGTAAATTTCTTTCTTTGCGGCATTCTCTTTCATGTGAGTGAACACCGTTTCACGCAGTGATTCGATGAGAAGCGGTCTTCGTTCTTTTGTCGACCAGATAAGATGTACCCATATTCTCACATATGGCATAAGCAATCCTCCCGTTAATTGGGGGCTAAAGCCCCATCGCTTATTATTTATATTTTCTCCACGACCTGAAGGTCGTGGCAATACTCAAAAACTATACCTAAAGGTCATGGCAATATCCAAAAAACAAAACTAAAGGTTGTGGCAATATTCAAAAACTATACCTAAAGGCCGTGGCAATATCTAAAACACAATATCTAAGGGTTGTGGCAGTACTTCACTATTAATAATAGCCAACAATCGTTAATATCTAATGAAAATGGCAATAATGCAAAATCATTTTCAATAAATCCTTAACCTAATTTCATTAAACCGACGCCTCACTCACACAACTGCGTTTTTCCCCTGATAAATTCCGTTTCAGAATTTAGAATTGCGAAAAATAAGTAAGATGAATATTTCCTTAGTATCGCGATCGCCCGAAATTGCCACGAGCTTTAGCTCGTGGATGCAAGCTAAGTAACGATGTGGGTTTCAACCCTTCCCAAACTCAACCACTTCCATAAAATATTTCAACCCCGCTTCATCGGCGGGGCCGGTGGAATCACTGCCCATGCGAAAACGATGTCCGTCCGGATCTTCCACATTCATTTCTCTCGTCCCCCACGGAAAATTTGTCGGTGGCTGGCGAATGATCGCTCCGCTCTTTTTGTATTCATCGTGGAGAACATCGACATCCTCAACAAAGATCGACATCCATGTCCCGTATTTGCCTTGCGCTCCTTCACAGAGGAATATTTCCACCTTGCCACGCGTAACACAGCCGAATGTCGGCGGCTCACCCCACGCCCACTTTTTCTTGAACCCGAGTTTGTTGACGTAGTAATCCATCGAGACCGTAAAATTCTTGACGTTCAGAATCGGGATTGCACATTCGAAATCATTCATATTCATCACATCTCCGGCCGCTTGATCGGTTTGCCAGCGACATATTGTTTCCACGGATTCCAGTAATGATCGTGCCATCCCCTGGTAAGATGCCCCGCATGTTTATCGGGAACGTTGGCGTGAATCGCATGCAGCACCACGTCTTTCCCTTTCCGCTCGAGGTTGATGATGAACGTGGAGTCGGCATCATTCTTCTCCCAATCGGAACCTCTCCACGTCTGCACAATCTGCCTGTCCTTCACAAGATGAAGAGTCTTCCCGGTAATATATCCGCGATACAGGGAATATTTGCTTCCGATCTTTGCCGAAATCGACGCGGGCGTACCCGATATCATGGAATGTTTTTTCACATCCATGTAGAGGTTATATAAAATTTTCGGCGTCGTGTTTTTGAACAGAACTTTTTGAACGATTGTTTTTGCCATACTTTTTGTCTTTCCTGTTAAAATTGGGGTTGTGAGTTTTGGATTGATGACAAATCAACGTTTAAAAACCGGACATGGTTCCGGATTTTTTTTGTTGAAGCTAATTTGTTATAAGGGACGGCAAATGCATTACTTCTGATCGTGCGCCTGCTGTAATTTATCGATCTCGATCTTCTTCATTTGAAGCATTGCAGCCATCACTCGTTTCGATTTGGCAGGATCGGGATCGCTCATCAGTTTGCCCAACGCGGTCGGAACGATCTGCCACGACACGCCGTATTTATCTTTAAGCCAGCCGCATTGCCCCGGTTCGCCGCCGGCCGAAAGTTTGTCCCAGTATTCATCCACTTCCTGCTGATTCTCGCAACTCACCATAAACGATATCGCTTCGGTGAATTTAAAAAGCGGTCCGCCGTTGAGTGCCATGAAGTCTTGTCCGAAAAGCCGGAACGTCACCGTCATGACCGATCCTTTCGGTCTTCCGGAAACTTTCACTGCTTCGTCTCCATAACGTGCGATCGCCCCGATCTTCGCATCTTTAAAAATCGAAACATATAAATTTATTGCCTCTTCGGCGTTGTTATCGAACCACAAGCATGGAGTTATTTTTTGCATGGAATCTCCTCGTTTTAGTTTCAGTACCTATCAATGTGCAAAATACTTTTACTTAAAATATTTATCCAGAATTTCCGAATGAATCTTAATCAATTGCTCCGAGCTTTTTTGCTTCATATCGTACATCGTTTTCAGCATATCGGCGCGTTCCTTGATAAATGTACGGTGTGCTCCGATCTTCGAAAGATAGATTTTCTTCTCGTCATCATCCAAAGAAGATTCCACTTCATCATAAAACAGTTCTAATATTTTTAAGAGTTCTTCGATTCGTTCGATGGAAGGCATACTATTTCTCCTCGTTTGGCGGTTCTCTCAGTCCGTTAGAAGCATATAAACTAAAATGACAGCAGCAACGGTCATAAGAATTAATGTTGCAAATCCCAGAATGTTAGAAGTTGTACCGTTTGTGTACTTGCCCATTATTTTTTTCGTGTTGGAAATATGAAGAATGATTGCAATGAGAACAGGGGCGGTCAATCCATAAAGTATGGCAGAATAAATCAGCGCTGTAATCGGTGAGATGCCGATATAATTCAGCGATAACCCCATGAGAAGTGAAACCGCAATGACGACATAAAATGCTTTGGCCTCGTGGAACTTTTTATCCAACCCTTCTTCCCATCCGAAGGTTTCGGTGATGATATACGAAAGCGAACCGGTCAAAACGGGAATTGCCAAAAGTCCGGTGCCGATAACGCCGAGCGCAAACAGCAGGTATGCTAAATTCCCCGCCAATGGCTTCAATGCCAGGGCAGCTTGCTCAACGGTGTCGATCTGATGAGGGCCGCCTTTAAACAGGACCGTTCCTGTCGTCAAAATAATAAAAAACATCACAAGATTTGAAAACAACATTCCGACATCGACATCGTGTTTCATGTCGTGCATGATTGCTTTATTCACCACTAAATGTTTTTTCTTGAGCTTCATTTCTTCCACCTCCATCGTTGCCTGCCAAAAAAAAAGATAGGGTGAAATAGTGGTTCCAAGGATAGCAACAAGGATGCCGATAAATTGTTTGTCGAACGTTATCGTGGGGATACATGCTGCTTTCAAAATTGCCGGCCAATCTTGTTTGTTCAAAAACGGGATAATCAGATACACCAGGAGAACGATGCAAAGATATTTCAGAACTATGGCAATCTTTTGATACGGTAAATAAATAATTAACACCAACAGCAGTCCGGTGAACACAACGCTGAAATACGTTGCCGGAATGGGGGGAAATAATAAATTACCGACCGCACCCATTCCCGCAATGTCGGCCCCGATATTCATGACAATGGCAGGAAAACTGAACAGCAACATCAGGTATAAAACAGGCTTCGAATAATGTGTTTTCAGCGTTCCGGCTAACCCTTGTGAAGAACTCAAACCGATTCTCGCACACATTTCCTGCATGGCAGCCATAAGAGGAAATGTAATTATTGCGGTCCATAATGTGGTCAACCCGAAACCTGCACCCGCTTGCGAGTAGGTAACAATACCGGAAGGATCGTCGTCGCTTGAACCCGTGATAAGCCCGGGTCCGAGAATGTTCCAGAAAAATTTAGATTTTACAGCGATCTTTTCAATCACTTACATTTTTTTAAACTAAAGACATATTCGTAGTACTTCTACTGAATACTATGCCCATATCATGATTGCTTGTCTATAGATTCCGGTGGATACCGAAGTGGATCGCTTCACTGTTTTGTTTTCCGCCAGAGATTCATTGCCACCCCGAATGCAATGCCGATTCCTATGCCTGCCGCGGGATTGCCCAACGCCGTACCGATCCCGACACCGAGTGCGATCCCCAAACCGATCCACATGCCGTACGATTTGACCGGACTCTTTTGAGCCGGTTGTGTTCCGTTATTATTTTCCATAAGAACCTGAAATGTTATTGATAGAAATATTCCCGGTCATCATCCGGTTCCGGCATATAAGCGTGGGCTTACTTTCCCGATTGCTTCGTTTTGATAAGTCCGGTGAGATCGTATCCTTGCGTTTTCGCTTGATCGAGAATGGCAGTCAATGTCGAATCGTTCATTGCGGGGGTTCTGGAAAGGACCCAGAAATATTTTCGGGACGGTTCACCGACAACGGCATAGCTGTAGTCCGCGGCAAGGTTGATAATCCAATAATCTCCCCACACAAACGGAAGGAACGAAAGAAAACCTGGTGCGAAACGGACTTTCAGTTTTGTATTCAGCGTATCGTCGCCGGCTTGCTTTCCTTCACCCTCCGCTTCGCTGATATCACCGTTTTCTTTACGACACCGGTTGACAATTTTCAATCTACCGTCATCAAGCAACGTGTATGTTGCGGTGACATCACCGGCACATTGTTTCTGAAACCTGTTCGGAAGGCGGGCAATCTCATACCAGAGCCCTGCATAGCGATTAAAATCGACAAACGGCACCGCTGAAACCGGTTGCGACAAGTGTTCCTGTGCATACCCACGGGTGGTAATTACAGCAAAAACTATCAGAAAGCACAAAAACGGCATATTCGTTTTCAAATAATACAATTCGTTGATGACATTACATGGTAAAATAACGTAAGGAAAATCGAATGGATTGTCAAGGTCATGTCGATTTTTATAAAACGATTTCCTTGCTCCGACATCTTCCTGTCTTCCTGAAAAATTACGCGTCACCCTGACCGTCCCGTGTCTCAAGCCGACAAGAAAGTAAATATGTATCCGTAATCCCGTCTTTTGTATATGTCCTTCAAGTGTTTTCTGCTTATATTGGTATCGTAAGTTTAAACTCGTTTTACCAGTAATCTTAATTTCAAATGGGGATACAAAATGCAAAAGCGCAAACTTGGAAAAAGTAATCTGGAAGTCTCAGCTCTCGGGCTCGGTTGTATGGGAATGAGCTTTGGTCTAGGTCCCGCTGCCGATAAAAAAGAAATGATTTCATTGATTCGTTCTGCCGTTGAAAAGGGAATTACATTTTTTGATACCGCAGAAGTGTATGGACCGTTCACCAACGAAGAACTCGTCGGTGAAGCGCTCGCTCTGTTTCGCGGGCAAGTGGTCATAGCGACAAAGTTCGGATGGAAACCAAATGATGATGGCACCGGCAGATGGAACGAATTGGACAGTCGCCCTGAACACATCAAGCAAGTTGCAGAAAAATCCCTTAAACGATTGCGGGTCGATGCTATTGATTTATTCTATCAGCATCGTGTCGATTTGGATGTTCCGATTGAGGATGTTGCCGGTGCTGTGAAAGATTTGATACATGAAGGGAAGGTAAAACACTTCGGCCTTTCGGAAGCGGGCGTGAAAACAATTCGCAAAGCCCACGCAGTGCAACCCATCACTGCTCTTCAGAGTGAATACTCTTTGTTTTGGCGGCAACCTGAAGAAGAATTATTGCCGACTCTTGAAGAATTAGGAATCGGATTTGTCCCGTTTAGTCCTCTTGGCAAAGGGTTTCTCACGGGAACAATAAATGAGAACACAAAATTTGACAGTACGGATTTTCGGAATGTTGTTCCCCGTTTTTCACCTGAGGCACGAAAAGCAAATCAGTCATTGGTCGATTTACTCACCAACATTGCTCAACGGAAAAAAGCGACTCCTGCACAAGTTGCACTTGCCTGGCTGCTCGCACAAAAGCCGTGGATCGTTCCGATTCCCGGAACAACAAAATTGCACCGCTTAGAAGAAAACAACGGCGCCGTTGCTGTTGAATTTACAACCGACGAACTCTTTGAAATTGAACATGCCTCATCAAAAATTAAAATTCAGGGAGAACGCTATCCTGAACATTTACAAAAACTGGTAGGACGCTGAATGAAAATTGTAATTACTCCCCCATGCCCGGTGTTGATTCTTTCCATGCCATTACGTACATTTGGATAGAGGCTTCAAATAAGCCCCCTTAACCGTTTCATCTTATCAAGATCAAACGATTGTCCCGCATCTTTACCGGTGCGGGATTTTTATTGACAACGATAAATTTCTCTTCGGCCGAACGAACCTATTCAAGAAGAAATCATGCAGACGAAACTGATAGACCTTACTCACCTTCTTAATGAAAACATTACCATCTACCCCGATACACTTCCCCCGAAGTTTGAAGTGATCAATACCGTTCAGAAGAGCGGGTTTGCCGAACTTAAAATAACCACCGTTCTTCACACCGGAACGCATATTGATGCGCCGTGTCATATAATCGAAAACGGAAAATCACTCGACAACTTTCCCATCGACAAATTCATCGGGAAAGCAATGGTAATTCATTGCAAGGACCAAAAGGAAATCGGGCTGAAGTTTCTTCAAACATTCGAAGACAAAATTGCTCAAATCGATTTCATCATATTCTTTACCGGCTGGCAATATAAGTGGAACACCGATGCGTATTTTGACGACAGTCCGATTCCTACACCGGAAGCGTCAACGTGGTTAACAAATTTTACGCTGAAAGGAGTCGGGATTGATTCTTTATCGATAGACAAGGTTATCACGGCAAGCGATCTGGTTTCCGAAGAATTACCGAATCATAATATTCTTTTGGCAAAAGAAATCATTCTCATCGAGAATCTTACCAATGTCGATAAACTTCCCGACGGCATATTTATGTTTCAATGTTTACCTCTGAATATTGAAAATGCAGACGGTTCGCCGGTGAGAGCAATTGCAATGATTGACGGGTAAAAGATAAGCACCAGAGTAAGGATTAAAAACATGTCTTGCCAAAAAAAGCCCCGTCACATTGAGCGAAGTCGAAATGTCTACCAGGCAATGCATGTTTTTCAGGTACAGTCTTCGACTTCGCTCAGACTGACGGTGGTTTTTTCGTTATTCGGGTTTCCTGTTACAGTCGGGTCGTAAGACCCGACTGCACAAAAGGATGAAAAAACCTCCTTTACCCTGAGCGAGCGTAGCGAGTCGAAGGACGAAGGGTGTAGGAGAAAACAGAGCAAGGCGAATGGCGCTGTTCTGCTCCGGATATGGTTCGACTACGCTCACCATGACGGGGTTCTTTCTTTGAGAAACTCCGTCCCCCCGAAAAAAAGTCCCCGTCACCCTGAGCGAGCGTAGCGAGTCGAAGGACGAAGGGTGTACGCAGGCAAGGCGTGGAACCGTATTGCTCGGTACATGGTTCGACTACGCTCACCATGACGGGGGTTTTTGACCCCGCCCACGTGAAAAAAGCGCGTCCCATTGCGCATCATTGAGGTTTTTTGTATACTACCAATACATGAACGATGGCAATTCATCTTCAGCGAATATCGATTGTGAAAGAAAGCGTTAACCTATGAATCTCTCCATAAGCCCGGCTTTCATACGAACGGTCATTGCGTACATCGACCCGGGAACAGGCAGTATGATTTTGCAGGTACTCCTCGGCGGCGTCGCGGGAATCTGGGTCATCCTCAAGTTATTCGGCCAACGGATCATGGCATTCTTCGGTATTTCCAAAAAAGAAAAAAATCAGGAAGACGCATAACGATATT
>Ga0265322_10000144_pt1 | contig 33202 bp, 32 predicted proteins | sample 41222metaG_FD_193584 | JGI IMG/M metagenome (GOLD analysis project Ga0265322, IMG submission 193584) | Rhizosphere microbial communities from Carex aquatilis grown in University of Washington, Seatle, WA, United States - 4-12-22 metaG | ecosystem: Host-associated > Plants > Roots > Rhizosphere...
GGGAAAGCAGGGTCGTAAGGTAGAGAGCTATCGTGACGAGCTCTCGTACACCTGGCGTGCGCCATGCCTGATCCACAAGCCGCACGCCTTCCTGGCCCTTGAGCTCGCGAGCGATGTCAATCTGTTGCTGATCGTTAAGCTCGAGCACAGTTGAGAGCTGGCCTTCGAACGGGACCGTGGAACTCTCCGGACGTGTGGTAAGGACGAATGTCGCTGCCGGCAATTCGGCCCGCAGGGCCTGAATTTCGGTCCGCGCGCGTCGTCGCGCGTCGCCGCCGAGTTCATTCCAACTGTCGAACATGAACACAACGCCGGGCTGCTCGGCCACCGCACGCAAATCACTTTCGGTTAATCCGCGGAAGGCCGGCCGACGCAAAATGGACTCGACCAGCGAGAGCCCGCCGGTTGACCAGTCGGAGAGGGAAATGACCAAAGGCGTCCCGCTCTTGGTGCTAACGGACCCCTCGGCCATCTGAAATAAAACGGTGCTTTTGCCGGTGCCCGGTGGGGCCACGATCACGAGATGGTCCAGGATGCCGAGTGTTTGACCGAGCACGCTCGCAAGCCCCGGCTCAGGCTGACCCTCGACTTTTAGCATTAAACTGACGTTGGTCTGTGGCCATTTGCCGGAGCGCTTGAACACTTCAAGATCTGCAGCTGCCGCAGCTTGCAGGAGGGCACCGATCTCCCCGACGGTAGGGGGCATTGTTGGCCCGAACGGGGTCTTTTCGACAATACTTCGCCACATGTCTTCGGCGTGCTTGCGCTTCCAACCGTGCAAGACCCGCTCAGAGAATACGGGATCGTCGGAGTCGATAGTCTTGGCGCAGTCTTGGCAAAGGTGGATGCCATTGTCGGGCGACATCCGCTGCTCGGGCGTCATGTCGGAGCGGTAGCGGCGCGCACCCGGACCTGGCGCTGCAGCGCAGATATGGGCGGCAACACCAATGTTGATTTCCTTGGCGCCGTTGCTCGTAGGCGCGTATGTCAGATGCCTACAGCTGGGATTGCTGCAATGATACCGAGCCTGCTTGGCAAGCCGGTTCTTCGTTGCCTGTGAGAAATCGTCTCGGTTGCCGTTCTTAGCCATTCAATGTGCTGCATAGGGTTTCCGCCACGGCTTTAAGGCGGCCATCTTGATATTATCGCATTTTGGGACTGCGCACACCTGGTCTACTCGACTGATCTTACGTCCATCTGCGCGGCATGCCACAGTTAAGCGGCTACGGCCAAAATGCGCAGGACGCGCCCTTGCGCCGCGCCGAGGGCAGCGCACTAAGGACTGCCGCGGCGGCGGCGAGAAAGGGTATACTTTAACGCATCGTCACCGCTTGCCGGACCGTCACACCCTGACCAAACTCTCAAGCGAGCTTCGTCACTCCTCGGCTGGTCAGGAGACCCCATGGAAAACGTACCGCTCGATCCCGATTGCGCCGATCTCGCGCCGGCAGATGACGCATTGACGCCCTACGGTCACGAGCATGCGATCACCTATCTGCGGCTGCCCGACGCCGCAACCGATTGCGCCGACTGGCGGGAAGTCGCGGAGATCGTCCTGCATATCGATCCCGCCCGTGGACCGCAGCGAGTTCGTCCGGCTTATGAGAGCTACATGGCACGCGCCCGCTGGCTCAGCGAGAGCGGATACAAGCTTCTCCTGCGTCATGGTTGGCCCGGCGAGAACTGACGCAGTCAAACCGCGTGCGCCGAAAGGCGCATCGCCCGCAGACATGGCGTATCAGGGTTATGAGCCTGACGAGCTAACCGGGCAGAAGGGATGCCTCTTGGATAGCCGACAAGGCCGCTCGGGGACCGCGGACCTACAGCACTTCAATTACGTATTCCACCGTTTGAGAAACCGGTTTAGTTTTCAAATCTCAAAAGGTGAATTTGGCTAAGCTATTGATTTGAATGGCGCGCCACTCGGAACAAAACCACGAACTCTTATCTTATTGAAATTACGATATCATTGTCGTCCAGAACCTCGACTCGATCGTTGAGAGCGGCAAAGCGGCAAGGGAGCGGATCACCGCGTCACGAGCCGTCCGGCTCGGCGGATGCCGATAAGCCCAAGCCGCGAAAAGAGATCAGGCACCCCAACGCAGCGCTGCGGTGTGCACCGGAGCATCCCACAATTTCTTCGCCTGACTGTCGAGCAGATATACGGTGATCGAGACACCGGCCATGTCTAGGCCATCTTGCGCGCGATCAGCGTGTGCAGCGAGCCGCCGTTGTAGGCTTCGAACACCGCAGCGCCGATCGACCAGGGCAGAAAGTGCGAGATGACACACGTTGAATCCCGCAATGCCGTCATTCACCGGGTTTGATGCCACAGATTTGTTAATATATTTAGACTTGATTCTCTCTCATCGGATTGACTTTCTGCCAGTCATGGCACTCAAGGGATCTTGACCGCAAGCTTGACGCGGTCGGCGCGGAAGCGCGTCACGGCGTATTCGATGGGTTTACCGCTGGCTGCATTGACGTTGACACTCTTGACCCTCAGCACCCAATGCTGTGGCGGAATGGCGAGCCGCGCCGCATCGTCCGCCTGGGCCGGCAAGGTCGTGATGAGGCTCAGCACACGCTTGAGCTTCTTGCCCGTCTTCCGTGCGATCAGTGTGTGCAGCGAGCCGCCATTGTAGTCCTCGAACACCGCAGCGCCGATCGACGCAGGCAGAAAGTGCGAAATGACGCAGAACGGCCCGCCGTCGACCAGGCGCAGGGTCTCGAGCGCGAAGACCTTCGCCCCATCGCGCAGCTTGAGGCGCTGAGCCACACCGCCGCGGGCCGCGATGATCTCCTTCCGAATGAGCTGACTTTCCGTGCTGTGGCCGGCTTTCACTAGATTCTCGGTGAAGCGCGATCCGGCAGCGACCGGATAGACCACAGGCTTGGCCACCACGAAAGTGCCGGCTCCGTGCCGGCGGACAATGAGCCCCCCCTCCTCAAGCATGTCGATGGCATGGCGCACGGTGTGACGATTGACGCCAAACCGCTCGGCCAGCTGGTGCTCGCCCGGCAGGCGCTCTCCGACCTTGTAGCGGCGGCGGATCTCGCGCTCGAACTCGTCGGCAATCTGGCGGTAGCGGGCGTTGCTTGAGTGAGGCGCGAGGGTGCGGGTGACCATGTGGGCGATGAATCCTGTGACCGACGACCGACCTTGTGCAGATGAACCGGAAGCAGGCTTGCGCTACTCGTCCGCTCCGCCGCCAGTGACGGGCTCTTCTAGCATTGAGTCGCGATTCTTAGCATGAGCAATGCCTCTATTCGCTCCGAAATTTGGTCGAAAAGGAAGACGGCGGCGAAGATGACGACGAGGATCGTGCCGGCGCCGCCACACGCATCACGTAGATGCTCCTGTTTGGCGCGTAGTTCGCGGCACCGAGTCAGGCGAGCGGAAGGCCAAATGCCGCAGGGGCATAACGGCGATTAAGAGCGAGATATCGATCGTGTCGATCGTCACCAAGGCCAACGACAGTATCAGCGGCGGTTTGCGGAGCGGGCGAACTGCATCAATGACTCCTACGTCGCATCTGCGGGTCTAACGTGGCATCTGCAAACTTTCTGGTTATCGGCGATAGAGGCCCGGTAATCGGATCGTGCATGCATGAGTATGACTCGGACTCGATCGACGCCGCCTGAGAGCAATTCGTCAAATCCGGTTGCGACATATTTGCCGAGTGCCCGTGGGCGTCACGCGCCCGACACACGCCCGACACATGCTCCCACTAGAGGTCTAGACAACTTGAAGCGACCAGATAGAGCGAACAAACACGCGGCGCATGGTGCGGCGCGCCTATCTCTCGGTGGAGACACGCGTCATGAAAATTCAAAGACGGAAATTGCTCGCTGGGGCGGCCGGCGTCGCCGCCACAGCTTTGTTTACGCCTGCCATCGGCCAATCAAAGAAGCTGCGCTTTGGCGTCGGGCCGCTTCTCCCCAGTCCAGACGATACCAAGAAGGCCTATACGCCGGTTTTCGCGCATCTCGCCAAAGAGTTGGGATCTGATTTCGACCTGTTCGCGACCACCGACTGGGCTGGCATGGCCGTCGCCATGGGATCGGGTCAACTCGACGTCGCTTGGATGGGTCCGTGGGGCTACATCATTGCTAACGCGTCGACGAACTGCCAGGCGGTCGCCACGGTCAAATATGATGATAAGCCGATCTACTACGCTATCATCATCGCGCGGCCGGATCTGAGCGTCTCCAAGTTCCCGGACGACACTAAAGGCCGGCTGATTTCGTTTGCCGATGTCGGTTCAACCTCCGGCTGGCTGATCCCCAGCTACTACGCCAAGGAGGTCTGGAAGATCGATCCGAAGACCTACTGGAAATACAGCGAAGGCGCGACGCACGCTGCGAACGAAATGGCCGTCAGCTCCGGTCAGGTGGACATGGCGACGGACTTCGACCGTAACCGTAACGCTATGATCGCGAGCGGACGTGTGAAGGAGGATTCCAACAAGATCGTCTGGACATCCGATCCGCTGCCGAACGACGCCATCGCATTGTCTGCGAGTGCACCGAAGGATCTCGGTATCCAAGTGCAGAAAATTCTCACCGCTATCACGATCGAGCAGGCCAAAACGCTGCTACCGGCCCGCTACACCGGCTTCGTTCCGGCAACGCACGCCTCCTACGACTCCATCGAGAAGGCCGGCATTGCGCTCGGCAAGATCAAGGTGAAGACCTGAGCCGAAGGGACCGCCGGGCAGCAAATGTCCGGCGGCTCCCATCCCCAAGAAAGTGCGATGATGACCCCCGCTGAACGCACCTTGAACGACCTCGATCGGATGCAGCAGGGCATCTCCGTAGCGCGGGTACAATTCTGGCTCATTGCTGTATTTGTTGTCGCCTTCTATGTCGTCGCCATTCATCTCGCGGCCGTCGATCTTGGTAAGCTGGCAACAGGACTTCCCAAGCTTTGGCGCTGGATCGAGCAGGCTTGGCCGCCGAAACTCGATGAGGTGCCGCTATTCCTGCTGCGCACCGCCGAGACCGTCGCCATGGCGGCGATCGGAACCACGATTGCGACTCTGCTGGCGCTTCCCACTGCGATGCTGGCTAGCCGAAACATCACGCCGTTTCCGCGTCTCTACTATCCTACGCGCTGGTTCCTGAATGCGCTGCGCGGCATCGACTCGTTCGTCTTCGCGCTGCTGTTCGTAGCGGCCGTCGGTCTAGGTCCATTCGCTGGCGTATTGGGCATTGCACTGCACACGTGGGGAAGCTCCGCGAAGTTCTTCGCCGATCATATCGAGAACGCGAATCTCGGGCCGTTCGAAGCCGTCCGAACAACCGGAGCCGGTCGTCTGACGACGATCATGTACGCGTTGGTGCCCGACGTTCTGCCCGTGCTGCTGTCGACGACATTGTTCTGGTGGGAATTCAACGTGCGTGCATCGACAGTCCTCGGCGTCGTCGGAGCCGGAGGCATCGGGCAGGAACTCAAGAACAGCATGGACCTGCTCGATTTCTCGCGGCTGTTCACGATCATTGCGATCATCCTCGTGGTCGTCACGGCCCTCGATCAGCTTTCGAACTGGCTGCGGCAAAGGTTGGGTTGAGCTATGTCCATTGAGCTGACTGCCGCTCCGTCACTCGCACTTCCAATTGTCCGCGGGGCCACGGAGCAACACAGGCTCCCGCGGCTCGCGGTGGCCGGCATCACCAAACGCTTTTCCGGCCACGCCGCGATCGACGATGTAACCTTCTCCGTCCGCGAGCACGAGTTCGTGGCCTTACTGGGCCCCAGCGGCGCGGGCAAGACGACGCTGTTCCGCTGCGTGACCGGATTAATCGCGACAGATCGCGGCCAGATCCGTCTCGACGGAGAGGACGTCAGCACATTGCAGGGGCATGCGCGCCGGCGCATTGCCGTCGTCTTCCAGCAGTTCAATCTCGTTAGCCGGCTCACCGCACTCGAGAACGTGCTCGCCGGCCGCCTCGGCTATGTTCCGCTCTGGCGCGGATGGCTGCGGCAGTTCGAGCGGGCCGATCGACTGCTGGGACTCGAATGCCTGGACCGCGTCGGTCTTCTCGCACAAGCTTCTCAGCGTGCCGACACCTTGTCGGGCGGACAGCAGCAACGTGTCGCCATCGCCCGAGCTCTGGCGCAACAGCCGAGCATAATCGTCGCCGACGAGCCGGTCGCAAGTCTCGATCCGAACGCCGGTGCCGGAGTGCTGGAATTATTGCGCGAAATCGCCCGTTCGGGGGGCGTCGCGGTGATCTGCAGCCTGCACCAGGTGCCTTTCGCTCGCACCTACGCGGACCGCATCATCGGCCTCTCATGCGGGCGTATGGTGATCGACGTGCCGACCCAAGAATTCGACGAGGCGGCGTACGTGCGCCTGTATGGCGCGCAGCGCAACGGCAGCTTGACGCCGCCGACCCAGGAGGGAGCACCCATGAAGCCTCCCGCACAGAATGAGCTCTATGCCAGCTGAGTGAGGGGATGCGATATTGCAGAGGGGGGAATGAGCAACCATTTGATCCGGACGATTGACGGAGCCGTCGTCAACATAGTCGATGACGTGTTGGCGCACCACGACGCAACGAGCGATCGTGCTCTGGAGATTTTGCTGCAGCTGCGTGACCGGCTCGGCGGCATCACCGACGACGTTCTGGTACGCGTCGCCGATGGTTTGAAGCTGTCGAGAGCCGAGCTCTACGAGCTTGCGACTTTCTATCCCTCGGTTCGTTACCATCCGACCGCCGTCGCCACGCGGGCTGCGGCGTGTGAAGACTTGGTGTGCGCTTTGGTACGGTCGCCGCATTCGGCGGAGGAGCGGGAGGCAACGCGGGATGAATCGTACCTCTGCGGCGGCAGCGCGTGCCGAGGGCGGTGCGATTCTGCGCAGGACGTCGTCGGGACCGGGTCGAACGTCGTGCATGCGGACAAGGCCAATTGGCGGACGCTCGAATCCTATCGCTCGGCAGGCGGCTACGGATATGTGGAGCGACTCCGGCGCGGAGATGTCGACGCGGCCGACGTGCTCGCGGCGATCGAACGATCCGGTAGTGCATCCTCGGTGGTGCGGAAATGGCGCGCCGTGCGCGATCAGCACGGTGAGCCGGTCGTTATCGCGAATGCCAGCGAAGGCGAACTTGGTACCTTCAAGGACCGGCATATCCTCGAAAGAGACCCGCATGGGGTCATCGACGCCGCGCTGGTCGCGATTGCAGTCGTCGGCGCGCGGAGGTTGATCATCTATCTCCGTGACGATTACGACCATCTGTATCGCGAACTGCAACAGGTAATCAACGAGATGCGGGTTGCGGGTCTGGGCGCTGATGTCGAATTCGACCTTCGCCGCAGTGGTGGGGCGTATATTTGCGGCGAGGAGACGGCCTTGATCGCAAGCCTCGAGGGCCAGCGGGGACGGCCGCGCGAACAGCCGCCGTTCCCAACAACCCACGGGCTCTTCGGCAGACCTACGCTCGTTCAAAATATCGAGACGCTATACCGCCTACGGGCAGCCTGGGGCATGCGCGTCGAGGCGTCGTTGCCGGTAACGCGGCTGCTTGATCCCGCTGTCCGCATCTTCAGCGTCAGCGGTCGCGTCTGTTGTCCAGGCGTTCAGCTGATGGCGTCGCTACCGAATATTGCTGCGCTGATTGCAGCGTGCGGCGGCATGACCGAGGGCGAGGAACTCGGTGGGGTAGTTCTGGGCGGGGCGGCCGGCTCAATCCTGACCGCCGAGCAATGCCGGCTGCCGCTGGATGACCTTCTGCGCGCGGGCATCCGGATCGGAAGCGGCAGCAGCGTGATCGTATTCGCACAACGCGACGACGTGAGATGGATCGCGGCGAAGATGGCAGCATTCCTGGCGCGCGAGAGTTGCGGCCAGTGCACCCCTTGTCGAGTCGGGACATCGAAAATGGCGGGCATGCTCGCCGGGGGCCCGCTCGATCCGGTCCTCATGCGGTCGCTCGCCGAGGTAATGCGCGAGGCCTCGATTTGCGGATTGGGCCGCAGCGCTGGTCAATTCCTTGCGGGTGCAGCCGAGCGGCTGCAGGGGAGCGCGGAATGCCGGTAGTGTCACTCCACATCGACGGCCGGACGATCGAGGCAGACGAGAACACGACCGTGATGGATGCGGCGCGCGGAGCCGGGCTGCAGATTCCGTATCTGTGTGCATGCGACCGCGAGGGGTACACACCGATCGCCGCCTGTCGCAGCTGCCTGGTCGAAGTCGCCGGCGAAGCGGCCTTGGTGCCCGCCTGCAGACGCAAAGTGGCGCAGGGGATGGCCGTGACGACGCGCAACGATCGCATTGACAACGTGCGGCGACTGGTCGTCGAACTGACGGCATCCGAAATGGGAGAGGTAGAGTTCGCGGGCCAGACCAGCACAACTTTTGGGCGCTTGGCGCGGTCGCTCGATGTGACGGCGACGAGGTTCGGATTCGACGCGGTCGTGACGCAGCCTGATACGAGCCATCCGGCCGTCGTGTTTGTCGCCGACGCCTGCATCCGCTGCGGTCTGTGCCGGGTGGCGTGCCAGGACGTGCAGGTGAACGGCATCGTCGCACTGGCAGGACGCGGTACCGAGACCCGGATCACGTTTGATCACGGCCGGTCGCTCGGTGACAGCAGCTGTGTCTCCTGTGGCGAATGCATTCAGGTCTGCCCAACGGGGGCCTTGCGAAGCGGCGCCGGCGTCGCCGGTCGGATGCCGGCGGAACTCACGATCGAGCGGACCGCGGAGACCATTTGCCCGTTTTGCAGTGTCGGTTGCCGGGTCGAGCTCGGGATCGCGGGGAACCGCGCCGTGATCGCCAGAGGCGCGGACGGCCCGGCCAATCGCGGTCGGTTGTGTGTCAAGGGCCGGTTCGGCTTCGACTATCTGGCGCATCCAGAGCGGTTGACGGTGCCGCTGATACGCCGTGAAGACGCCCCGAAGAATCCGGAGCTGCATCTGACCGGGGCCGATGTCTTGACGCTGTTTCGCGAAGCGACGTGGGACGAGGCGCTCGATCGCGCCGCCGCCGGGTTCCTGAAGGTCAAGGAAAAGCACGGCTCGGCGCGATTGGCAGTATTGGGCTCTGCCAAAAGTGCGAGCGAGGACGCGTATGTGCTGCAAAAGCTGGCACGCACCGTATTGAAGACCAGTCACATCGACCATTGTACGCGCCTGTGTGCATCGATTCCGCCGCTGACGGAGGCAATTGGAACCTGGACGGTGACCTTGCCGTTTAGCCACATCCTGGAAGCGGATGTTGCGCTGGTGGTCGGGTCGAATCCGGAGGTGAACCATCCGGTCGCGGCCAGTTTCATGAAGAACGCGGTGAGGCGCGGGACGAAGCTGATCCTGATCGATCCCTATCGGCAGCCGTTCGCGCGTCACGCAGCTTATCACCTTCAGCTGCGTCCGGCCACCGATGTTGCTCTGCTCTCGGCGATGACGCACGTCGTGATCGCCGAGGACCTGATCGATCACGCATTCGTATCGCAGCGCCTCGAGGGGTTCGACGATTTGAAGGCGCGGGTCTCAGCCTATCCGCCGGAAGTTGCGGCCCGCGTGTGCGGAGTTCCCGAAGAGTCGATAGTCGGTGCAGCGCGGCTATTTGCCAAGGCGCCCAACGCAATGTGCTTCTGGGGGATGGGGGCGTCGCAACATGCCCACGGCTCGGACAACATGCGCGCGCTTATCGCGCTAGCGCTGGTTACCGGGCAAGTGGGACGGCGGGGGGCCGGCATGCATCCGTGGCGGGGCCAGAATAACGTGCAGGGGTCGTGCGACGTGGGGCTCCTCCCGATGTGCCTGCCGGGCAACCGCAACATCAGCGACGCCGGCGAACGCGCGTTCTTCGAACGGCTATGGCAGACGGACATTCCCGGCGAGCGTGGTCTTACGGTCGTCGAGATCCTTGAAGCTGCAGCCGCCGGGGAGATGAAAGGGCTGTACGTCAGCGGCGGAAATCCCGCCATGGCCGCTCCCGACCTCGCGATGACGCGACGGGCGCTGGCGTCGCTGGAACATCTCGTCGTGCAGGACATCTTCCCAACCGAGACGGCGGCATTCGCCGACGTCGTGCTGCCGGCGGCGGCGCTCGCCGAACGCAGCGGAACAGTGACGAACACGGATCGTTTCGTGCAGCTGGTCGAGACCGCGGTCCCGCCGCCGGGCGCCGCTCGTCCCGACTGGGAGATTACCTGCGAGATCGCAACCAGAATGGGTGCTCGTTGGAATTTCGACCATGTCGGCGCCGTGTTCGACGAAATGGTCAGGGCGGTGCCGGCCCTGGCGGGGATGGATTGGGCGACGATCACCCGGGAGCGCCAGCTTCAATATCCACTGTCAGCGGATCCATCGAACGGCGGCAGCCTGTTCGCGACGGTTTTTCCCGCCATCGGAGGCAAGGCGCGAATTGCCGCGTTGACGAACGGGTCGCCCGGCGAGCTTCCAGACGAACAATACCCGCTGATATTGGTCACCGGGCGGGTGCGCGAGCACTGGCACACCGGGTCGATGACGCGGCGCGCCAAGACATTGGATGCGCTGTCACCGGAGTCGTTGGTGCATGTATCCGCGGCGGACTTCGCTCGATTGGATCTCAATGATCGTGAGCGGGTCGAGGTTCTGACTCGACGCGGGAGTGTTCGGTTGCCTGCGGTTTGCGACGAGCGGCTGCAATCGGGTGTGATATGGATGGCGATGTCGTTCTTCGAGGCGCCGGCGAACGACCTCACGACGCGCCACCTCGACACGCTGACGCGTGCCCCCGAGTACAAGTTTTGCGCCGCGCGGCTTATTCGCGATGAATCAAAAAACATAGGGTCAGATAATCAAACGTGAACCCGCTACTAGCATGCTGATGTAACTTCTCGGGTCCACCGGAACTCGGTGCCGTGAACTCTCAACCCATATGCGGTGCAAGATCACGAAGCTTCTTGGTTAGTGCTATGGCTGGCGGAAAGCTAAAGCCGGTGCAGCCCCTGCAGTAGTTGCCGCCAGGAACTTACGTCTGTTAATGCTCATGATGTCTCCACGCGTTGCTAAACCGATAACAGTCTTAAAGATCGGTAGATCGATGTTCGGTCAGTCCCTGCCCACGAATTCGACGCACAGCGCGCCGTCGACGAACACTGCCCCAGGAACCAAGTTATTTTGATCCACCCCGCGCTTCTTGAAGCAGGGCGAGTACTCGCGGATCGTTTCACCCGCTTTCACAAAATCCGTCATCGGCTTGATTCGCGGCACAGACCCGGCTTCGCAACTAACAGCGACATGAACTTTCACACCCGTCCGGTTGCATCGCCGGGGCTACTAGGTCAAACATGCGCCGTCGTGCCCACCGGGCCCGCGGACTAAGCTTCTAGTCCGCCTCGGCGGGACGCTCATATAGCAAGCGCCGCGCCCGCTTCTGGTTATCGAACAGACTGAACCGTTCTTGCTCCTCGGGCGGCATCGGAAAGGGCATTGGGCACGGCAGTGCGACCATCCTCGGGTTGTTGGTCGACCGCCCGCAAACGATGTCTGCCTCGTACTGGTCCCAGTCCTTCACGCCTAACAGCGGCCATGCGTCAGCAGCGGCATATCCAATCAACAACAAGCGGCGGGCCTGGGCAGACATGTTTGGTCCCGAGGCATGCAGCGTTCGGACATGGTGGAACGACACCGCCCCTGCCGGACCAATGCACTCTTCGGCGCCTGTGGCGTTCACGGGATCAGCATCCAGGTCGACCGCGCTGCAAAAGTACCCGGTATCAGGGTTGTAGTGATCGTAGATCTTTCCTTGGTGAGACCCTGGCAAGCACAGCAGAGGTCCATTAGCGCTAGTGATCTCATCCAGGAACACGCCCACGGTCAGGAACGCGTCGTTGGTGTGCGGATAGAAGCACCAATCCTGGTGCCACTCGACGGGCGAACCGATCCGGCCCGGCTTCAGGTTGATCTTGGAGTTGTGCACTCGTACGTCAGGGCCGATCAGCTTCCGGAGGCTGTCGATAAGGGCGGGATGTCGCACGAACTCCCTGAAGAAGTCGAAGTGCCTGTGCGGCATCTCGATTCGACGGACAGCAGGCTGTTCCGGAGTGTGGGAAGGTTCGAGTTCGAAGGTCGGCGTGGGACTTGTCAGCGCTGACGCTTCGACGATCAACTCGTCCGTGACGCGGCGCAGCTCGCTGATCTCCTGCTCGGCAAAGATTCCTTCGGCCACGACGAAACCTTTGGCGTGATATTCGGCGATGTGACGATCCGTCAGCATGCTCTGCTCTTTCCTGATGACGGGCGATGCGATCAATGCACCGCACCAATCCACATCCCCTCCAGCGCTCAGTTGTCCACCTCGGACTGGTTTACAACCGCGTCGTTCTGATAGCTCTCCGCGGTGACAGGGCCGTGTATTTCGTGTGTCTGTAGTGTGACAATCGCTTCGAGCACGCAAAACACTGGATGGATTGACTGTTTGATTAGACAGGTGGCTTAGACCAGTTGTATTGATGCGTTGATTGTCATGAATGCAGAAAAGACTGCTGCAGCAAACACGAAGCTCGCTGCAGTTTCGCGACACAGGCTTTACAAATTATCGTTCTGCGCAGTGGTCCACGCCAGCGTGACAGAGTCACCCTATTCCCGACAGCAACCATCTTCGATGCGATGTCACCATGAGCGAACCGCAGGAAGCCCGGCGACGGTCGGATCATGAAGAGCGCGGTGTCTATCTTCACATCGCACGGCAGCTTCAGGGACGGATCCGCGCCTCCTACAAATCGGGCGACCGGCTGCCGTCGGAGCGCGCTTTGGCGCTGGAGTTCGAGGTGCACCGGAATACGATCCGGCGGGCGATCGAAGCACTGAACAAGGCGGGCATGATTTCAACGGCCTGGGGCGCCCGGAGCGTCGTGATAAAGAAGCGGCTCAACCACCGTATCACCTTCAACACGAGCTTCACCGCGTCGGCGCTCGCGGCAGGCGTTACTCCCAGGACTGAATTGATTTCGGCTACCGATCTTCCGTCCCGCACCTTACTCCAGATCTGCCGCCGCGTCCTGCAAAGGGACGCGACCGGCGAGATCACCACCGTTCGGTACGTGGAAGACGAGCCCGTTTGCTGGATCCGGCATCTGCTTTTCGGGCTTGACGCGCAGGGGCTGATGGAGGACTTTAATGGAACATCCGTCCACGAATGGATGCGCGAGAAGCTCGGCGTCAGTCCGCAACGGATCGAGACCACTGTCGGGGTCGATCGCGCATCAAGCATCGATTGCAAGATGCTGCGAGTGCCCCGCGGCGCCTGCATCCTGTATTCCCATAGCGTCAACCATGATCCGCGAACTCAAGAATTAATGGAATTGTCAATCACCCGCTTCAGGAGCGAGGCTGCGGAATTGAGAATGACGCTGTAGAAGCGCTGTGGAGCAGGAATGCCAGAGTGCGAAAGCCAAACACGACGAAAGCGCCATAATAGCCCTTAATACTTCTTGAGCCTCCTTCCGTCTTGTCAACCAGCTCAATCACCGTCTGCTTACTATCGCGTTCGAACTGCTGATCTCCGGCGCATTCGCGCTCGGGCTGCAATCTCGGTTTACTGGAGAGGCCGACCCCGACCTCTGGAATGTGCTGAGAGGAACTCGCCACTCACGACACCGGCCAGCGAATTGCGATGCCGGGCCAAGCATCGACCTGATGCACAGGTGTGATCACTCCCAATCTGCATTATTCCGCATACTGACGCAGAGGTTTGCAGAGACTTGCAGAAGCTCCTTCGGCTACTTAGATCCTTCCTGACATGCGGAGAAGTCGACATGCTGAGTAACAAGGAGCTTGAGGCGGGGCTGAAGGCGATGACCGAGGACTTCCACCTGCCTAACGGGGGACGGAAACGGCTGTCGCGGCTCGTCGCCAGCCACCTGTGGTGGTTCGATGCTGCCGAACGCCGCGGCATGAGCTGGCATGACATGGTCGGCATGCTGACCGCCGCCGGCGTAAACGGCAAAGGAGGACTGCCCCTGAGCGTCGGAACATTGTCGTCCACGGTCTGGCGCGCGCGAACTGAAAAGGAACCGGTCGTGGACAATCAGCGCCGGGAACAAAGCTTTGGGTCGGAAGCGATCCAATCGCGTGCGAAGTCGCCTGGGAAAGCAACCCGCCGTCCGGCCGCTCCGTTGCGGCAAAAAAGACGCGCGGCACCGCCTCAGGACGTCATCGATGCCCCGACCGATCGCCGGACTTCGAGGTCATCGCCGCGATTGACCGATGGAGATCGGGCAGAGCGGGCCAACAAGGACGTATTGGCCTTTATGGACAGGGCTCGAAAGGTCCGTCGCCGGTCGGAAGTTTAATTCCCGCCGCTCTTGATGAGGAGGTGCGGGTATGCCCGGAGCTAGACGGTCTCCGTTGACTTGACGCTGACCTTGCCATTGCAATACGCAATCGGAATCACGTCGTCAGAGGCCTGCTCAGAATGTCCGAGGATCCAGAGACAATCGGGCTCCGCCCGATGGTTGTCGATGGCGTGGTCCAGGTTGATGACTATGAAGTGGTCTGGCGCGGACTTTCGATCGGAAGAATCCTGAAGCAACCGCACACTCGGCACTGGTGGTGGGGATGCAATGTCTATGGTCAGAATCCCACGCCCGGCGACAGGGGAGTCGCCATTGATTTCAGGGACGGTCAGGTGCGGTTCAAGCTTGCATGGGCCAGGATCAGACCGACACTGACGGAGCAGGACATTGCGACTGCGGCCCAGCACGCCGAAAGGCTCGCCCAACAAAGGCTGTCCGAGAAGCCGCAGCCCGAAGTGTCGCTCCAGGTTCTGGACAACCAGCGCGCAGCACCGCGCCAGCGTGTGCTGAAGTCCGGCATCATCGAGTTCAATGGCGGCGCCATCGATTGCGTCGTACGAAACATCTCCGACACGGGCGCAGCGCTCGACGTGGCAAGTCCACTAGGCATTCCATCGGAGTTCAATCTGCTCCTGTCTGGAACGCGAACGCATCAACGTTGTCGAGTGGTTTGGCGCAAAGAAAAGCGAATTGGTGTTGTATTTGAATGAGAGCGACACATGCTACTGCGTGAACAGACGTCAGTGAATCAAGACTGGTTGTTCCCGCTCACCCGATGATCGTGCCCGTTGGCCTCCTCGAACTGATACGACTGTTCGAAAGCCATATATGCGTCCGAAGATGGTGTGACGTCTAATTCGGTAACCAACTCGAAAACATCGACTGCAACGTTGAACAGGCAGGGCTTGAATGTTGACGATCGATCCATATCTCTTGAAGGCTGCGAACGCCGATCGGACCTGTTCGCGATACTTCCGATCGGTCTCCGTTGCTGCCTGCTCGATCAGGTCCGCAGGCACCAGACAGATAACCAGCAAATCGGTGGTCATTGGCGGAAGATCGCTAACCGGGATGATCTTGATGTCGTGGATTAGCTCGACGTGGTGATGAAAGAGATTTCTGAGGGCTTTGAGTGCGATGAAATTGTCGACGCAAACAGATTTCGTCCAACATCCTTTTGAAGTTTGTCGTTCAGACCATGCAGCGCATTCAGCAGATTGAGGAGGGTATCCTCATCTGGCGTTACGCAGTGGCTGAAGTACGACCGGAAGAAGCGGTCGATGGCGGCGGTCAGGGAATCCAAGCTCATTGGCCGTCTCTTCGAAGGTGAGGCAATATTGGTGCGTCGCCCAAGTCGACTACCGAGCGGGCACGCGCCGTTCGTCCAGGCCGAGCTCCGGGAACTCGGTCGCGCAGCCGAGCACTCTCTGTCGAATCGCAGCATCGTCGCCATGCGTCCCCAGCGTCAGGTACGTATTCACATCGTCCTGCCGGGCATACACGATCCACTGACCCGTCAGGCGGCGGGCCTCGCTGCGCTCACGATAGCCACCCATGACAAATTCGTGGATCAGCGCGCCGATGAGCTTGTCTTCGTGAATTGCCGCCTCACCGATGGTCCTTGCGGCATGCACGGCAAAGTCGTTCGCTCGCCAGTGATTCGAGACGTTTTGATGCAGGAATGACGCCTGATTGTAGTGCTTGTGCCAAAGCCCGGTGAGCGGCGGCCGGACAAACATGGCGGGAGGCTTGGTAAGACTTGGGCGCGCACCCGGCGCCCCCTCCAGTGCGGCAACCTCATCAAGGATCGCGAACACGTTGCCGGAACGGCGCTCGAATATCTCCGCAAGTTCTTGGACAAGAACGGTCGAATAGCGGCCCGTCATCAGATGGAGATCGAGAATCTCTCGAATGTAGGCGGTTGTACCGCAGCGAATGTCGTCTTCCATTGATCAAGTCATACTGTCGCGGTGCTTCCGTCGCAATGTTTCGGAGCGCTGCGGCGTGCTCCTTCAACCAGGAAAGTTCTTGCGGCGAGCAGCCAATCGACCGCTTTCCAGTGATCGCGGCACTTCGGATTCCTGGCTAGGCACCGTCAATCCCGCTGGGTTGCCCGTAATCCAACCGACGCGGAACCTGCTTCTTTTCCCTGGGGCGAAGTGGTCCACGCCTGGCGAAGCGGCTCAACGGTCTTTCCCGACGACTGCCGCCGGATAGGTCGTTTGTCGCGCTATTCGCGAAAAGCTTACCGGTTCTTGATCTAGCTCAATGCGCGCTGCCCCAGATGGCACAGCCTTCGAGCGTCATTGCCGAACTTCCCGCCCAAGGAGGGAGCTACGACGCTGACACGGAGCCCCGGACACCCAGGTTCGGGGCTCTTTCGCTCTGTGGCCCTGGTGCCGGCCAGCAAATTGCCTTGCAATGCCGATCATTCCGAGCGGCGCAGACAGGCCATCTTGGGGGAAATTCGACCGAGATCGACATCTCAAGGAAGGAGCAAATCGGCGACGCCCACGTTGAGGGCGACGGCAATTTTGTCGAGAGAATCAAGCGTCGGATTTGCCTTCGCGACCTCCAGGGCGCTGACGAGCGCCTGCCGAACGTTCGCTTCATCGGCAAGATCGTGCTGCGACCAGGATCTCTGCTGCCGCAAACGGCGCAGATTGCGGGCAAGCAAGCGTTTGGTGTGCGCTGGTGTTCGCCGCTTCATCCGGCAGGATGATGCATTTGCGACGCGCTCGCGCCACACGCTTTAACGTATAATACACGTCGAAGCGTATAGCATGATGCCGATAAACTTTCGCGAGCAGAGCGATGAACATGTTCTCACGTTGGCGATCCGATTCCTCGGTCGAGCCGGCGCCATTTCAACAGCGCACCTCGCAGGGCGATCATGAAGCTTAGCGAAGCCGACATTGTACGTTTCGAGTACGTCTATGGCGGCAAAGCGCACCAATGCGCGTATCTCGTCACAGAAGGCACGCTCGTGGCGGTCGTCGGAACGATGGAGCGGACTGCCGCGCTTGATCGCATGCTTCCCGAACGACTTGCGCGCATTCTCGTCCATGAGCTGCTGGTCGAGGCTGAGCTTACTCGCAATGCCAAAGGCATCCAGCAAGAGAGTAACAGCGACAGGTGATCGGCGGGCAACACGGTGCGCTCAGGCAACATGGAGCCAAAATTCCGTTTGTGAATTCATGTTGCAGTTGACCTTCATTATCAAGAACATGTGTTGCAGCTCTCTCAACGGCGCGTCCAGTCCTCTTGTGGTGACAAAACGAACATGCCGAACGTCCTAAAATTCCCCCAATTGGGTCTGGCACCTCCCGGTAGGATTTACACCGCCTCGAGGGATGCCGAGACGGAAGGGCTCCTCGACCGTCGTCATCAGCCGACGAATGCCCGGCATGACATCGGCAATATTATTCTTTGTCTCGAGGTGGCAGCATTGCAACTGCGCCGCGCCGACGCGATAAAATCGGAGACGGATCAGATTCGGACCGCCTCAGAACATCTCTTGATGGCAGAAGAGCTGATCGAAATTGTGCGAAGAAAGGCGATGCGCATCGAGTCCAGGGGGCTCGTCGCATTGTGATCAAGTTCATTGGTTTCGGTTCATATCGACCGCATTTGGGGCATATTGGCGATGACAAAAGCAGACGAGGAAATGATCGACGCAGCTATCGGAGCTAGGATCCGCGGCTTGCGCCTTCAGAATGGGCTTACCCAGCAATTTCTAGCCGACGAGCTCGACGTCTCATTTCAGCAAATTCAGAAGTACGAACGGGGTGTCAATCAGTTTAGCCCAACGCGGCTATTGCGGCTTGCGACAATCTTCGGCGTTTCAACCTCGGTCCTGCTTGGCGAGAAATCGAAGACCTCGTCCAACCGGTTGCCTGAACTCCTCATCGCCGATCTCGACAAGCCGGCGATCAAGATGTTCGAGGCCTATCAGAAGCTCAAGGACCGAAGACTGAAAAAGCAGATCTCTGAGCTTGTGCAAGGGATGGCAGCTTCGCAGTGAGCGAGCTCCGGTCGACTTTTGTGAACAACGGGAAGAAGGCGGCATGCCAATTGACCCAATCAAGTAGTCGCGCATCGCGGCTCGATTGATGGTGGCGGGTTTCATCGTGGCTGTCGTTGGAGCTGGGCTAGCAGCTGGGTCGTTCGCCGCCATGGCGACGTTCGGAGCAGGCCTGTTCCTGCTTGACCTCGCGCTCGGCATCCGGGGGCCGCAGGACCTTGGTTCAAGCCCGTAGACATAGCGTCTCACTGCTTCCTTGCAGGCTCCCCGTCGCGAAGATCCCGCTGAAGCCCGACACTTGTGCGCCGCGAAAATCGTGCCCATCCGGCGCACGTATATTGACCTCGACCGCGGCCTTGTAATCAACTGTCACTACTTCTTGTTGTGTGGGTGGTAGCGTCATGGAGCATGAGTTCTACCGTGGGCTGGCGCAGCGCGTGCGCGACATCGCCGAGCGCGTCGACCCATTCACCAAGCGGCGTTTGTTAGAGCTCGCGGAGCTATACGCTGTCAAAGGCATCCGACCGGAGCCTGCCCCGAGAACGGAGAGGCCATTCCCGATCCCGAGCCCTCGTCTTCACGTGGTGCGGGGTCCCGAAGAGGGTGATGTTACTGAACGCCCGCCCGTCCACCCGCCTGGATGAAGCAGGTCGACTTGACGTGGCGGGTCTCGCTAAAGGCCGCTCGCCGATGCCGTCACGCATCTGGAAGTCGTGTCGCCTCGAGATCGCCTCACAGAATGGCCTTGCACGCGCTGGCCGATCAGATCGGTCGATCCCATTGGTCTATCCAGCGCAAGAGCCAGATCAGGAAGCTTTTGCCCGCGCCCTTTCGCGAGCGGCCTGCCGACGCTGACGACGGGTGCGCTTACCCGGGCGCGCCATGATCGGAAACGGCGGCGGGGATGTTGCGGGATGGGACGCATCGACATGAGCGGTCTGCGGAGCCGGATGACGGGCTTCCATGACGTCCAATACCGCCCGCCCCTTGTCGGTGATCCGCCACCCGCCGTTCATGCGCTCGATCAATCCTTGCGAAAAGATGTCCAAATCCGGAACGCGAGCAGCCAAGCGTTTGGTACGCTCGGCCCAATCGGGGCCGCTGGTTGCCAGAATCGCCATGTCACGCTTGAGGTCGGCCATCCCCGCGAAGCCGCCGGGATAGCTCACCAGGATCTTCAGGACCGTGACCTGGAAATTCACCCCGGCCTCTTGCGACTATCGCCACATGGTTGGTGCGCCTGAGAGGGCCTCGCGGCCGACCTCTTTGAGCCGGTCTGGCGTCGTGTCTCCATTGGTGGCGGCTTGCAGAATCTTCGAAGCGACATGCGTACGGGCGCCCGTCTCGTGACGGGAAACGTCCTCACAGACCTCTTCGAGGACCGCGCGCAAAAGCGCGGTGGTAGCGGCATCAAACATGAGAGATCCCCAGCGGAAAATCTTACCTTAGGAAATCGCTTCGCGTCGCGTTCAAGAGCATTAACAGTCGATAAAATCCTCGGAATTCTAGTACCTCCGGCCGCGCCTTGCAACGGCCGCCGAACTTGGGTTTCGCGCCGCCTCGACCAAGGGCGAGTGGAGAGAAGCTGACGAAATCGCCGAGACTTGGTCCTAAGAAGGAGCGCACTCAACCGGAAGCGCCGTACATAGCGCCGGTGGACCAGGTGGGCCGCAGCGCCTAGGGGGCGGACAGCCGCACCGAGTGCGCAAACGGCCGGTGCATCGGTCCTGGCGCTACAGCAGAATGGCCGCAGACCAATGGCCTGCGGCCCACCGGCGAGAAATATAAATCATGATGAAATACGCAGCCCCGGTGCTGAGGGACTGTTAAGCAGGTTTTCGGTGCATTTTGGATTCCGTGACTCTACGGGAGTTCCGCCAGAGCGAGTGTGGCCGCGTCGCAGAGTCTTACGATCATCGACGCCAGTTCAATCGCTTCTTAAGCAAAGAAGCAATTTGCCTAAAGTCGCGGCGTCTCGTTTAGCGAAATCGAAGCCGGAAGCGACCATCGTCGAGCGCTGATTTTTCAGTCCTTTTGATTTGGCAACCCTCGCCGCAAGAAACTTTGTCGACAGGAAACCCGAGAGCACCCTGATGCAGTCGGATTCGCGAATCTACAGCCTCCCGCGCTGGCGCGTCACGCGATGGCTCGCCGATTGCGGTGCGGAAGTGCCCGAGGACATTCGGGTCGCACTGATCGGCAATCTGTACGGCACGCTGCCGGTCTTTATCGGCGGCATCCTGAACACTCTTCTGGTCGCTGCGGCCATTGCCGCGCGCTCGCCCACGCCGTTGTTCATCGCGTGGCTCGCGCTCGAGATTGCGATCTGCCTGACGCGGCTCACCGTGTTGATCGTCGCCCGTCGTCGGGCGCTGAGGCATGACGCGACGCCGACCGACATCAACCTGGTGCTTTCGATTGCCTGGAGCGGCAGCGTCGGCTATGGGGCGCTGATTAGTCTTGCGACGGGTGACTGGGTGGCGGCAACGCTCGCCTGCGTATCCGCCGGAGCGATGGTCGGCGGGATTTGCTTCCGCAATTTCAGTGCGCCGCGGCTCTGCGGCGCAATGATCGTGCTGAGCCTGGGCCCGACGATTCCGGGCGCCCTGATGGCGGGACAGCCGCTCATGCTGGTCCTTTTCTTCCAGATCCCGATGTATCTGGCGGCCATGACCATGGCCTGCTTCAAGTTGAACCGACTGCTGATCGCGACGATGCGTGCCGAGCGAGAAAACGATCGGCGCGCCCGACATGATGAGCTTACTGGCCTTGCCAATCGAGCGGGACTCGTTGGCGCCATCGAGGAGCGGCTGTCACGGCGGGACGGCGACGAGGCGCTGGCGCTGCTGTATCTCGACCTCGACGACTTCAAGGTGGTCAACGACACGCACGGCCACGCCGGGGGCGACCGACTGCTGCAGAGCGTCGCCGAGCGCTTGCGTGGCCTGGCCCGCGAAGGTGACTTGCCGGCGCGCCTCGGCGGTGACGAATTCGTCGTGCTCGTCGCAGGCTGCACCGCGGAACAGGCGGCGAATTTTGGGCGGCACTTGGTCGAGGCGATCGGAATTCCGTATGATCTCGGCTGCGGCACGCGGGCACACGTCGGTGTGAGCGTCGGCATCGCGATGGCCCCCGGGCACGGGAACAGAGCGGCCGATCTGCTGCGGGCTGCCGACGCCGCGCTCTATCAGGCCAAGTTCGCCGGCGGGTCACGTTGTGAAGTCGCATCCGAAGACGACCTGGCGAGGTTACGTCTCCTTCTCGCACGAAGTGCCGCCGAGCCGAGCCGCCAAAGCGCCGCTGCGTAGCCAGTTGTCGATCGATCGGCGCACGTCCTCCCGTTGCAATACGGTCTCGGAAGTTAGAAGCTCGTTAACCGCTCGGGCAGATGGTGAGTGCGTATTCGCCGACAAAAGGGGTCCGTCCATGGCTGAGGCTCCCGCTTGCTATTCCTGCAGCGTCACCAGGCTACTACGCGATGTCTCGCCAGTGACGCCGGGTTACGAAATCCGATCATTCGAATGCCCCAAATGCCGAACCGTCCTGCGGCTGGTCTCCAAGTCTGACCCAGCTTTGCCTGCGGCGGCGGATTGATCGGCAGCGGATCGGCAAGAACTAAATTTCCGCTTCGCGCCGTCGCAGACGATCTTCTGCACGAAGCCTGTCCTTCCGCCTGTGGGCATTCCTCGGCAACGTGTTGCCGAAAAATGGCGGCCATCCTAGAGCTACACCCGGTGGCTTGAAATCGAATTGGTTTCTTTCATTCCCTTCTGACCTTGAAAAAATTGCTGGGAGGGGGCGCGGCGTGCGTGGAGTGACCGATCCGGCGCATACAGGGAGGCGCTCGCAGATGCTGAGCCTGGACGACCTCGAACCCGACCACGCGACTTCCGTCTCCAAACATGCTCTCCAACTCATGGCTGAGTTGGAGGTACCGGCGACACCCCCAAATTTTACCGTCTGGTTTGCTTACGTTCTGGGCCGCTCGGCGGCATTGCGCAAGACCATCGATATCCTGCGCTCGAACGACCGCAAGTTCGATAAGGCTCTCAATCGCGAACTCTACAACACCTTCCTCAAGTCGACTGGTTCAGTCGGAGAGGTTGCCCAAACCATTTCCGGCGAGCTCGACGCAATTCTTGTCAATGTACGAAACGACGTTGCGGGCGCGATCGCCGACAGTGCAGCGCATTCCGAGGAGTTGATGGAGGTCGGGCGGACGCTTCGCACGGCCAATGACCCGCAACTTGCCCTGAAGCGGCTGGCCGACGAATTGACGAGAGCGACGGAACGTGCGTCGGCGCTGGAAGCGAAGCTCGTCGAAGCGTCGGGCGAACTAGGCGACCTTCGGAAGTCACTTGAGCAGGCGGAGCTCAGGTCGCGTACCGACGCTTTGACCGGGCTCGCAAATCGCGGGGCAATGGAGAGTTTCCTTCGCACTGCCCAAATCAATGCCATGGAGAGCGGCGACTCCTTGAGCGTGTTCCTGATCGACGTGGATCATTTCAAGAAGTTCAATGACACCTACGGACATCAATTGGGCGATCAGGTTTTGCGGCTGGTCGCAAAGTGCCTTCAAGAAGGCATCAGGGACGGCGACCTAGCAGCGCGCTACGGTGGAGAAGAACTCATCGGTATTCTGCCGGGCGCTCCGCTCACAATCACTCAGGAGATCGCCGAAAGAGTGCGCACCAGAATTGCCAGCGCGAACGTCAAGAAGCGGGCAACGGGCGAGTTGATCGGCCAAGTGACGATTTCGGCGGGCGTTGCCCAATTCAAACCGGGCGAAAGCTTCGAGGCCCTCATCGAGCGATGTGATCAGGCGCTCTATCGGGCGAAGCAATCGGGTCGGAATTGCACAATCGGATCGGATGACTGATCACATCGAGACCAGAACAATCGTCGAGGGAGCTCGCCCGTATCTTCCGACCGCGAAAGCGATCAATCCGTCGAACAACTATGCGGCGCTCAGCGGCAAGCGCCATGCCGAACAGAACCGATCGCCGGGCTCCCCTTTTTCAGCACCCCTGTCAAACGCATCGCTCGCCGACACTGGTTCGTGCAGGCGAGCGACGCGCAGCGGCGCCAACTTTTGTCGCCAGGCGGCGGTCCTGCGCTCTGATTGCTGACTTGAAGCCGCCGGGTGGCTCGTTTTCGCGATTCGCTGCATCAAAGAAACCCGCCCGGCGACGCCGGGCGGGGCTTGACTGAGCGTCTCAGTCGGCGCTCTTGCGCGGCCGCGACCATAGCAGGGTGTAGCCTTCGCCGTCTTCGTCATCGAACAGGTTGGCGTAGATCGGCGAGTTGAACGAGGGGTCGTCGAGCTTGAGCGAGAGGTAGTCGCGACCTTCCTCGGAGCGCTTCGACCAGGCTGCCCCGATCTCGGCTCGGCGCACGTAGATGCGGTGGCTCGGAGCATTGTCGTTGGAGCGGTTGGGCTCGGCGACGATGCGGACGCCCTTCGCCTGCAAGCTCAGCGTGACGATCTCCCCCTGAAAATCGTTGCCGACCTTCTTGAACGAACCGATGGTAGCCATATCAAGTCTCCTTGCGTTGTTTCGGACCGCGACCACCGCGGCCTCGATGGCGATGACCAGGCCGAATGACGATCGGCGACGCACCCGCTTGCGGGCCGAAGCATCGCGGAGGACGCCATGGCTGAGACTTTCTTGTCTCGCGAGGAATGGGCTTGCCCAGGGGAAGAAAGTCGCAAGACTGGCGTTGCGTCTCAGACGGTCGAGGCGCAGCCGGTCTTCGGCCAGATCAAGCCATCAAAGAGGCAAGGTGTTCGCGTGCTGAACAACATAGAGAGGAGACGTGGCTGCCGTCGGTCGTACGATACAAGAGGTGGCTCGATTTCAGGCGGGAAAAGAGAGAGTACGTGCAGGAAGGAGCGAATCATTTCCCGAACATGAGCGCACCTGCGAGCAGACTCCGATCTAGCACGTAGGGCGCCGAGCCGAGATCGGGGCGGCATGGTCGAAGTGCTGCTAGGAAGCCCCGCCTATCGGATAGACTGGACATCACCGCACGTAACGGGCGAAGCAACAACCGATACGGAGGCGAAGGTTGCAGCTGTTTTGGCCGCGGCCGCGAGCGCAATCGAAGACTCGTTCAAGCCCGCTCCGGTCTCGACGGGCGCACTTTCTGGAGACAGCAATCGGCAATTGTACGATGAACGGCAATGCAAGCCGGCTGGATACAGACGGAGGTCGCGTGTGACGGCGATAATCGGCACAGTTGGCAAAGCGCGCTGATTTCTCGGAGCGATCTTGCAGCAATACACAGCATGAGGCGCGAGACTCGATCGCGGCGCTATGCGCCGCCGTCGCCAAATCTCCAGACCGGGATTCCCATCCGCCTCGCCTTGTCGGCGAGATTGTCCTGGATTCCCGTTCCTGGGAACACGATGACGCCGATTGGCATCATAGTCAGCATGAGATCGTTGCGCTTAAACGGTGCGGACTTGGCGTGCTTCGACCAATCCGGCTTGAATGCGACTTGTGGAACCTTGCGGTTCGTCGCCCATTTGGCGGCAATCAGCTCGGCGCCCTTTGGTGAGCCTCCATGCAACAGGACCATGTCGCTGTGCCTGGCGTAAACCTTGTCGAGACGATCCCAGATCAGATGATGGTCATCGAAGTCGAGACCTCCGGTCAGCGCGACCTTGGGTCCGACCGGAACGAGCACCTCGGTCTCGGCGCGACGCTTTGCGGCGAGAAAGTCTCTGGAGTCGATCACCGCCGAAGTGACCGAGCGATGGTTGACGAGCGACCCGGATCGCGGGCGCCACAGCGAACCAGTGTGGGTTTCGAACTGTGCAATGGCTTGCTCTCGGAACAGCTCCATGCAGTTGCGGCGTTCGATCAACGAGAGTCCTTCCGTGACAAGCCGCTCCAGTTCAACCGACCGCACCTCAGAGCCATCCTGCTCGTGTTGGCTCCTTCGTTGAGCCTGCTCGTTGTCGTCGAGCTGTCGCTCGATCCGGCCTGCGGCTCGATGGAACAGATTGACCGTCGACCAGAGCAGGTCCTCCAGGTCCGGCTCCATGCGGCTGTCGCTCAGGGTTGCCACGAAGGCATCGAAGACGTCGGCAACGGCCGCTACGATCGTCTTGGCTTCGGGAAGCGGCCTCGGATCGAGTTCGTCGCTGAACGGTCGATAGCCGTAGAGTTGCAGTTCGGTCAGAACGTGGTGAAGCGGGGATGAACCGTGCGGCGGTTCGAATTCGGTGTCGTCACGTTCTGTCATGGGATAAGGCCCTCCGTGGATCGGCCGCGACCATCGCGGCCTTCGTGGCGATCACTCAGGCGGCGGGCGGGCCGGACCAGAACCCGAAGCAACGCGGAGGGCCGAAGCGACAGCGGAGGATGGCAGGGTGCGGCTATTTTGCTTCGCGATGCAAAGGCGGATTGACTGATCGTTGTTGATCTGCGGTGACCACCGCCGGCGGAAAATAGCCGCGCCCTGCCATTGCCGGTCCGGCCCGCCTGCCGTTCGATCGCCCTCTAGAAGGCCGGGCGCGGCGCTCTCACAACGAGGCTTCGCCTTGATCCGGCTGTCGACGCTGACAGCGAGACGCAGGCGCTCATGCCGTGAGCGCGACTGCTGAGGGCAAGAAGCGGACGACATCCGCAGGCGCAAGCTGAATGCGAAGAGCCGCCCGGAGCTCATCGACGCCAAGGGTGCGCAGATCCTCGTTGAAATCGTCAAACCGGGGCGAGAGTTGGATCGCCTCGATACTGGCGGCTTGGGCACGCTGCGCCAAAGTGGTTGCGGCTGTCTCTCCGGCAGCATCAGCATCACGGGCGATGTAGAGCCGGCGCAGGTTGGATGGCAGCAGCATGGCCGCGAGATGGTTGGCCGATAGCGCTGACGCCATTGGCAAGGTCGGCAGGGCACAACGCAAGGAGAGCATGGTCTCGATGCCCTCGCCTGCGGCGAGGACATCATGAGCCCGTCCAAATCGGACAGCGTTGCCGAGCAACAGGCCCATCGCGCGGCGTGGTGTGTCGATCGGCGCCTTGCTGCGACCGGAGGGGTCGAGCCAGGTACGGTGAACGCCGGTGACGATGCCGGTGAGCGTGGTGACGGCGGCGATCAGGGCCGGCCAGGTCTCAGTCGGGAGGTCATTATCCGGCCTGTAGTAGCAACGCGGGTGAAACCGAAGGCTGGTAAGCTCATGCAAGCCCAAAATGCCCCGCGTCCTGAGGTATGTTTCTGCGAGCGTGCCATGAATGGGCTTGGACATGGCAAACAGGCGCCGAGCCGATTCCGGCGAACCGATGGGAACGGGTGGGAGCGGCGATTTAGACTCCGCCTCGATCTGCGGCAGGCAGAGAAAACGCCGCGCCTCGGCAAGGACATCGCGGAATTCAACGAAGCCGCAGCTTTCCCTGATGACGTCGAGCAGATCGCCGTGTTCAGCGGTGGCGGCATCGGTCCACTTGCCGGCCGCTCCCTTACCCCCATGACGGCGGCGTAGCCGAACAAACATGGATCGACCAGGCGTGTTGTGAACGTCGCCGACGACCCAATAGCGGCCAACGCGCCGGCCATTTGAAAGATAGTGCCGGCAGACGAGTTCGGCCCGCTCGGCCAGCCGGCGGGCGAGATCGGATAGTTGGGCTGACATGACAATCTCCAGCAAAAAAGAAGGCCCGCCAGTGACGGCGGGCCTTCGAGATCGACGCTTCTGCTCGCCTACTCGGCCGCGACAAGCGGCTCGTCTGTGAGAATTGCGTCGTCTTCCGCCGGATGCTCTGCACCGGGCCTAGCCGCTTCGCGTTCGGCAGGTTTCGTGTCCTCGCCGATTGAATCGGACCGCGAGACTTGGTCAGATTCCACGTCTACTGAAGTGGTACTGATGGCCTGGCCGGGCGTGCGCAGCGGCTCCGGAAGCCAGCCCGTGCCAGCGAGGAGTTCTTGCGCCCGCTCCGCCATCTCGCCCTTCTTCAGGTGCTCGATGAGCTGAGCCGCAGTCTCCCCCCTGGCCTCGCGGACGGCTTGCAGGATGCGCGCCTTGGTCACCCGCCCCAAGTAGTTGTCGACGGTCGGCGTCCAGCCTGCGGCAGCAATGTCGAGCCCGACTGCCTCGGCGAGGCGGTCGGCGTGGCCCAGCGCACGCGGGCGCCGATTCCAGGGCTCGTACACCGCATTGACGCTCAGCGCGATGCAATGTGCGAACAGGGCATCGCGACTGTCCCGGTCGAAGGTCGCGAGCGTATCCCAGAGCTCGGCTGAGTCACGCGGCAACTGCTCCGACCACTGCCGGTGCCTCTCGTCGACGGACTTGGCGATCGTGGCATCGCCAAGGCCCGGCGCCTGGCTGCCGAAGACGACGCTCTTGGCGTCGATATCGACGCAGGATTCGGGCGTGTAGCGGTAAAACAGTTTCAGGCAAAGCGCGTGCAGTGCCGCCAGGAACGCAACGTCCGGGTCCCCTGCCAGCGCGTCGCGCAAGGCCAGGGTGCGATACGCTGTGAGTTCGGTCATCAGCCGGTCTGGGATCGGCTTGATGCCTTCCTCCTGATCGGGCTCCTCGGTATTTGCCGAGGTGCCTGTCTGCCCTTCGGTCTTATCTCCGGAGGCAGAGGTCGCCGCTGGGATGGCACTCCGCTCGGCGTCAACTTCTCCCTCCGCCTGCGGAACTGCCGGCTCATCCTCGGGACGGACATAGCCGCGCTCGACCCGAAGCGCGCCCGACGCATCGATGCTGACGAAGGCACCCGCACGCGCGACCTCGTCAGGATCGTACTGGACCGGCCGCTCATCGAGTTCGGCAAGGGCCGTCTCGATCTCGCCAAGGCGCTGATCGATCCCTTCGGGAAGGACGTCGACGTCGGAATGCTCCTGCTCTAGACGCTCGTACTCGGCGCGCAGCGCTTCGGCCGCAGCCTGCTCCTCGTCGGTCATCAGGACGGACTCGCCGGAGATGCGGCGCAGACCATAGATGTGGCCGTAGGGAAAATCGACCGCGACCTCGACCCATTTCCAACCTTCGGAACGGATGTTGCCCGCCTCGCGTTCCAGCTTCTCGGCGACGAGCCGATCGAGCAGCATCGGCTCTTGCAGCCAACCGCCGTCATCCTGCTGAAAAAGATCGCGAATGATGTCGCCGCCGGCGGCCTCATAAGCCTCGATTCCGACGAATTGGGCGCGCTTGTCGGAGGCGCGCACGGCGCCTTCGGTGAGCAGACGCCGGATGTAATACGGCTCCTTGTTGTGCGAGCGCTGTACCGCCTGCCATACCTGCTGCTGGCGCTCGTGGTCCGGATTGACCGCAAACGCCATCAATTGGTCGAGGCTCATGCCGTCTTCGGCATGGACGTCGAGCAGCGCTGGCGAGATGGCGGCGAGCCGGAGCCGTTGTTTGACGACCTGGACGCTGACAAAGAAGGCAGCAGCGATCTCGTCCTCGCTCATGCCCTTCTCACTCATGTCGCGGAACGCACGGAACTGATCAAGTGCGTGTAGCGGGGCGCGTTGCACATTTTCAGCCAGCGAATCCTCCTCGGCGAGCCCGTCGGTTCGGATGACGCAGGGAACTGGCGCATTGCGGGCGAGCCGCTTCTGCTTGACCAGAAGCTCGAGCGCGCGATAACGCCGTCCGCCCGCCGGGATCTCGAACACGCCGGTTTCGGCGCCGCCCTCGTCGAGGACCGGGCGGACGGTGAGGCTCTGGAGCAGCGTGCGCCGCGCGATGTCCTGTGCAAGCTCCTCGATCGAGACGCCCGCCTTGATACGGCGGACATTGGACTGGCTCAGCACCAGCCGGTTGAAAGGAATATCGCGTGACTGGCTCAGGACGATCTTCCGAACAGATTTAGCCATTGAAGTTTCTCCGCGACGGGCGGTCGAGAACCTCTCTCGACCTTCTGGCCCGTCACGAAGCGAAGCGCCGCCCTCTAACTCTGCAGGGCGGCGCCAGCCGGAGAAACCGAGAGCTGAGGCTCGTCACGCGTGCTCCATCGGGGCAGCGCGAACGGCCTCAGTTTGCCCGATCGAGCAACTTTTTGGCCTTCGCCTCGAGATCCAACCGGGCGTCCTGGTACGGCTTGTCGCGCGCCACGGCGGTGATGCCTTGGACGAAGTCGAAGATGCTCGCAGGCTTGCGGCCTTCCTCGGCGAGTACCGTCTCGATGATCTTAGCCGTCTCCGACTTGCCGAATCCACGCTTGCGCAGAAACTCGGTGCGCTCCTCATCCGTGCGCGCAACAATCCGCTCCCGTGCCGCCCTGATGCCATTGACGAACGGCGCCGGCGAGGAGTTGGCGAAGCGCGTGAGCGCCGGCGCCGCCTCGTGCGCGAACCGGGACGCGGCGTATTTGGAGTGTCGGATGGTGATCTCCTCGAAATCCTCCACACCCCAGAGATTGCGATTCTGGCACACGGCGCGGAGATAGAAGCTCGCGATCCCAAGCGTCTTGGCGCCGACCTCGGAATTCCAGCAATAAAAGCCGCGGAAGTAGAGGTCGGGCGAGCCGTCCGGCAGCTTGCCCGCCTCGATCGGGTTGAGGTCGTCGACCAGGAACAGGAATACGTCACGATCCGATGCGTACAACGTCGTCGTGGCTTTCGTGATATCAACCCGCGGATTGTAGATGCCGGTCGACCAGTCGAGCACGCCCGGTACTTTCCAGCGGGTGTCGCCAGTGCCGTTGCCGGCAATGCGCTGCACGGCGGCCACGAGTTCTTGATCGAAGATGCGCCCATAGTCGGGGCTGGTGACCGCGCGAAGTTCAGCATGTCCGTCCCGCACCTCGAGCGTCTTGATCAGCTCCGCACGATTGGAGGTCAGTCCGTACTGTAAATTGATAGCGGCGAGCGGCGCTGGAAGCTGCCGCAAATAGGCGGACGGCGCGCCCACCATTGTTGCAAGCTGACCAAAACTCCAGTGGGTCGGCGCAAGCGGCGCATCCTCGCTTGGCAGCATCAGCGTCAGCCGCTCAGCATCGTCACGATTCGCCTCCACCCTGATCGCTGCACTTTCGACTGTCCGGGTCCGGCTCCGCTCGGCGCGACCGCGCACGGCGGCGTGGAGCTCGGACAGCGACAGGTAACGCTCGTCCGCCGGCCGGGAAAACCATTCCGATGCGACGCGGCCGACGCGCTCACCGCGGCTCAGATCCACCTTGTAGCCGCCACGCGCATCGCGAGCGGCATCCAGAACATTCAGTTGGGTCATGGGATATCTCCATGACGGGCGCCGCGAGACTCTCCTCTCGGCTCTTAACCCGTCACGGAAATTCCAGCCAAACTGTAACTCTGTGATGCCGCGGGGGACTGTCGGACGCGCAGCGATCGAAGGGCACACTTTTGGTGAAGGTCGCCGGTGGCTGCCCGGTCGGCGTAAGGAGCCAGGCAGAATGGAACGAGATCAAGAAGCCGGCAGTGACAATGCATGGCGCCAGTGACACGGCGGCTCGGCCGGCAAGCAAAACGACCTGCAACGGGGAAAGGCTCCTAGGCCGCCGATTTCTGCTGTTCGGCGATCCTCTGAAATTCGGCGAGGAGTTCAGGAAAGTTCTGAGCGAGGTAACGCACAATCCGGGCGTTCTCAAGCAGGCGATGAAGATAGCCAGTTGCGACGACAAGATCGAGATGATCGGCTCCATACGACTGTTCCATGAGACGAAACTCGCGATCCAGGTTCGCGGATTCCTGCTCCATCAATGCGACTTGTTCATCCGTAAGGCCTTCGACATGCTTTGGTCTTGCCGTTTCAACCAATTGCGACTGCGGAGTGGCTCCCACCAGGGACTTCGCATACGTGATAGAGAATTTGTTCATGGCGACCATGAGTTGGGCCGCCTCTATCTGTCGCATCGGCTGCATCTTCCGCAACTCCGCAAATGTTGCAATCGGGACGTGCTTGTCCTTGAGCAACTCGACCGCTTCGGTGCAGATGCCGTCCAGCAAGCGCGTCTTTAGCCGGACATGAGACACGTTCACATTGAGCACCTTCGCGATGCGTTCTTCCGGGACCCCTCGTTTGATTGCGGTCAGGATCATGTTGCGCTCCTGAACGGTCGCGATCCGGCTAACTCTCTTGTTGTATGTAAATGCCTCGTCGTCGGTCGCGACCAGGCACGTCGTTTCCGTGATCCCCAGCTCCTGGAGGACGGCGAGCCGCAAATGTCCGTCGAGGAGGAGATACTTGCCCTTTTCGCTCCGATCTCGCGCAACAACAAGCGGCTCTACAAGCCCGATCTCTCGTACGGAGGATTGGATCTGGCTATACTTCGGAGACTTCTTGACCGCATCGTTGATCAGACGGAGCGGCTGAATAGCGCCAATAGGAAGAGTCACGCGCTCTTTCTCGAACGCCATTGTGATGGGACGCCGATCAGGTTTGTGGGGCATTATCCGACGTCTCCTCGTTCCATCCGTCCCAACAACTTCTTCGGCACGGAATCGAGCTTTTCCGCCTTCAGGAGGGACACAAATCGTTCATCTCCAAAGAGCTCACGCATCGCATGAGCAATGAAGAGCAGTCGATTTCGAGTCGCGTCCGCCTTGCGTATCAGGAGACGCTTGCGGTCCGTATCCTCCTTGTAGGCACGTAGCAGGGTGCGGGAGGATAGCTTCTGTGACGCCTCTTTCGGACCCCTCCCACGAATTGCTCGCCCGCGACGCCGCCTGCTCTCGACAATGCGCTTCACGATCATCAATTTTCGGCCCCGCAAGAGATTTCGTTCGTAGGCCTGATGAAGCGCTTCCTGGATGCCGATATCGTCGGCGTCCGCGATTTGTACGGCGACGCTCACTGGAATATGTCCAGCTTCGACCGCCCTCAGCAGACGCTGCTCACCTTGCGCGAGCAAACGGCCGACGCCGCGAACATATTCGAGCGACAATCCGGTCTTCTTTGCGATCTCCGGATCGGTATAGCCACGTTGTTTCATGCCACCGATGTCATGGAGCAGGTCGATGGCGTGATGCTGGCGCCTGGCACAGTTCTCTACCAGGCTCTTGACCATGCAGTCTTCAACACTGGCTTCGATGACAAGCGCCGGGATCTCGCTGGCCCCCAGCTCCATGAACGCCTCCAAGCGCCCCTGACCGCAGACCAGGTCGTATCTGACACCCTGCTGCTCCTCTCGCCTGGTGACGGTAATCGGCTTCTTGAGGCCCAACGCAGCAATGTTTTCGACCAGCTCCCGGAAGCTTTTCTTGTTGCGTATCCGCGGGTTGACGACCGATACCTGTGAGACAGGAACGATCTGCACGGCGAGCGAATTGGATTCTGCCATCACGCAACCTCCCTGAGGGGGACTCTTTCTGCCATCTCGAAGAGCGGCTCCATGGAATCGAACAGGTAAGCATCGAGCGAGATGCCGTTGTGCTCTTGCAGCCGCAACACTCGCTCGTCCATGTCTAGGGTCGGCAAGATGAGGTAGTCTCGAGCTGAAATATTTGAACTGTCCATCCGGACCGCGACGGTGACATCGGGCATCAAGCTCCGCTCCAATCGAACCCGCCATCGCAAGGCACCTCCGGCTGTCTCGCGACAGCGCGCGATCACGACAGAGACGGAGAACTCGTCGTTCACGATCAGCAATTCGGAGGATGCCTGTTGGCTGACGCACCCGCCAAAATGCTCAAGTCCCCCGATGACCTCCTCGATGACGGCTGGATGGAGCCTTCGAAGCGTTCGATTGATCTCGATGTAGTTGAAGTCCCTTTCGGGCGTGTAACCAACCAGACGATAGGCACGGATCAAACTGCCGAAGCGTCGCTGGAATGCATCACTGGACGGGCAGCTGTCCGTCTCATCGATCAGAAGCCCGGAAAGAGCTCCTTGGGAAAGCAGTAGCTGATGAAGGCAGACTAGCATTTCCTCATCGGTCATCCGGTGTGAACGTGCGTCGATGA
>Ga0265322_10000146_pt1 | contig 32989 bp, 27 predicted proteins | sample 41222metaG_FD_193584 | JGI IMG/M metagenome (GOLD analysis project Ga0265322, IMG submission 193584) | Rhizosphere microbial communities from Carex aquatilis grown in University of Washington, Seatle, WA, United States - 4-12-22 metaG | ecosystem: Host-associated > Plants > Roots > Rhizosphere...
GAATGCTCGGAATGCACGGGACGTGGTATTCAAATACCGCAGTACACTATTGCGATCTTCTTATTGCCGTCGGAGCGCGGTTTGATGACCGCGTTACTGGGAAAACCGAAGCGTTCGCCGCCGAGGCGAAAAAGATTCATATCGACATCGACCCGACGGCCATAAGTAAGAATGTCAAGGTCGACGTGCCGATCGTCGGAGATGTGAAAAAAGTTCTGGAGAAATTGATCCAGATGGTTGAGCCGCTCGATACAACGGACTGGCTTAAGACGATCAAGCAATGGAAAGTGGAACACCCGCTTCGATACCGAAATGGGAAGCTGATCCGCATGCAATATGTCATCCAAAAGATTGGCGAACTTACAAAGGGCAACGCTGTCATTATCAGCGACGTCGGGCAGCATCAAATGTGGGCTGCACAATTTTTCAAATATATCCATCCGCGGACGCATATTACTTCTGGCGGCTTAGGCACAATGGGATTCTCGTTGCCCGCTGCAATGGGAGCATCGTTTGCAAGAAAAGACTTGCCTATAATTTCGATAAGCGGTGACGGCGGCATCCAGATGAATATCCAGGAAATGGCGACATGCGTCGAACATAAGGTTCCGGTCAAAATTTTTATCCTGAACAACGGCTATCTCGGCATGGTGCGGCAATGGCAGGAATTATTCTGGCGCAAGCGCTATTCGCATGTTGCAATGTATAGCCCGGATTTTGTTAAACTTGCCGATGCGTACGGCTGTCCGGGGTTTCGCGCTGTGAACACGAACGAAGTTGACGATGTCATAAAAAAGGCGCTGGCAGTAAAGGACGGGCCCGTGATCGTTGAGTTCAAAGTTGTTCCGGAGGATAACGTTTACCCGATGATTCCCGCAGGCCAAACATGGCACGAGATCATAGACATTCCGGATGAGGAATTGTCGGGCGTCAATGGAGAAGAAAGAGAGTCGGAAGAATTAATGACATTGACCAAAGGATAACGACAATGACTACAGTCTCAGAAAAGGAAATAGAGGCGATTGATGTGCAGTCACGAAAGCATACGATTTCTCTTCTTGTGGAGAACAAATTCGGAGCGTTCAACAGAATTGCCGGATTGTTTTCCGCTAAAGGATACAACATCGACAGCCTCACCGTCGGTCCGACCGAAGACGATTCGGTTTCCCGGATGACCATTGTGACGCGCGGTGACGACAATATCATTGAGCAAATCATCAAGCAATTGAACAAGCTCATTGACACTCTCAAAGTCACAGATTTAACGTACGAAAGTTTTGTCGAGCGCGACCTTGCGCTCATCAAAGTACAGACAACGGCTGAGACACGTTCTGAGATTATGCAAATAGTTGAAATCTTTCGCGCAAAGATCATTGACATCAGTCCGAAAACGGCGACGATAGAAGCTGTAGGAGGTCAACAGAAAATCGATGCAATCATCAAAATGTTGAAACCGTTCGTCATAAAAGAGATGGCCCGGACGGGAAGAGTTGCATTAAAAAGAGAATTTCAAGGAGAAGTGGATTGAAGAGAGCCTCTGACGAAGCGAATATCCGCAAGAACTTTCCGTTATATGACCCGCGTTTTGAACACGACGCGTGCGGCACAGGATTCGTCGCAAATATTTCGGGAATGAAAAGCAACAAAATACTCAAACGGGCGCTGAGAGCCGCATGCAATGTCACGCATCGGGGAGCTGTCGATGCGGATGCCCAGACGGGGGACGGGTCTGGAATTTTGACGCAGGTTCCGACAAAGTTTTTTCTTTCAGCTGTTCCGGAACTGTCATCGCAAATAAGCGGCGATTACGACCTTGCAGTCGGCATGCTGTTTATGCCGCACACGACGGAGCATTCATTTGCAGCGTGCAAGTCGATGGTAGAGTCGGTCATTCAAAAGCGGGAGCTGCGTTTTCTCGGCTGGCGAATTGTCCCGACGGACTCGTCGAATCTTGGAGATAAGGCGGCCGCAACGCAGCCTAATATCCGCCAGGTGTTGATCGGAAGACCGCAGCATCTTAGCCCGGCCGAGTTTGAACGAACGCTCTATATTACACGCCGGGAGATAGAGAGGGAGATGAAGAATGCGTCCATCGAGAATTTTTATGCTGCCTCGTTCTCAAGCCGAACCATAGTCTATAAAGGTCTTATAACACCGCTGGCGCTCGACAGGTTTTACATCGACTTGCAATCGCCCGAGTATGAAACTGCGCTTGCAATTTTCCATCAACGATTCAGCACCAACACATTTCCGCGATGGGAGCTCGCTCATCCGTTCCGTATGCTGGGACACAACGGTGAGATCAACACGATTCAGGGAAACAGGAATTGGACAAAGGCACGCGAGGCGGAGTTGGAATCACCTTTCTGGAGAGACGATGTCGAATTCCTTAAGCCCATTCTGCAGCCGAACGCAAGCGACTCGGCAAACGTCGATAATGCGCTCGAAGCATTGACTCTTTCCGGGCGAGGAATTCTTCATTCGATGTTGATGCTCGTTCCCGAGGCATGGAATTCATCGTACCGGGTCGACCCGGCCGTCCGTGCTTTTTTTGAGTACCACGAATGTTTCAGCGAACCGTGGGACGGACCGGCGGCGTTGATCTTCAGCGATGGAGTTACGGTTGCAGCCTCTCTTGACCGTAATGGACTCCGTCCGTGCAGGTATAAGATTACAAACGACGGCCTGATCGTTGTCGGCTCCGAAGTCGGTCCCGTCGATATGGACGATGCGACCGTCGTAAAAAAAGGCAGGCTTGGTCCCGGCCAGATGATCGCCGTCGACACCGCTCGCGGCATTTTATTAAAAGATCTGGATATCAAGCGGGAGCTTGCAGCTGAAAGGCCGTATGCGAAATGGGTCAGCGAAAATCTGATCCGCGCCCAGGAACATGTCCACCCGAATATTTCTCCGAAAACTCCATTCTCAGTCGAAGAGACGTTGCGTCTCCAGTTATGCTTCGGTTACAGCTACGAAGAACTGGGCCTCATTTTTCCGCCGATGATTGAAGAAGGGAAGGAGCCGGTTGGTTCGATGGGCGACGATGCGCCGCTTGCCGTTCTTTCACGGCAGCCGAAGTTGCTCTCTTCCTATTTCACACAACAATTTGCACAGGTGACAAACCCGCCGATGGATCCCATTCGAGAGAAATTGGTGATGTCATTGACCGGCAAGCTCGGGCTTCGGCGAAATTGGTTTGGAGAAACCCCGGAACACGCCAAACAGGTGCAGATCAACAGCCCGTTCTTGTTTGATTACGAACTCGATGCACTTCGTTCGTTTGAGGATGAAGCGTTTCAGTCGGTTACACTCTCGACATTATTTCCACTTGCGGACGGATTGGGCGGTGCGGAAAAAAGGCTGGAAGAATTATGTGCAGAGGCAGAACGGGCTGCAGACGAAGGGAAGTACCTTGTAGTTCTGAGCGACCGCGGAGTTGATGAACACAGTGTTCCTTTGCCGATGCTTCTTGCTACCGGGGCCGTTCACAACCATCTTATCAGAACAAACAAACGGTTGAGATTGAGCGTCGTGACGGAAACGGCAGAACCGCGGGACATCCATCATTTTGCGACATTGATAGGATACGGCGTGAATGCGATCAACCCGTACCTTGCCCTGGAGACAATCCGGCGGCTTGTCGACATACGCGCCGACAAATTGCTGACGCTTGATGCAGCTTTTAAGAACTTCAAGATTGCAATCGAAAGCGGCATTTTGAAAATTATGTCGAAGATGGGAATTTCCCTGCTGGGAAGTTATCGCGGCGCTCAAATATTTGAAGCGATCGGCATCGGCAAAGATGTTATCGATAAGTATTTTACCAATACTCCGTCGCGGATCGGCGGCATCGGGTTAAAAGAAATTATTGATGAAGCGCTCACGCGCCACGCAACGGCATACGGGCAGCGGGATGCGAAACTTACGGACCTGGGAATGTACCGCTTCAAAAAGAACGGTGAGATTCATGCATGGTCTCCCGATGCTTTGCGGGCGATGCAGCAGCTGAGGAAATCCGGAAGCCAGGAGGATTATAATCATCTTTCCCGCGCTTTGAACGAACACGAACCGGTCGCTCTCAAAGATTTGATGACGTTTAAATCGAACAGGCCGTCAATCCCCCTGAAGGATGTTGAACCGGCAGAAGACATCATGAAACGATTCACGACTGCGGCCATGTCTCTCGGCTCGTTATCGCCGGAAGCACACGAGACGATCGCCATTGCAATGAATCGTATCGGAGGCAAAAGCAATACCGGCGAAGGCGGGGAGGACCCTGTGCGGTTTCGCGTCCGCCCGAACGGAGATTCGGCGAATAGCGCGATCAAACAAATTGCTTCTGCACGCTTTGGAGTAACGGCAGAATATCTTGTCAGCGCCAGAGAGATCGAGATCAAAATGGCACAGGGCTCCAAGCCGGGGGAGGGAGGCCAGTTGCCCGGCCATAAAGTCTCTGAAATTATCGCACGTCTTCGCCGCGCGACGCCGGGTGTTCAATTAATCTCCCCGCCGCCCCATCACGATATCTATAGTATAGAAGATCTTGCGCAGCTGATCTATGATTTGAAACAGGTCAACCCGCGGGCAAAAATTTGCGTGAAGCTTGTCTCGGAAGCCGGAGTAGGGACGATCGCCGCCGGCGTTGCTAAAGCGCACGCCGACGTTATTCTCATCAGCGGTCACGAAGGCGGGACCGGCGCATCGCCGCTAAGCTCTGTGAAAAATTGCGGAAGCTGCTGGGAACTTGGCGTGGCGGAGGCTCAACAAGTACTGGTGCTGAACGGATTGCGCAGCCGTGTCACGTTGCGGACCGATGGTGGAATGAAAACCGGACGCGATATCGTGATCGCGGCTATGCTCGGTGCGGAAGAATACAATTTCGGAACAGCAACTCTTATTGCAATCGGCTGCCGGTATGTTCGACAGTGTCATCTCAACACATGCCCGGTCGGCATCGCAACGCAGGATGAACAACTCCGAACGCGCTTCGACGGGAAGCCGGAAATGTTGATCAATTATTTTACTGCGGTCGCTAATGAAATCCGCGAAATTCTCGCTACGCTCGGCGTTGCTTCGATCAATGAAATTATCGGGAAGACGGATTTGCTGAGCCAGGTGAAGGTTGAAAATCATCCCAAGGCGAATACCGTCGACCTTTCTGCAATTTTGTCTCCCCGCGACACGAGGAGTAAACAGCGGCAGCGGATCGAGCCGCGTAAAGAAAAATCCGACTCGCCCCTTGATGATACCATCCTCCTCGATGTGAAGGATGCAATCAGAGAAAAAAGTTCTGTTGTTAAAAATTATAAGATCAATAACACAAACAGGTCGGTGGGAACCAAGCTTGCCGGCGAACTTGCGTATCTCTACGGCGACAAGGGATTGCCGGATGGGACGATTGAATTGCGGTTTAACGGAAGTGCCGGACAGAGTTTTGGCGCATTTCTCGTGAACGGGATCCGCATGATCCTTGTCGGCGAAGCGAACGATTACGTCGGTAAAGGAATGTGCGGCGGAGAAATTATGATCATGCCGCCCTTCGGACGAGCGACCGCGGCACAGGATGTCATCATAGGCAATACCGTGTTGTATGGTGCAACCGGCGGCACGCTCTACGCCAGCGGGAGAGCAGGCGAACGTTTTTGTGTGCGCAACAGCGGTGCATTGGCAGTGGTTGAAGGCGTCGGCGACCACGGATGCGAGTATATGACAAACGGAAGCGTTGTTGTCCTCGGCAGCACGGGAAAGAATTTCGGCGCCGGGATGACCGGTGGAATAGCATACGTCTTCGATGCCGACGGGAATTTCAAAGAACGATACAACAAGCAGCTTGTCGGTTTGAGCCGGTTAGACAACGAAAAGGATGTAAGGTATTTGCAGGCCGTCATTTACCGGCACCTCGAACTGACCGATAGCCAGCGTGCCCGTGAAATACTGAATGGCTGGCAGGAATATTCGTATATGTTCTGGAAGGTAACGCCGTTTTCAAGTCAGCGCAAAATTTCTGAAGTCAACAAAGCACTCGATGTTTCAAAAGATACTGAAGAAGCAACAGTGGACCAAAAACACTAACGGCAAAGGCAGCGAATTATGGCAATCATAGATTTCGGCGGAGTTAAAGAAGAAGTGGTGACGAGAGAAGAATTCCCGCTTTCAAAAGCAAAAGAGGTGTTGAAAAATGAGGTAGTCGCAATTCTCGGATACGGCCCGCAAGGGTACGGACAATCGTTGAACATGCGCGATGCAGGCATCAGCGTCATCGTCGGCCAGCGAAAAGGGGGCAAAGGATGGGACGATGCGGTCAAAGACGGCTGGGTCGAGGGAAAAAATCTTTTTTCGAAGATTGAAGATGCCGTCGACAAAGCAACGATCATCCAGTACTTGCTTTCGGATGCCGGGCAAAAAGAACAATGGCCGCTCGTCAAGCAGCATATGAAAAAAGGTCAGGCGCTTTATTTTTCACACGGTTTTTCGATCGTTTTCAAGGAACAGACCAACGTTATTCCCCCGCCGGATGTTGATGTTGTTCTCGTCGCACCGAAGGGCTCCGGAAGAACGGTTCGTTCCAACTATCTTGCCGGAAGCGGAATCAACGCAAGCTTCGCCGTCTATCAAGACGCCACAGGACACGCTCGCGAGCGCACCATTGCCTGCGGCATTGCAATCGGTTCCGGATACTTGTTTCCAACGACGTTCGAACGGGAAGTTATCAGCGACCTCACCGGCGAACGAGGTGTGCTGATGGGGGCAATTGCCGGCATCATGAAAGCGCAGTATGACGTGCTTCGCAAGATGGGCCACACGCCGAGCGAGGCATTCAACGAAACCGTGGAAGAAGCAACACAGAGTTTGTACCCGCTCGTCGGAGCTAACGGTATGGACTGGATGTTTGCCGCGTGCAGTACGACGGCTCAGCGCGGCGCCCTTGACTGGTCGAAAAAGTTTGAAGCCATTACAACACCTTTATTTGAACTTCTGTATCGGGATGTTCAACAAGGCGTGGAAACTCGGCGCGTGCTTGAAACCTGCGGCGCGCCCGACTATCGCGAGAAGTTGACGAAAGAATTGGACGAATGGAAGAATTCTGAAATGTGGAAGGCGGGAGCGGCTGTGCGGAGTTTGAGACCCGAGAATTGGAAAAAGTGATAAGACAATTAGAACCTATCTCAAAAACATGTCACTTGATCCTTCGATGCGCTCACTCCGTTCGCTTACTTCCCAAAGGGAGACGCGTCGAAGGGCCAACGCAAGACCATTTTTGAGATAGGTTCTAATAATTAAAATTAAGAATTAAAAATTGTGATAGATGATCTTTAGGTTCTTACAATTATTAACTATTAATTTTTAATTCTTAATTTTACCGACAGAGTTTATTATGAAGGAAAAAATATTCACATACGATACAACGCTTCGCGACGGAACACAGGGCGAGGAAGTCGCCTTTTCCGCCGACGATAAGGTGAAGGTCGCCAAGCGGCTCGACGCATTCGGCATTGATTACATCGAAGGAGGGTGGCCAGGCTCTAACCCGAAAGACATGGAATTCTTCGAGCTGGCTAAAAGCGTTCATTTCACGCACGCAAAACTTGCTGCGTTTGGCAGTACACGCCGGGCAAAAAATCCGGTGCAGGATGACGCCAACATCAAAGCGCTCCTCGACGCACAAACGCCCGTCGTGACAATCTTCGGTAAAACATGGCTGTTGCATGTGAAGGCCGCTTTGCAGATATCCGAAGAAGAAAATCTTGAGATCATCGAAGACTCTGTGCGCTATCTTAAAAAGAACGGCAAAGAAGTTGTTTACGACGCCGAGCATTTTTTCGACGGATATAAAGCGGATAAAGCATACGCTCTCGAGACATTGCACGCCGCCGAACGGGCCGGTGCCGATGTCATTGTTCTGTGCGACACGAACGGCGGAACGATGCCGGACGAAATTGCAAATATTGTGCGCGAGGTGAAGCATCAGGCAGTTGTTCCCCTCGGCATTCACACGCATAACGACTCGGAAGTTGCAGTAGCAAACGCCCTCGCAGCAATTCAAAATGGATGCGTCCATGTTCAGGGTACAATTAACGGTTATGGCGAGCGCTGCGGCAACGCGAACCTCTGTTCTATTATCCCCGATCTTCAGTTGAAGTTGAACTATTGCTGCGTTGACAATGAAAACCTGAAGTCTCTCACCGAACTTTCGCATTATGTCAGCGAACTGGCAAACCTGACGCACAGGAAAAATCTGGCGTATGTCGGTGAAAGCGCATTTGCACATAAAGGGGGCGTTCATGTGAGCGCAGTGATGAAGGCTCCCGCGACCTACGAACACACCAGCCCGGAAAATGTCGGCAACGTTCGCCGAGTGCTTATATCGGATTTGTCAGGCCGGAGTAACATTCTGTACAAGGCAAAAGAACTCGGTATTAATATCGACGATAAATCGCCGACAGTTCAACATATTGTTGACGACCTCAAAGAAATGGAGCATTACGGCTACCAGTATGAAGATGCCGAAGGGTCGTTTGAATTGCTTGTAAAGAAAAGAACTAAAGAGTTCAAGGAATTTTTTGAACTGGAAGGATTTAAAGTAATTATTCACAAGGAATCGTACGAAGCACAGCCGCATTCGGAAGCAATCATCAAAGTGAGAGTAGGAGATCAATCCGAACTCGCCGCCGCGGAAGGAATCGGGCCGGTGAACGCGCTCGACCGCGCCCTGCGGAAAGCACTCGAGCGATTCTACCCGCAATTATCACAGATCAAATTGACGGATTACAAGGTGCGGGTGCTTGACAGTAGAAGCGCCACCGCGGCAAAGGTTCGCGTGCTGATCGAAACACAAAACGGGAGCGCGTCGTGGAATACAGTCGGCGTTTCACCCGATGTTATCGAAGCAAGCTGGAAAGCGCTTGTCGACAGTTTGAGTTATCATCTACTCAAGAGTGAGAAGTAACATTTGGGAAGCACGTCGAAGTCATTATTTCAAATCCACCATAAGAAACGAAGAGCAGTATGATTATTGTCATGAAACCCGGTGCAACAAAGGCCGAATTCAACCACGTCATTGAAAAAATAAAAGAGTACGGCTTTCAACCCCACCCAATTGTCGGAACTGAACGGACAGTGATCGGATGTGTCGGCGACGAGAGGAGCAAAACGCAATTACAATCCCTCGAAGTCGCCCCCGGCGTAGAAAGTGTTATGCCGATCCTCAAGCCGTTCAAACTTGCCAGCAAGGAAATGCGCAAAGAGAAAACGGTCGTCAAGGTCGGCAAATATTCGATTGGCGGGTCGCAATTTGTCGTAATGGCAGGTCCGTGTTCAGTTGAAACTCGCGAACAAATTCTAAAAAGTGCTGAAATTGTGAAAAAGGCGGGAGCCCAGGTACTTCGCGGTGGGGCGTTCAAGCCGCGAACGTCGCCGTACAGCTTTCAGGGCCTCGAAGAAGAAGGCCTAAAACTTCTTGCTGAAGCGCGCGAAAAAACCGGGATGCCGTTTGTCACAGAAGTCATCACGCCGACGGACGTAGCGCTCGTTGCCGAGTATGCCGATATGCTTCAGATCGGCGCGCGCAACATGCAGAATTTTGCTCTTCTCAAGGAAGTGGGGAAAATTAAAAAACCTGTCTTATTGAAGCGGGGAATGTCGAACACGGTAAAAGAATTGTTGATGTCGGCGGAGTACATCATGTCCCAGGGGAACTACAACGTCGTCTTGTGCGAACGGGGCATTCGCACGTTCGAAGACTATACGCGAAACACGTGCGACCTCTCCGCCGTTCCGGCCCTGAAAGAGTTGAGCCATCTTCCTGTCATTGTCGATCCGAGCCATGGAACGGGAGTGAGGAGCCTGATCACGCCGCTTTCGAAAGCTGCGGTTGCCGTAGGTGCAGACGGGCTTATCATCGAAGTTCATCCAAACCCGGAGGAAGCATACTCCGATGGTGCGCAATCATTAATGCCGAAACAATTCGAGAAATTGATGGAGGAAGTGAAGAAGTATTTACCGCTGGAAGGAAAACACTTGTAGAACTCAGTAAAAAGTAAATAGTGAACAGTAATCAGAAAAAAATGTTTTCAGTGTTCTCTATTTACTATCATGATAATCGCGATTCAACACCAAGAGGATACTATGAACAACAGAGTCTACATATTCGACACCACATTGCGCGACGGCGAACAGTCTCCCGGTTGCAGCATGAATTTTGAAGAGAAGATCCGTATGGCGCGGCAGTTGGAACGGCTGCAGGTAGATGTTATCGAAGCAGGTTTCCCGGTTGCATCCGAAGGAGACTTCGAATCGGTACAGGAAATTGCAAAGCAAGTGCGCGGCTGTTCCATCGCAGCGTTGAGCAGAGCGACGATTGCCGACATCGACATTGCATGGAAAGCTCTGCAGCAGGCGGCAAAGCCGCGCATCCACGTCTTTCTTGCTACATCAGATATTCACCTCAAATATAAATTGAAGAAAAACCGCGAACAGGTTCTTGACGATGCAGTGAAATCTGTTCGCCGTGCAAAATCGTTGTGTGCAGACGTGGAATTCTCATGCGAGGATGGTTCCCGCAGCGATATCGACTATATCTGCCAGGTACTTGAAGCCGTCATTGCCGAAGGGGCGACGGTTGTAAATATTCCCGATACGGTCGGCTATTCAATCCCCGATGAATATGGAAAAATCATCCGCACCATTATAGATCGTGTGCCGAACATCGGAAAGGCGATCGTCAGCGTCCATTGCCATGACGACCTCGGGCTTGCAGTTGCCAACTCGCTTTCAGGCGTTCTCAACGGCGCACGGCAGGTGGAATGCACCATCAATGGAATCGGTGAACGGGCCGGCAACGCCTCGCTTGAAGAAATTGCGATGGCAATTCGCACGCGGCATGAAACAATGGGCGTTGAAACCAATATCAACACCGAAGAAATCTTTAAATCGAGCCGCCTGCTCACAACGCTGACCGGCATGCATATTCAGCGTAACAAGGCGATCGTCGGCGAGAATGCGTTTGCACACGAAGCCGGGATTCATCAGGACGGAATGCTGAAAAATCCGCTCACCTATGAAATCATGACTCCACAGACTGTTGGAATCAAACACAGCACACTCATTCTCGGCAAACATTCCGGCCGCCATGGATTGAAGCAGCGGTACAGTGAACTCGGCTACGAATTGACGCAAGAGGAACTGGATGCCGTGTATAAACTTTTCACAAAAATTGCCGACGAGAAAAAGGAAATATTTGACGACGATCTGGTCGCTATTTTGCAGGATGAAATCTCGTCGTTAAAATCTCTTTATGCTCTTGAAAACCTTCAGGTCACGAGCGGGCTGAACGTCGTGCCGACCGCGATGGTAGGATTAAAGAGGAACAACGAGATACTGCAGGATTCGGCCACGGGAGATGGCCCGGTAGATGCAGCATATCGTGCGATCGAGCGTATCACCGGTATCAGCGGCCAGCTGCTCGATTATTCGATCAAATCGGTGTCATGGGGACACGACGCGATCGGAGAAGTCTTTGTGAAAATAGCGATAGACGGTTTTGTCTTTAACGGCCGGTCTGCAAGCACCGATGTAATCACTGGAAGCGTGAAGGCGTATCTTAATGCGATCAATCATGCGGCGACTGCGCGCCTCCGACGTCAGCAAAACGAGGAGCTGAAAACGGAATCTGCATCAGTGTAACAATGAACAATTATCAATCAACAATGAACAATAAACAATCGAAGAAAGGATCGTTGAACAATAATCACAGTTGATAATTGATGATTGTTCATTGATCATTGAAAAATATGGGCATGACAATAACGGAAAAAATATTAGCGCGGCGCTCGGGAAAAAAAGAAGCAAAGCCCGGGGACAACGTCTGGGTTGATGTTGACATACTGATGACCCACGACGTTTGCGGGCCGGGGACATTCGGAATTTTCAAGCGCGAGTTCGGCGCCAACGCGAAAGTATGGGACCGGGAGAAAGTTGTCGTAATTCCCGATCATTACATTTTCACCGCCGATACCCACGCTCATCGAAACGTCGACATCCTCCGCGATTTTGTAAAGGAACAGAATCTCCCGCACTTCTTCGACGTTCATACCCCGCGCTATAAAGGTGTTTGCCACATCGCGATGCCGGAAGAAGGATTCACTCGACCGGGGGAGGTTCTTTTTGGAACGGATTCACATACGTGCACGGCCGGAGCCTTCGGTGAATTCGCAACCGGCATCGGCAATACCGATGCAGCGTTCATTCTCGGCACAGGAAAATTATGGGTGAAGGTTCCGGAGACGATGAAGTTTGTCTTTGAAGGAGATCTTCCGCCGTACCTGATGGCGAAGGACCTTATTCTTGCCGTCATCGGAAAAATTGGCGTTGACGGTGCTACATACCGCGCAATGGATTTTGGCGGTGATACCGTCGACCGCATGGATATGGAAGCACGGATGACGCTGTGCAATATGGTGATCGAAGCAGGAGGGAAAAACGGTGTCTGTGCTCCAGACAAGACGACAACGGATTTTGTTAGCGCACGCACGAGCGTTAAATTTGAAAGCTTTTACAATGACGCCGGCGCAAAGTATCACAGCGTCCATCGATTTAAGGTAAACGAGATAGAGCCGCTCGTCGCAAAACCGCACTCCCCGGATAATAAGGCTAAAGTGAGCGAGGTCGCCGGCACGAAGCTCGACCGAGCGTACATTGGTTCATGCACGGGAGGGAAAATTACTGATTTTATCGCTGCGGCCCAAACGATGTACGGCGAAAAAGTGAAAATAGACACATTCGTTGTTCCGGCAACAACCGAAGTTGCGCGCCTGATGAAGGCGACAAAAGTTAAAGATAAGACCGTGTGGCAGGTTCTTGAAGAAGCCGGGTGCAGAATCGGCGACGCCTCGTGTGCAGCGTGCCTCGGCGGTCCGTCCGACACATTTGGCAGGCTGAACGGCGTTGAAGTGTGTATCTCGTCTACGAATAGAAATTTTCCGGGGAGAATGGGCTCGAAAAAATCGCAGGTCTATTTGGCTTCGCCGTACACCGTAGCCGCCTCTGCGCTGACCGGCGTCATCACGAACCCGAAGCAATTCTTCAACTGAGGTCTGTGAAAGGCCGCCTTATTGCAGATGGAATGCCTGACACAGCGGGATGCCGAAATTATTACAACTCAGGTTGAAGTGCGCCTGAGTTTTGTTTTTCATTGGTAATTAAAAGAGAATTTACACGGAGTGACACGGAGGTTCACAAAGTTACTCAGAGCAATAGAGAAGATATGAAATGGGGAAAGGTGAAATGGAACAGCTCAATGTGCTTTCGGGGAGGATCATTGCCGCAGCAATAGAAGTGCATAGGCATCTGGGCCCTGGTCTTTTGCAATCTGCATACGAAGAGTGCTTAAATTATGAACTTGTAAAAAGCGGTTTGTCGGTCAGGAGGCACGAACCGGTTCCGATATTATATAAGCAGGTCAGACTTGAGTACGGCTATCGAATCGATCTTCTGGTGGAGAATCTAATTATTGTGGAATTGAAGGCAGTCGATGCCCTTCTTCCGGTTCATGAAGCCCAGATTCTTACCTACATGAAAGTCGCTCGAAAAAAAACTTGGCTTGCTCATAAACTTTAATATTACTCTTTAAAAAAACGGTTTACGAAGATACATATTGTAATCCCTGTGTAACTCTGTGACTTCTCCGTGTCACTCTGTGAAATTCTTTTTCATCTGAAGGAAGCATGCCCCGCCGGACATCGACAAAACAGGATGAACCCCTTCGAAAGAACATTCGACTGTTGGGTGGTCTGCTCGGTCAAGTTATTGAGGAGCAGGAAGGCCGTCGGCTGTTCGAACTAGAAGAACAAATCAGGCAGACGTCAAAGGAACTCCGCCGGCGTTTCGATTCATCGCATCAACTTACATTGAAGCGGCTAATTCAAGCGATGGATCCATCCGATATGGCAAAAATAGTCAGAGCGTTTGCCGCATACTTTCAGCTGACGAATACGGCCGAACAACATTACCGTATTCAGCGGCATCGAAGTTATTTGCTGAAACACCCCGGCGGCGGATATCCGGGTTCGCCGCAGCACACATTGGAGAAGTTGAAGAAACTCGGTGTCTCAGAAAAAGAGATCGCCGGCCTTTTTTCTCGCCTGGCAATTATTCCCGTTTTTACCGCTCATCCGACAGAAGCTACCCGGAGGACGATCCTCGAAAAGCATTCACGGATATGGAAGCTTCTGGAGGAATTTGACCGCAGCAACTCGACGGCAACGGAGCGTTCAGCGTTAGAACTGGAAATCAAACGGCATATTACGAGCCTCTGGCAAACGGAAGAAACGCGCTCGTACAATATTTCCGTTCTTGATGAGGTATACAACGGAGTGTATTATTTCCGCAACGTGCTCTACGAAGCGATTCCGAAGTTTTACCGCGATCTGGAGCGTTCGGCAGCAATGGTGTATCCCGAATGGAAGTCGTCAATCCCTTCCTTCATCAGGTTCGGTTCGTGGATCGGCGGGGATCGAGACGGGAACCCCTTTGTTTCCGCGGATGCAACATGGAAGACACTGCAGCGCCAATCAAAGACAATCCTCGATTTGCATCTTCACGCTGTCGATGAACTTTTTGTCGAATACAGTGAATCTGCAAAGGTTGTCGGCAGAAGCGATGAACTGCTTCAATCGATTCGTCACGATACGGCGATGCTGGGAAAGCCGGCTCAAGTGCGCAACGACGACGAAGTGTACAGGGTAAAGCTGGCATATATGTACCGGCGGCTGCAGTTCAGGATTCATTATACGGAGGACGACGCATCAAATGCGGAACTGATGTACCATTCGTCGTCCGAGCTTCTGAGCGATTTGCATATTCTTGACCGCAGCCTGCGCGCCCACAAGGGAGAACTGCAGGCAGACGGCTTGCTGAAGGATCTTATCCGCAATGTCGAAACGTTTGGCTTTCATCTTGCAACGCTCGATATCCGGCAGCACCGTACCGTTCACGCCGATACAATTTCGGAACTATTATCACAGCGTGGTGTCCAATACTCAACGCTGAACAGTGAAATGCGCGAGCACCGGCTGACCGAGGAAATATTGAAAGAGGGAGTCCCCTCGTTTGATGAGTCGAAACTTTCTCCGATGAGCCTGGAAACGCTTGCAGTCTTCCGGAAAATAAAACGAGCGCAGACAGAAATTGATGAACATGCAGTCCGGTCATACGTTATCAGCATGACGGAGTCCGCAGCCGATGTGCTGGAGGTGCTGTACTTGATGAAATGCACGGGCTTATTCTCGACCGGTTCTCAGGAAACGGCAAGCTCCATTGATATTGTTCCGTTGTTCGAGACCACAAAGGACCTCGATGCAGCGCCGGAGACAATGGAACGCCTCTACCACAACGGCGCCTATAGCCGCCATCTCGAAGGCAGAGGACGACGCCAGGAAATTATGATCGGCTATTCCGACAGCACCAAAGAAGGAGGGATTGTCAGTTCGCATTGGTCGCTGTATAAAGCACAGCGGCAACTGACAAAGGTTTCACAGCTCGCCGACGTCGATTGGATGTTCTTTCACGGAAGAGGCGGAACGGTTGGACGGGGAGGCGGACCGGAGTACGAAGCAATTCTCTCTCAGCCCGCCCACTCACTCAATGCGAAAATAAAAATCACCGAACAGGGAGAAGTTATTTCCCTGAAATATGCGCATCCAGCGATCGCACAACGGTCGCTGGAACTTACAACGTCCGCGATGCTGATGGGAAATATTCCGGGTGCTCGGCTCGACCCCGAATTCGATAGGAACCGCACCCGTTGGTTTGAAGCGATGGACGAAATCGCCGGGCAGAGTCATACTGCATACCGCTGCACGGTGTACGGAGAAAAAGAATTTGTTAAGTATTTTGCCCGGGCAACCCCGATTGATGAGATTACAAAATTGCAGATCGGATCACGGCCGGCAAAACGGATCGAGACTGAACGCATTGAAGACCTGCGTGCAATTCCATGGACGTTCGGCTGGATGCAGAGCCGGCATGTCTTGCCGGGATGGCTTGGGGCTGGAGAGGGCTTGAAAAAATTCCTGTTCGCCGAATCATCCACGCTCGATTCGAAAAGACTGAAATTGCTGCGGCAGATGTACCGGCGCTGGCAAACATTCCGCTCGCTGATTGATAATATGCAGATGATTCTTGCGAAAGGGGATTTTACGATTTCCAAAGAATACGCGTCGCTCGTCGAGCCGAAGGAATTGGGCGAAAAAATCTATGCAAACCTGAAGTCGCAATTCGAACAAACACAAGAGATGATCCGGCTCATCACCGGCCAGAAGGAAATTCTCGAGAACAACGAAATGCTGCAGCGGTCAATCCAGTTGCGGAACCCTTACGTCGATCCGTTAAGCTACATTCAAGTTGAACTTCTCCGGCGGCTGCACGCAAAGAACATTTCGGAATCGGACCGAAGCGACCTCGAACAAGCGATTTTCCTGAGTATTAACGGGATCGCAGCAGGGCTGAGGAACACGGGCTAAACAATCGTACGTCAACGTTCATTCGAGGTTGTTGATTCTTCGTTCAAAGTGAGGGATATTATGCCGTGAGAAATCGAAAAAGAGATATTACTATCGACACGGTTAGTCTCTGTTTCGCTTTCAGTCTTTTTTTCCCGGGACAGAATCTTAACCGCGATGCATCACCGGCGAAAGGAGAAGCTGTAATGGAAATCGCTATCAGCAGTACGGCTTTTAAGGAAGGAGAAATAATTCCAAAAAAATACACCTGCGACGGTGAAAACGTATCCCCGCCGCTTGAATGGTCGGGTATTCCAAAAGGAACCAAAAGCCTCGCACTTATTGCGGACGACCCGGACGCGCCCCACGGGACATGGGTGCACTGGGTGCTTTTCAATATTCCTTCCGATGTGAACGGACTTCCGGAGAACATCCCGCCGCGGTCGACGCTAAAGAATGGTGCGCGGCAAGGCATGAACGACTCACGGAAACTCGGCTACGACGGCCCGTGCCCGCCGGGCGGAACACACCGGTATTTTTTCAAACTCTACGCACTCGGCATCGACCTTTCATTGGAATCCGGCGCGACGAAATCGCAATTATTGAAAGCGATGGAAGGGCATGTTCTTGGAGAAGGACGGCTGATGGGAAAATACAAAAGATAATTAAGAATTATGAATTAGGAATTAAGAGTTGGGAAAAGATTCATGCGGTTGTAAAGTTTTTTTTGATGGTTCGCCACCTCTAACTCTCAAAGGATGGATATATGAATCTGCGCACTAAATATTTTCTGACGGTCGGGTTCGCATGTTGTCTATTTTTCCTACTTGGGGCATTCGTCGAAGAGCATATTTCATCGCCCGTAACACGCGACGTTGTTGCAAGCGCGGAGAAGTTGTTCGGCCTGAATTTCACCGATGCGAAACGCGATTCGATGCTCGACGGACTGAAAGACCAGTTGGCGAGCTATCAAAATATCAGAAAGGTTGAACTCGCCAACAGCGTTCCCCCTGCGATTACGTTGAATCCAATTCCCGTTGGAATGAAATTTGAATCCGTGCGAAAACGATTTGTAGCAAGTCCTGCGGGAAGCGTAGTTGTGCCGGCGAATCTTGAAGACCTCGCTTTTTATTCCGTTGGCCAGCTCGCCGAGTTGATCAAGACTAGGAAAGTGACATCGGTGCAACTGACAACGATGTACCTGAACCGCTTAAAAAAGTACGGCCCCAAGCTTCTTTGCGTCATTACGCTCACAGAAGACCTGGCGATGAAGCAGGCAAAACAGGCGGATGCCGAAATTGCAGCAGGAAAATACCGCGGACCGCTTCATGGAATTCCGTGCGGCATCAAGGACTTGCTCTCAACGAAAGTGTACAAAACAACATGGGGAGCGCCTCCGTTTAAGGACCAGATGATCGACGAGGATGCAACTGTCGTGAAGAAGTTGGAAATGGCGGGAGCTGTTTTGCTTGCGAAGCTTTCGATGGGCGAACTTGCGATGGACGACGTCTGGTACGGCGGAATGACCCGGAACCCGTGGAACTATAAAGAAGGATCGAGCGGATCTTCTGCCGGTTCGGCTTCTGCGACGTCAGCAGGTCTTGTTGCTTTCGCTATCGGGACAGAAACGTGGGGATCGATTGTTTCCCCGTCTACGGTTTGTGGAACAACTGGGTTGCGTCCGACGTACGGACGTGTCAGCAGAACGGGAGCGATGGCGCTCGCCTGGTCTATGGACAAGATCGGGCCGATTTGCAGGACGGTAGAAGATTGTGCGTTGGTGTTCAACGCCGTCTACGGGCCCGATGGAAAAGACCAGACGCTGTACGACTTGCCTTTCAACTATAATCCGAGAATTTCGTTGAGCGGGCTGAAGATCGGATATTTGAAAAACGATTTCGACAGCGTGAAGACAAACCGGGAGAACAACGATTCATCGTTCGCAGTGCTGCGGAGGTTAGGAGCGAAACTTATTCCGGTGACCCTCCCGGCATTGCCTGTCAACGACCTTTCAATTATTCTGACCGCTGAAGCGGGCGCCTCTTTTGACGATCTGACGCGAAGCGGCAAAGACAGTTTGCTAGTGCGGCAGGCTAAATATGCGTGGCCGAACATCTTTAGAACGGCGCGATTTATTCCCGCCGTTGAATACATTCAGGCGAACCGAGTCCGGTATCTGGCAATTCAAGAAATGGCAAAATTAATGAACAAGGTGGACGTTATCGTCGCGCCGCCGTTTGACGGAGATAATTCACTTCTCACGAATCTTACCGGAAACCCGTGCGTCGTTGTCCCGAACGGATTCTCGAAGGAAGGAACACCGACGAGCATCACCTTCCTCGGAAAATTGTTTGATGAAGCAACTCTTCTTGCCGTAGCAAAGAAGTACCAGGATGCGACAGACTTTCACCTCAAACACCCAAAACTGGAAGAGTAGGCATGGAGAGAAAAAATATTTCCAGCGGAACACCATGGGAACCGATTATCGGATACTCGCGGGCAGTTCGGAGTGGAAATAAAGTCTTTGTATCTGGAACTACCGCAACAGATGCCGCGGGAAAAATTGTCGGCCCCGGAGATCCGTACGCTCAAGCTGTCCAAACGATCAAGAACATCGAATCAGCGTTGAAGAAAGCGGGGGCGACTTTGAACGATGTTGTGCGTACACGGATGTTTGTCGTCAATATAGGAGACTGGGAAAAAATCGGGAAAGCGCATGGAAAATTCTTCAAGAATATCCGCCCGGCAACCAGCATGGTTGAAGTGCGGCGACTTATTTCACCGGAAATGCTGGTAGAGATTGAAGCCGATGCGATCGTTGAAAAGAAGAAACGAAGATGAAAGAACGATGCGTTTGGAGCGGGACGGACCCTCTCTATATTGAATACCACGACAAAGAATGGGGCGTGCCCGTTCACGACGACAGGAGGCTGTTTGAAATGCTCATCCTTGAGGGAGCTCAAGCCGGATTGAGCTGGATAACGATCTTGAGGAAGCGCGAAAACTATAGAAAAGCATTCGACAATTTTGATGTAAAGAAAATCGCAGGGTATGATCGAAGGAAAATTAAATCCCTTCTCGGCGATGCAGGAATTGTTCGAAACAAGCTTAAGATCGCCGCTACAATCGGCAATGCAAAAGCATTTTTGGATATTCAAAAAGAGTTCGGCAGCTTCGATGCTTATGTGTGGAAGTTTGTCGACGGAAAAACAAAGCACAATAAGCCTAAAATCCATAAGGAGATTCCACCAAAAACAGCGGAGTCGGATGCAATGAGTAAAGATTTAAAGAGACGCGGCTTTAGTTTTGTCGGCTCGACCATCTGTTATGCATTCATGCAGGCGGTCGGCATGGTGGATGATCATGCAATCAATTGTTTTAGGAAAGGATTAATCATTTAGCCACAAAGTCACCAAGGCACTAAAAGGCAGCGGGAATAATGAAATATGAACCTCTTTCAGATCGTGAAAAGCAAATTGCGATGGGAGTTGTTGATGCAGCATATGGGAGGCACAACTTCTTAGTGAATTAAAATTGACAGGAAAACGTTTAGGTTTTATCATTAATTTTAACGTTCCGTTAATTAGAAAAGGAATTAAACGAATGATTCTTTAAATGATCTTGTGTCTTCGTGCCTTGGTGGCCGAACAACCATAAAAAAAATAAACAATCATCATATAACCTATGAAAAACACCATCACTGGAAAAGCATTTGTCCTGGGGAATGATATTGATACAGACCAAATTATTCCGGCCGTTCATCTGGTCTACAAGCTGGACGATCCCGAAGAAAAAAAGAATTATGGCAAGTTTGCGTTGTCAGGAGTGCCGCTGGAGGCCTCCGGCTTGCCTTCAGGAAACATCCCATTCATTAAAGAGGGGAAGTGGCAGTCCGATTACAAAATCATTGTTGCCGGAAAGAATTTTGGTTGCGGCTCGTCGCGGGAACATGCACCGGTTGCCCTTGACATTGCGGGCATCGAGGCAGTCGTGGCCGAATCGTATGCACGCATTTTTTACAGAAACTCCATCGACGGCGGTTTTGTCGCACCGTTTGAAACGAACAAACATCTCTACCAGGAAATTAAAACGGGCGACGAATTGGTCCTCGACACGTCAAAAGGGGTATTAACGAACTCCAGCCGGCAGGTCGTCTATCAACTGAACCCCCTCGGGGATATCGAAGGAATACTTCGCGCCGGCGGAATTTTTTCGTATGCGCGGCAATCAGGAATGCTAAAGGAGCGATAACGTGGAACAGAAAAAAGAGCACACATTTGTTGCCAATGAAGAAGCGTCAACCCGAGGAGAGAAAATAAGCCTCAATCGCGCCATCGCGATCATCGGAGCCGGGAACATGGGAACGTCGCTGTTGCGGGGAATCTTGAACGCAAAGCTCGCTCCTCACGATAAAATTATCGCGAGCGGGACTCACTCCGCAAAGCTCGAAAAGCTCGGGTCGAAATGGAAAATTAATCATACGCTGGATAACGTGCATGCAGCGCAATTTGCCAACATCGTGATGCTCTGTGTGAAGCCATACACGATTGGCAAAGTTCTCGATGAAATAAAGTCGGTATTGCGCGAAGACCAGATGCTGATTTCCATCGCTGCCGGAGTGACGATCGATTCAATTCTCCAGCGAACCGGGAAAAACAATCCGATTGTCCGTGCAATGCCGAACATCGCTTCCACGGTTGACGAAGGCGCCACCGCAGTCTCCTTCGGGCGCTTTGTAACCGAAGAGCAGCAGCGCATCGCGATATCCATTTTTGAGGCGGTCGGCGAGGTTGTCGTTGTCGAAGAATCGCAGCTCGATGCGGTGACCGGCCTTAGCGGCAGCGGCCCCGCGTATATTTATATGGTTATTGAAGCGCTTATCGACGGCGGGGTAAAAATGGGATTGCCGCGCGACGTTGCGACGAAACTTGCCGTTCAAACAGTGCTCGGCTCAGCCAAGCTCGTCAAAGAATCGAACCTCCATCCTGCGATTTTGCGCGACCAGGTAACGACGCCGGGCGGAACAGCGATCAATGCAGTGCACGAGCTTGAGTCTCACGGACTTCGTTCGATGCTCATCAACGCCGTTGCAACGGCAACGAAGCGGTCGAAAGAGCTGAGTGAAATGATTAATAAGTGAAAAGTTAAAAAAATAAGTACACTGATTATTTTAAACTACGGAAAGCAAAAACCTTGTACACTATCACGGTAATACCAGGCGACGGAATCGGACGGGAAGTTGTTGCGGGAGCAGTGAAAGTTTTAGAGACCATTTCTAGAAAATACGGCCATCAGTTTACATTCACGCAAGCGCTTGCCGGCGGAGCGGCTTTGGATGCCGTCGGCATTCCGCTTCCGGAGGAAACGCTGGCAAGCTGCCGCGCGAGCGATGCTGTACTGCTCGGTGCGGTCGGAGGGCCGAAATGGGACAACAATCCCCCGCATTTAAAGCCCGAACAAGCTCTTCTTGGACTGCGAAAAAGCCTTGGGCTGTTCGCCAATATCCGTCCGGCAAAAATTTTCTCCGCGCTTATTGACGCATCTGCATTGAAACGTGAAGTAGTTGAAGGAGTCGATATTGTCGTCGTTCGCGAACTGACCGGCGGAATCTATTTTGGGACCCCGCGCGGTATCGAGACGAAAAACGGCGAGCCGGTTGCGACAAATACTCTCGTCTATTCTGAATCTGAAATCCAGCGCATCGCGAAAAGCGCGTTCGAGATTGCGCTCAAGAGGAAAAAGAAAGTTTGTTCCGTCGATAAAGCCAACATCCTGGAAACATCTCAGCTCTGGCGAAAGACGGTAATAGCAGTTGCACAAAATTATCGGGATGTGGAACTCTCCCACATGTATGTCGATAACTGCGCAATGCAGCTCGTCCGCAATCCCCGGCAATTCGATGTCATCGTTACGGAAAACATGTTTGGCGATATTCTGAGCGATGAAGCAGCGATGCTCACCGGTTCCATCGGCATGCTCGCCTCGGCAAGTCTGGGGGGGAAAGTCGCGCTCTACGAGCCGGTTCATGGCAGCGCGCCCGATATCGCAGGCCAGGATAAGGCAAATCCCATTGCCACCATTGCGTCGGTTGCCATGATGCTACGGTATTCATTTGATCTTCAGAAAGAAGCCGACGACGTCGATTCTGCGATTGAAAAAGTTCTTGATAATGGATACCGAACTCCCGATATTATGACGGAGAATTCAACACGTATTGGAACCAAGGAGATGGCGGAACGGCTTTGTTCCGCAATTCTAACGCCATGAACGCAGCATTGACAATAACTACGACCACGCTTCCGACGCCCGGCGTCCGAGCGCTTTCGTGTGCATAAATTTTCCATCAACCTCACGAAGCCTCGAAGAACACTCGAGGCTTTTTTGTTTTAGGGATTTCGCACTATGATCACAATGAAATTTGGCGGGACTTCCGTCGGCGACCTTCAACGGCTTCAGGAAGTCGCTGCTATAGTTCGTTCGTATATACACCAGCGGCCCGTGGTCGTTGCATCGGCAATGGCCGGAGTAACGAATACACTTCTGGATACCGCACAACTTGCCGTTCAGCGCGATACCGACCGGGTAAAGAAAAACATCGAGGCGTTAAAAGAAAAACATCTTGATGTTGCGAACACATTATTGAAGCATGCGGTACGGCACAAAGAATTGATTCAACGGCATTCACAGCTCATGGATGAATTGACGAACCTCTACCGCGGCGTCAGTCTATTGAAGGAACTAAGCGTCCGTTCGCTTGACGCTATCGCGTCGTTCGGGGAGATTCTTTCGTGTTTACAGCTTGCCGCGATTTTGAGCGACCACGACATGACGGCTGAATTCGTCGATGCCAGGACGGTGATTCGCACCGACAATCATTTTGGGGAGGCAGCGGTTGATTTTTCTGTGACAAACGAAAACATCAGAAGAGTGCTTCTGCCGCTGGTCGAAAGGAATATCGTGCCGGTCGTGACCGGATTCATAGGGAGCACGGAGGATGGCTTGACCACAACGCTCGGCCGCAGCGGCTCGGATTACACGGGATCGATTGTCGGCGCCGCGCTCGACAGCGAAGAAATCTGGATATGGACCGACGTCGACGGCGTCATGACTGCCGACCCGCGGTACGTGAAAGGGGCAAAAGTACTGTCGGAAATTTCATACCGCGAAGCGGCAGAAATGTCGTACTTCGGGGCTAAAGTCATACACCCGAAGACGATGATGCCGGCCATCGAGAAAAAAATTCCCATTAGAATAAAAAATACTTTCAATCCGTCGCATCCGGGAACATTGATCTCGCAAACCACAAAATCGGTGGAACGGTTTGTGAAAAACATTACCTCCATCGACAATCTGAGCCTCGTTTCTATCGAGGGCAACGGCATGGTCGGAGTTCCGGGAATCTCCGCGCGGATATTTTCTGCACTCGCCCGCGTTAAAGTAAACGTTATGATGATCTCGCAGGCGTCTTCAGAGCACAACGTCTGCGTTGTCATACCGCAGAAAGACTGCGGGAGGGGCGTGAAGGAGCTTCGAAACGAATTCGAGGTCGATGTTTCGAAGAAAATCGTCGACGATATTAAGCTCCAGGAAAACGTCTCTATTGTCGCTGTCGTCGGAGAAGGAATGAAAGGAATGCGGGGGATAGCGGGAAGAGCGTTTACCGCCGTTGCCGACGCCAACGTTAACATCGTTGCCATTGCTCAGGGCTCGTCGGAACTGAACATTTCGCTCGTCGTCGAGCAAACAGAAGTACATAAAGCGGTACAGGCTATTCATGATGCCTTCCATTTGACGTAATGTTCAATCACCAGGATAGACGGCTATGAAGTTCTCAATTCTCAAATGTATTTCGTGCGGGCATGAATTTCCATTGACGGAAATTCGTTTCATGTGCACGTGTGAAAATCTTCTCGATGTCGAACACGATCTGTCTGCGTTGAAGAAGAAATTTCATCTTTCGAAACGATATTTTGACGGCAAGCATTCGCCAGTTAACGGCCAGCCTTCCGGCGGTGTCTGGCATTTTCGCGAACTCGTCCTGCCGTCCGTTGCCGATAAAGAGATTGTTTCGAAGCAGGAAGGAAACACCCGTTTGTATCGCAGCAGGAAAATTTCTTCCTGGCTGGGCCTTCAACGATTGTACCTCAAGCATGAAGGAGAAAACCCGACAGGATCTTTCAAAGACAGAGGAATGACTGTTGCAACCACCCAGGCGAAGCGGCTTCATCAAAAAGCAGTTGTATGCGCATCGACGGGAAACACTTCTGCCTCGCTTGCGGCGTATGCATCGGAGGCGGAAATAACAGGGCTAGTGCTGATCCCCAAAGGGAATGTTGCCGTCGGAAAGATCTCTCAAGCGCTTGCCTACGGAGCCAAAACTCTGGTCGTCAAGGGAGACTTTGATGACTGTATGCGTTTGATCTTCGAGGCGCAGGAAAAGTTGCAGGCATATCCTCTCAACTCGATCAACCCGTTCCGGATTGAAGGGCAGAAAACAATTATTTGGGAAACGCTCCAGCAGCTTCAGTGGAAAGTTCCGGACTGGTTCGTTTTTCCGGGCGGAAATCTTGGCAACACGAGCGCGTTTGGAAAGGCGCTGCACGAAGCCTTACAACTTGGTTTGATTGAAAAAATGCCCAGATTTGCCGTTATTCAGGCGGAAGGAGCAAGCCCGTTTTACAAAGCATACAAGGATGGGTTCAAACGGTTGGCGCCGCAGAAAGCCGAAACAATTGCAACCGCGATCAAAATTGGGAATCCGGCCAACTACACGAAAGCGATCAGGTCTCTGCGATGGACAGACGGCATCGTCGAAAGTGTTACCGACGAAGAGATCCTCGAAGCAAAAGCAGTTGTCGATGCTGCCGGCATCGGCGCCGAACCGGCATCATGTGCAACAGTTGCCGGGCTTAAAAAATTACTTGACAGCGGGGCAATTTCTCCCAAGGAAACCGTCGTCGGAATACTTACCGGGAACATTTTGAAAGATCCTCAAATTATCGTTGACTATCATCTTAAGGCACGGGGTCCGCATGCAAATCCGCCGGTCGAGATCAAAGCAACGATTGGTGATGTACAAAAATTCCTTTAAATAACCGCAAGGACGCAAAGTCGCAAAGGGGGGGAGTAAATGATAAATGATGAACTTGATTTTCTTTCAGGAAAAATACTTTCTGCATGTTTGTCCGTTCACAAAGAAATGGGGCCGGGACTTTTGGAATCGGTGTATGAACTCTGCTTACTCAAAGAATTTGAAAACAATGGAATTACGGCAGAAGGTCAGGTTTCTATCCCTCTTGTGTATAAAGGACTTAAACTATCTAAAGATTTTCGCATTGATATTCTTGTGGAACGGGAAATTATACATGAGGTAAAATCCGTTGATGTGCTCTTGCCGGTTCACGAGGCACAGGTCATTTCATATTTGAAGTTGGCAAATAAACGTCTTGGTTTTTTGGTAAACCTTAACTCGGCACTGTTAAAAAACGGTTTCAAAAGGTTTGTGAATAAATTCTAATCATAGCGCCTTTGCGCCATTGCGGTAAGAACCATGAAGGTAAAAGTACCAGCGTCAACTTCTAATATCGGACCCGGGTTTGACACGCTTGGACTTGCGTTAAACCGCTATTTGTATTTGTCGGTTGAAGAAGGAGATGCGCGCGGACCGTCCATGCATATTTCAGTGGAAGGTAACGGCAAAGAACACATTGCGACGGACGAAACAAACCTTGTTTACCAGGGGATGGCGGCGTTGGCGAACGCCGCAGGGATTTCACACGCGAAGCTATTGCACAACATTCACCTTCACATTAGAAACGAAATTCCGTCGAGCGGCGGGCTTGGGGGAAGCGGTGCCGCGATTGCCGGCGGTGTTTTTCTTGCCAATGAACTTCTTCGCACAAGAGTGTCGCGTGAAGAAATGCTGAACATTGCCGTTTCGATCGAGGGACATCCCGACAACGTTTCCGCCGCGATGATGGGCGGGTTAACGGTCAATTGTTTCGATAACGGAAAAGTTCGATGCCGCAGTATTAAGATCAAATCGAAGCTCTCGGTTGTTGCTTGCAGCCCGAATTTTCAGGTCCTCACAAAACAAGCACGCCAGATTCTTCCCAAAGAAGTGCCGTTGAAAGATGCTGTTGTGAATATTGAAAACGTTGCCTCGCTTATTGTGGCAATTATGGAAGGAGACGTTGAAGCGCTGCGGTATGTAACGGGCGACCGGCTCCATGAGCAGTACCGGGCTGCGCTCATTCCGGGGTTTGAGGAGGTAAAGAACGCTGCCCTTGGTGCGGGGGCGTTGTCATTCAACATCAGCGGATCGGGTCCGACTGTGTTCTCGTTTGCAACGGACCACGAGAAACAGACAGGTGAGGCCATGGTGAATGCATTTTCGGACCACGGGATAACCTCTACGTATGAAGTCATGACGGTTGAAAACGAAGGTGCACTGGTTATTGGCTAAGGACCCTGCCGAATTTGACAGGCAGCCTTCCGAAGGAATTATTTCTTGGTTTTTTGAGTTCCGAAAAGTTGTTTACCCTTCAAAGCAATCTTTCGGAAGGCTGCGCTCAATCATCGGAATAACCCGCCGCCTTCGTCTTGTTTCACTCTAAAAAATCCGCTATCTTTCGCTCCGAAATGGTTTCAAGGTGCCATCATTCAACGGTCGAACATGAGAAAAGTCGTGGTTACAGGCATCGGTTTGATTACTCCGATCGGGTTATCGACGGAAGAGTCATGGAAACGATGCGTCGCCGGCAGTTCCGGAATCGGCCCCGTCACACGTTTTCCCGCTGAGCAGTATCCTACGCGCATTGCGGGGGAAATCAAAGGATTCGACGTAACGAAATATTTTGAGCCGAAGGAAGCGCGCAGGTTCGACCTTTTCAATCACTATGCAGTCGGTGCGGCGCTCGATGCGTTAAAAGATTCCAACTTCGAGATTACTCATGCAAACGCGGAACGGGTCGGCATCATCATCGGCTCCGGCATCGGCGGCGTTGTAAGCATCAGCGACACGGCGATTAACGTCTCGAAGAACGGACCGCGCTACGTGACCCCATTCTTTATTCCCGGGGCGATCATCAATATGCCGTCGGGATATCTCGCAATTCGGACCGGAGCGAAGGGACCGAACTATGCCGTCGTCTCGGCATGCGCGACGGGCAATCACGCAATTGCTGACGGTTTTCATGCGATAAGGCGAGAAGAAGCCGATGTCATGATCGTCGGCGGCTCGGAGGCATCGGTGACGGAAGTTGCATTTGCCGGGTTTTGCTCGGCACGAGCAATGTCGAAGCGGAATGACGAGCCGGAGCGGGCGTCGCGTCCGTTTGATAAAGACCGCGACGGATTTGTCTTGAGTGAGGGCGCGAGCGTCATTATTCTTGAGGAGGAGGAACATGCACGGCAGCGCGGCGCGCGCTTGTACGCAAGAATGTTAAGCTGCGGGATGACGGCAGACGCATACCACATCACCGCGCCTCCTGAAGACGGCAACGGCGCTCAACGCGCGATGAAGCTCGCCGTTGAATATGCAGGGCTAAAGCCGGAGCAAATCGATTACATCAACGCACACGGAACGTCAACAGGCCTTGGCGATATTGCTGAGACGAAAGCGGTGAAAAAGACTTTCGGCGCACATGCGAAAAAACTTGCGATGAGTTCGACGAAATCGATGATCGGGCATCTCCTCGGCGCTGCCGGCGCGGCAGAAGCAGCATTTACTATTCTCGCCTTGCGCGATGGTATTCTGCCGCCGACAATCAATCTGGAGAATCCCGACCCCGAATGCGACCTCGATTATGTTCCAAACATCGCCCGGAAACAGGATATTCACTATGCCCTCTCGAACGGGTTTGGGTTTGGCGGCACGAATGCGACGGTGTGTTTTGAAAAAATTGAAAAGTAGAAGGTATCCCCGAAGGACACGAAGAGGCACGAAGAAAAGATTATGGCAGATCGAAGAGCGATAAAAATCGGATTAGTCCAGATGAGCTGCACGGAGAACCCGGCGGAGAACATGAAAAAAGCTATCGCCGGTATTCGCAAGGCGGCCACCGAAGGCGCGAACATTGTGTGTTTGCAGGAATTGTTCCGATCGCTTTATTTTTGTATCAAGGAAGAGTACAAAGCGTTCGGACTTGCGGAACCAATTCCCGGCGATTCGACGAAGCAGTTTCAATCACTTGCCAAAGAACTTGGCGTTGTCATCATTGTGCCGTTGTTTGAAAAACGGGCGGAAGGAGTTTACCACAATTCCGCTGCAGTGATCGATTCCGACGGGAAGTATCTCGGCAAGTACCGCAAAATGCATATTCCGGACGACCCGTCGTTCTATGAAAAATTCTATTTCGCTCCCGGCGACATCGGTTTTAAATCATGGAAAACAAAATTCGGAACAATCGGTGTGCTGATTTGCTGGGATCAATGGTATCCCGAAGCAGCGCGGCTGACTGCGCTGTCAGGGGCTGAAATTCTCTTTTATCCAACCGCAATCGGGTGGGCGAAGGACGAAGAAGCAAAAACCCGGGAGGATCAGTTCCGGGCATGGTGTGTGATTCAACGGGCGCACGCCATCGCAAACGGGATTCCTGTTGTGGCAGTCAACCGTGTCGGTACGGAGGGGAGCCTTACTTTCTGGGGAGGTTCGTTTGTGGCGAATACGTTTGGCGAAGTGCTCCATCAGTCGCCACGTGACATCGAAGAAGTCAGCGTGGTCGAAGTCGACTTGAACCGCTCAAATATCACACGGACGCATTGGCCGTTTCTCCGTGACAGGAGGATTGACGCGTACGGCGGGCTGACCAGCCGAATGCTGGACGAGTAAACTCTTTCAGTGAACAGTGAGCAGTGAACAGTGAGCAAAAGCTAATCAATAGCCGGGGGAGGGACGATGCTAAGCAATGAGAACAATCTATATTCAAAATCGTTTAAGGTTGCTGTTCGCATTGTTAAATTATATGTTTGGATCACCGACAACAAAAAAGAATTCATTCTCTCCAAACAACTTCTTAGGTCTGGGACATCGATTGGTGCCAATATAGCCGAGGCGAATGGAGCAATCTCAGAAGCTGATTTTTCTTCAAAAATTTCAATTTCATATAAGGAAAGCCTCGAAACGAAATATTGGCTTTCCTTAATGAAAGAAACAAAATTTATCGACGGAGAGCTATACGATTCTTTGTTTACCGATGTTGATGAGTTATCGAAAATCCTCTTTGCTATTCTTAAAAGAACCCGAATACAAAGAAACTAACATTATAATCCCCCAAAATTGCTCCACAAGAGCTTTCTTGGTATTCTTTATCATTCTTAAGATATTGATAATTGCTTACTGTTAACTGCTAACTGTTCATTGAATAAAACTCCACGACAACTCGGATACCGTTTTCCCGCAGAGTGGGAGCCGCAGGCGGCAACTTGGTTTTCTTGGCCGCACAATAAAGAGACATGGCCCGGCAAATTTGACCCGATCCCCGGCGTTTTCACAAACATCGTTAAAACACTTGCCCCATACCAGCACGTAAACATTAATGTTGTCGATGACACGATGTCTGACGATGTGCGGTCACGGCTGTTAAACGCGAAAGTCGATCCTTCGCAATTCACATTGTTCAAGATCCCGACAAACGATACATGGTGCCGCGACCATGGTCCCGCCTTTGTTGTCAATCCAAATTCCCCGGAACCGCTTGCCGTCATCGATTGGGCATACAACGCATGGGGAGGGAAATATCCTCCATACGACCTGGATGATATCGTGCCGTCACGAATAGCGGAACAGCGAAAGCTCCCCGCGTTCTATCCGGGAATCATCATGGAGGGAGGGTCGATCGACGTCAACGGCGAAGGATGCTTGCTCACGAGCAGGTCGTGTTTATTAAATCAAAATCGTAACCCAGTCCTTACACAAAAAGAAATCGAAGAATATCTGTGTGAATATTACAACGTCGAGAAGATATTGTGGGTTGAAGGAGGAATTGCCGGAGATGACACCGACGGGCATATTGATGATTCGGCGAGGTTTGTCAGCCCGAACACAATTGCCGCTGTTGTTGAGAAGAATCCTGCCGACGAAAACCACGCCATTCTTCAAAATAATCTAGCGATGCTGCGGGGGATGACCGACGTAAAAGGACATCCTTTTCGGATTGTCGAGCTTCCTATGCCGGCCCCTGTTTTTTTCAATGGGCAGCGTCTGCCGGCAAGCTATGCCAATTTCCTTGTTGCAAACGATGCTCTTCTTGTGCCGACATTTCGCGATTCGAACGATGGCGCCGCGATAGAAATTCTACAGCGGGAATTTCAAGACCGCGCTGTAATCGGTATCGACTGTGTTGATCTGGTGTTGGGCCTTGGAACCCTTCATTGCATCAGCCAGCAGGAACCAAAAGCTATTAGAAGCCATCTCAAAAATGGCTTGCGTTAGCCCTTCTGCCGAAGGCATGGCTTCGCCAGACGCTCCCGTTCCGCTTCTGCGGAACGGGATTGCTCAGGGTGAACAAATGGCCCGTTCATCCTGTCCCGAAGGGATCCCTTTGGGAAGTAAGCGATCCCGCTCGAAGAGCGGGAGAGCGCATCGAAGGATCAAGTGACATGTTTTTGAGATAGGTTCTAACAAAAAAACACAGCAATACCAAAAGATTTAAGCTCCTGAAAAATCAGTAAAGCCTGCGTCGCGCAGAGTCGCAAAGGCGTAAAATACAATATAAATTGGACTTACGCGGCTTTGCGTTTGGCGAAGCATCTTCCAAAGGAATCCCTTTGGAACCTTCGGGATTCGCGCGAAACAATTTTTCGGTTGTCTCCAAAAAAATGGAGGATAAGAACATGCAAATTCCTGGAATAAACGCATGGCATTTCGGGCGATATTTCTTTTTGCTTATTGGACTGTTAGCCGGATGCGCCGCGAGTCAACATTTTCTTCACAGTGGAGAGAGAATCGTTTTCCTCGGGGATTCTATCACTCAACTCGGCGTGAAGCCTAATGGTTACGTTGCGCTTATTCAGGACAGCCTTCATAAAGAGCATGAGGGGATGAATATCGAAGTCATCGGAGCGGGAGTCAGCGGCAATAGGGTTCCCGATCTGCAAAAACGGCTTCAAAAAGATGTGTTGGACAAACGTCCTACAGCGGTTGTTATCTATATCGGCATCAACGATGTGTGGCATTGGGTGACACCGGGCCTGAAGGGGACAACGAAAGAAGATTTTGAATCCGGATTGAAAAGTATCATCTCCTCGATCCAGAATGCCGGTGCGCGAGTTATCCTTTGCACACCCAGCGTTATCGGCGAAAAGAATGACGGCACGAATCCCCAAGATGCAATGCTTGAAGAATATTCAGACATCAGCCGCCGCGTTGCAAAAGAAACCGGCAGCACACTGTGCGATCTTCACAAAGCATTTGAGGGATACTTGACAGCTCACAATCCTAACAACGAAGAAAAAGGGATTCTCACCGTCGATAGAGTTCATTTGAATGATGATGGGAATCGATTCGTCGCTGAAGAGATCCTGGATATCCTGAACCAATAATTTTGCAAAACAAAAATAGAGGAGACGCCGAAGACTGACCGATAATTTTGCCGGTCGAGTCGTGCCCTCAAACTGGAGAAGAAAATGTATAGAACCATACAGGATTTCACAGAAGATTGGCGCCGGGAAACACTCTCAACGCTGAGAATTTTTCGCGCGCTGAACGATTCATCGCTTGCACAAAAGGTCACACCCGATGGACGGTCGCTTGGATTTCTTGCATGGCACATCACCCTCTCGCTCGGTGAAACAGGAGATCGGACGGGTTTGAATGTCACGGCTCCGGCCGAAAACGCGCCTGTTCCTACGAACGCGCGCGGCATTGCAAATGCGTATAACTCTGCGGCCCAGTCAATCGCAGACCAGGCCAAGGAACGCTGGAATGATGCATCGCTCATGGAAGAAGTGGAAATGTTTGGCGAAAAATGGAAACGCGGCTTTGCCCTGGCCTCGCTGCTCAGGCATCAAACGCACCATCGCGGCCAAATGACGGTGCTCATGCGTCAAGCCGGACTCCGCGTTCCCGGTGTTTGCGGACCGGCACGAGAAGAATGGGCAAAGATGGGAATGCCCGCTATGCAATAGACGGATCAAAAATTTCTATGACAACAAATCAATCAATCCGCATCGAGCCTGCAAACAAGAATGATATTCCGCTCATCCTCAAGTTCATAAAAGAACTTGCAGAGTATGAACATTTGTCGGACCAGTGCGTCGCAACGGAAGATCTTCTTCGCGAAGCATTGTTTGGCGAGAAGAAATTTGCCGAAGTTGTCATCGCTTATTATCATGACGAGCCCGCCGGGTTTGAACTTTTCTTCCATAACTTCTCAACTTTTGTTGCCCGTCCTGGAATTTATCTTGAAGACCTTTACGTCTTTCCACATTTCCGAGGCAAAAGGATTGGAAAAGCGCTTCTTGTTTATCTGGCACGGATAGCGAAGGAAAGA